>Ga0206794_1097_pt1 | contig 24707 bp, 14 predicted proteins | sample Alteio_BWOrgCont_70_FD_152877 | JGI IMG/M metagenome (GOLD analysis project Ga0206794, IMG submission 152877) | Enriched cells from forest soil in Barre Woods Harvard Forest LTER site, Petersham, Massachusetts, United States -... | ecosystem: Environmental > Terrestrial > Soil > Temperate forest >...
GCTGACTGGCAATTTCTTCTTTTTGCTCCAATACCTCTGCCGTGCGTTCCTCTACTTTGTGTTCAAGTACCCGGTTGTCCTGTATCAATTTGCGCGACCTGTAAGCAATAAAAACATATACAGACGTTATAAACAACAAAATATAAAGTGTCCAGGCCCACCAGGTTTGCCACCAGGGCGGGCTTATCCTTATTACCAGTACCTTCTCCGGCCCGTTAAATTGCAAAGCGGCATTAGATGCCTGCATGTGGAGCGTATATTTGCCGGGTTGCAGACCCTCGAAACGTATGGTATAATTGGCTGGCCCATATTGCCAGTTTTCATTTATTCCTTTTCCATCCAGCTTATAGCGCATGTGGCTCGTTCCTTTTGAGTAATAATCTATGATACCGGTTTCGATGCTCATCTTGTTTTGAAAATATTTTAATGATATATCCTGCAGGTCATTCACACCGGTTGGTAAGGGGATTGCGTTTTGATTTATTTCCAATGATTTCAGGTAGATTGAAGACGGAGGGAAGTCGATTCGAAGGCTATGTGGTTTTATCCTGTCGAGCCCGTTAAATCCAAAGAAATAAATGTCACCTGCTTCGTCTTTTGCAATCCGGACTGCATGGTATGGCTGCTCCTGCCAGCCTTCATTATTCGAAAGCGTTGTGATCTTCCCGGATAACGGATCGAGCCTTGAGATCGATCTTTCCGTATTAAACCAAATTTTGCCTTCGTTATCAGGTTCAATACCTTCAACGTTTATCAGCGGGACCCCATCTTCATGTGTGTACCGCCTGATAACCCTGAAGTGTTTGCTATAATGAATCAGCTGCATGGCAGTGCCAACCCAAAAGGTTTGGTCTATAGTATTAAAAAAAACGTTGTTCCAGGCGGCAGTATCCAATGGCGTGCGGGTGCGGACGGCTTTGCCGTTACTAAGAAAATATGAAAGGTTGGTTGCAACGCCATGTCTTCTCAAAAACAACCAATGATCGCCGTCTGTAGCCAGGTCTGTAATGTTTTCAGATGCCAACCCAGGCAACTGGCAGACAGCTGTGCCCTGCAGGTTTAACATAAAAACACCATGCTTGTTCCCGTTAAGTTCTCCTAAAAAAATGGGCCCTTTTTTATTGATATATCCGCATTCTTCAAAATCAATGTGAAGGATCGTTCGGTTGGCAGTATCTTTAATGGCAATGGGCCGGCATTGTTTTGTATCAATGTTCAGTTCAAAAAATTCGCCAGTCTCGTCACCCTTTAGCCACGCTTTATTTGAGGTTTGGCTCACACTCAAAAATGCAAAGTGCTTGTTACCGTTAACGCCTTTAAGGTCTTTTGTCAACACCATATTGAACAAACCTGTTACAGGGTTAAACAGATACAGGTCATAGGTAAAAACGCCCATTTTGCCATCGCTGGCTTTTTCAAGAAGGCGGCCATAGCTTGGACTGAAATAATTTGGCTTCGCCGAATTGGCAGGGTAGCGGTATACAACTTTTGAAAACGGGATCAACTGGTTTATGCCTTTTCCGGCGGAGACCCAGTAACCTACCCAGGCTGTGCCATCCCGGTCGCAGTAAACGCGGTAATTCAGGTCATTAGCTTCGTGCTGCAAAACCGTATCCCCGGCAAAGGGCCGGCTAACCACCCGCGTAGTTGGGTCGTAAATAAAAATACCTTTATGCCCTGTTCCAACCCAAAGCCGGTTTCCGGCATCCAGGCCGATAGCAACGCCCCTGTCGTGAAAGTTCTTCACATCAGCTATAGGATGAAACTGTTTATCAGCGAGTGTAAATTGTATCAAACCTTGCTCATCGTTTATCCAGATACAATTCCTCGCGCGGTCATAACACATTCCCTCGCCAAAATGGCCAGTATGGGGCGCGCCCGGAGCGTCGGGCCAATTATACCGAACCTCTTTCCCGTTCAAAAGAGAAACCTGCACCAGTCCGCCCTCGGGGTCCCCTGGCAGTATCCACACGCAATTTGCCTTAATGTCAAAAATTGAAAGTGAAAGGGAGCCAACGTCGATATTTTTTTGTGAAATCGGCGTAATGGTTCTTTTTGTAAACGAATGTATGTTATAACTGGTTATAAGGGAACCTGATTCGATACATAACACTTCATTTTCGGTAGCCCAGAAAGGAATAATTATAGTATTGGATGCCGCAGCCGGCAAAATATTTTTAAAAGTGTCGGCCTTAAAATCATAGCGCGATAATCCCTTGTCCGTTCCAACCCAGATATTGCGCAGGCTGTCTTCAATTAAACTGTTGATAAAATTGCCGGCGGTTTTTTGATTTTTGCTTTTAGGTTCCAGGTAGTTTTTAAAAATACTTCCATCAAAACGGTTTAATGCCTTTTCGGTGCCAATCCATAAAAAGCCATTTTTATCCTTAAGCATGCAATTGACCCTGCCATAGATCAAACCGTTTTCAGAATTCCAGTTGACTAATCTGTAATCCGTGTTTGGGCTATATTTTTCGGGTTGCTGCGCCGTAGCAATACCGCCTGTAATAAAACAAACAATCAGCACGACTATTATTTTCTCGGACAGCCTCATTCAAACCTTATTATCAATTAGTGGCTGGTAATTTACCGGTTATTCATGGTTCAGTAAAGAAACGCCGTTCAGATACCGGGAATAAATATAAAGAACATTCTATTGATTTTTTTATTCAATAATCATACTATTTTAATACCCAGGGTTTTGTGTCATCGCAGGTATCCCACTTGGCCCTTTGCTCAAATCTATTTCGGTTTGCGGTATTGGGAAATATTCATTTTTATTTGGCGTAAACACTGCTCCATTCATGTAAGTACGCAAATTTTTTTCTTTTAAAAAGTAGGCGTTGATCTCTGTGGCGGCAATACCCCATCTAACCAGGTCGAAAAACCGGTGGCCCTCCATTGCCAATTCAAGCATGCGTTCGTAACGCACTGCTTTACGGGCAATGGTTTGCCCCTGTGTCGCGAAATAGCCCGGCGGGTAGGGTTTTATAAAATAATTGGCAGCCGGTGTATTCGTAAAACCCGTGGCAGGATTTGAAGGATCAACATAAGTATGAACAAACCCCGCGGGATTGGCCGCCCTTTTCCTTATCATGTTTACATAAACTTCGGCCTGGTCAAGGCTGCCAATTTCCACTTCTGCTTCAGCAGCCCACAGTAAAACATCCGCGAAACGGATCAGGTTGATATTCATAGCCGTTAACTGATTCCAATCGTTGTCTACATACATTGCCGCCTGAGCCTGGTAATAAACATTTTTAATGGGCAGGTAAGGCCCGCTAAAACTCTGGTCCCTTACCCAGTTAAATCCAGGGTCAACGCCCCAATCAAGGTAGGGTATCCCCCGCCTGCCAACCGTCCAATCCAAACGTGGGTCCAATGTGCCACTATAGGGTGTAAACGGGTCGCTGGATTGCAGGCCTTCATCGTTATGGACAGCTACCTCGTTAAAATTATCCAAATCGGGCAAACCAGTTACAGGGTCGGTTTTAAAATGATTGACTAAGTATTGTGAAGGCTGGAAAAAACCACAGCATCCTGTTACCGGGGAATTAACCGGAAAATTTAACGCGTCGCCTTGATCTCCGTTGCTACCCCCGGAGCCATCATTCACTGAATTTTGGCAAGCAAACACTGATTCCGCCGAATTTTTGTATTGTATATTAAAATTATTGTTGTACTGGCTGTCAAGGGCGTATTTCGATCCCCCCGCAGTTTCGCCATTTGTAATCAGATCGGCCAATAATGGTTTAGCCTGGGCGAATTTATTTTCAAACATGTAGGCTTTAGCTAACAGGGCTTCCGCAGCATATTTATTGGCCCTTCCAATTGCAGCTTGCGTACGCGGCAAATTATTCACTGCATAAATAAGGTCATTTTCAATATGCACCCAGGTAGTGCTGTTTACAATATGATAATTACCCGCGTCGTAAGTAACAGATTCATCAACAAACGGTATTTTGTTCCACATTTTCTTGGCTTCAAAGTGATAGAATGCCCGCAGGAACAGTGCTTCCGCTTTTGCCTCTATGGTATCAGCAGTACTCATGTCCTTCGCCAGCCGCATATTTCTTAAAACAGAATTGGCCCTTTGCACACCTTCATAAGCTCCGCCCCATTTCGAATCAAAATAAATGTTATTGGCATTGGCTATAAAAATTTCCGCATCGGTTATTTGCTGCTGGTCCCCTTGTATCGAACCTTTATAAGCCTCGCTTCCGCAAATACTCCCATATATCCAGTTTGAGGTGGAATTGGCATAAGTTATTGCCGGAGATCCCCCTAAGCCATCCAGCATAGAATAAGCTCCTATTAAAAGCCCGTCGACACCCTTTTTGGTGGCGATCTCTTCCGCAGTAAGCTCCCCCGGCGCCGGTTGATTTAATTTACTTTTATAACAAGACCCAATAATAGCTAATGCAAAGGCTGCTATAAAAACGTTTTTTAAATTTTTCATAATCTTGTATTTATTTTGCTATCGAAAATCAAAAATTTAGATTAATGCCTATTAAATATTGTTTCTGGTTGTTAGGGTAATTGCCAAAATCAATACCGTAGGCAGCACTGGTGCCTGATAGTTCCGGGTCGAGCCCCTTATATTTTGTAATAGTGAACAGATTTGTTACTTCGGCATAAACCCTGAACTTATTTATTTTGAACTTTTGTAAAAAGCTGGCCGGCAAAGTATAACCCAATATCATCGTTTTATTCCTGAAATAGGAGCCTTTTTCAAGTGGGTATGAATTAATTACAGCGTTATTGCTGAAGTTTTGATCGTATTCAACAATAGGGATTTTTGCATTAGGGTTTTGAGGCGTCCACGAATCATACAAAGCCGCCTTACTTTTAGGTTGGAAAACTAATCCCGGAAAGATATCGGCACTTTCACCCAGCATATCCATCACATCATTACCGCATACCCAATAGTTAAATGTAGAGAAGTCAAAATCTTTGTAAGTTAATCCGATATTGATGCCTGCGGTAAATTTGGGATTTGGGTCGCCGAAATGTACCCTATCAGCATCGGTTATCACGCCGTCGCCGTTTGCATCAAGGTATCTGAACCTCCCGACACCTTTATCTTCTTGTGCAGGGGAGTTATTTACCTCAGTTTGATTTTGAAAGATGCCTATTATTTTGTAGCCATAAAAACTCCCCAAAGGGTATCCAATAGCGTTATCTACGATAGGGCCTGCTGAGATTGATGCCGTACCGGCGTCGTAAAAGTCGGTCATCCCATTTAATTTCACAACCTTGCTTTTGTAAGCAGTTATTGCCATATTAAGGTCCCACTTCAAGTCTTTCGAAAACTTACCTTTTGACCCGATCGTAACATTTACGCCTTTGTTTTCAACTTCTCCTACGTTTACATTCGGCGGCGTGCCATAACCTAATAAGGCCGGGAGCGCTACCGGAAATAAAAGCCCGGATGATTTTTTGTCGTACCAATCGGCGGTAATGCTTAATTTCCCGTTCCATAAAAGACTTTCAAATCCTGCATCGGTCATAATATCCTTTTGCCAGCCGGTCTTCGCGTTTCCGTATTGTACCCGGTTATATCCCTGCACAACACTGGTGCCTGTACCAAAAATATCATAAAAACTTTGCCCGTTGCTGCCTCCATAAACAGTGAACTGGTTAAGGGGGTTCGTATTACCATTATAACCGCTTTCTCCCCAACTGCCCCGTAGCTTAAGGTCAGTTAGCCAACTGGAATTTTTCAAAAAGTTTTCCTGGGTTATTCTCCAGGCGGCGCTCAATGCGGGGAACCATCCAAACCTATTTTCTGGTCCAAAAACCGAGGAGCCGTCATTGCGCAGCGTGGCTGTAAAAAAATATTTATCGTCATAACCATATTCTGCCCGGCTGATGAATGAAGATAAAAATGACACTGTTGCCGCGCTGAAAACAGTTTGATCAGAAGGGACACCATCCCCATTACCCAAAAAACGAAGGTTCGGGTCATCTGAAAAATAGCCCTTGCTGGTCCCTCCCTGGCCTCGCATGTAATTACTTACATTTTCGGTACCGGCGAGTATTTTAAGACTATGCTTTTTTGCAAACACTTTTGAATAGTTAAGGGTATTGGTCCATGTCCAGGAACTGGAATAACCCGTATTTTCTGTGAAACTGTCGAGCCCGACTGCCGGATCATAAGGGCCGTATGCGTAATTGTAGAAATTATAGAAATTAAAGGTTCCGCCAAAACTGCTTCTAAGTGCTAAGCCCTTAAAAATGTCCACTTCGGCAAATGCATTGCCGAAAACCTGCCAGTTCGTGTTTTTGTTATCCTTTGACAGTTTTTGGGCGGCGACGGGGTTATCCGCTGGACCGGCATCTGCATCATTTTCGCTGCTATAGTTCCCTTTTATATCATACACAGGTAACCAGGGGTCGGTAAACAATACAGCACTCGTATTGGAACCAGATCCCAACTGGCTCTGTGTTAGTTGAAGGTTTTCACCAAAACGAATAGCGTTATTTATATTAAAATCTGTATTTATCCTTGCAGTGAATTTCTTTAGATAGGTTTCAAGGAATGTGCCCTCCTGATCAAGATAACCAACAGAAAACAGGTAGTGGTTCTTATCGCTACCTCCGGAAGCGCTGAATACATAGTTTTGGATAGAGGCTGGCTTGAATAATTCATGAAACCAATCAGTGCCTTGTTTATTGAACTTTATGATTTGGTTTATTGGCATCCCGGGCGCAATGTTATAGGCAGACGGCTCCACTTGCGGGGCACCTGACGGATAACCATTTCCGTTAACAACGTAATCCGGTAAAACAGGAACGGGGCCATTGCCATATAAAGCTGATGAAGGGTTGCCGGTGATAGGATCTACCTGCCCTGAATTTTTGAGCGCCAGCCAGATAAGATCTGCTTGTCCTTGTGGGTTTAGCAGGTCCAGCCCGTGACTTAATGGTTCCTGTACACCCGTGTAATTATCAAAATTCATGGTGGCTTTTCCGCTTTTGCCCTTTTTTGTGGTGATCACCAATACCCCATTGGCACCACGTACACCATAAATAGAGTAAGAGCCGGCATCTTTAAGCACCTGGATCGACTCAATATCATTTGGGTTAAGTTGGTTGATATCCCCCTGTACCCCGTCAATAATATAAAGCGGTGTAACATCCCCAAAATTACCTATCCCATTAATGCGGATATTAGGCGGCACGCCAGGCTCGCCCGAGGCAATGACAGTGAGGCCTGCAACCTTCCCCTGTAATATTTTTTCGATCTCTCCATCCGGGACCGAGGTAAGATCAGCAGTAGAAACTACCGATACGGCCCCCGTTATTTCTTTGATCTTTTGAGATGTGTACCCGGTAACCACCACCTCGTCAAGTCCGCTTATAATTTTTGACAGCGGAATATTTAAAACGGTGTCATTTCCTATTGTTACCTCTTGCGGAGTATAGCCTAAATAAGAGAAAACAAGCGTTGAACCCTTTTTTGCAATAAGCCGGAAAAAACCATTATTATCTGTTGATGTTCCGGTGTTTGTCCCTTCAATAATGATGGACGCTGAAGATAGTGGTAGCTTGTCGTCCATATCTCTCACATACCCGCTTATCTTTTGTTGCGAAAAAGCAGCACAGCACTTAAAATAAACGATTATTGTAAGTGTAAAGATTTTGACGGGTTTCGAATAATTCCACTTTTTCATTGATGGTTGAATTTCTTGTGTAAGGCAAATCAAATAAGCGTATTAAAATAAGTTTTTTAGTAATATTGTTGTTAAACTTAAATATTAAAACTATTGGTTTTTCTGGGGTATTAAACTATAAATCAGTATTTAAGGTCAGGGGTGAATGTAATGTGCAAATATCAAAGTTAATTAAAGCACTGATATTTCAAAATGTAATATCTTAAAAGAATTGCCGCTATTCATTTTTATGTTTATTATGAAAAACCCACGTCACAATTTCTTCCCAAAACAGGCCAATTAGTATCGTAACAAGCAACAACAGAATGGCCAGAAAGAAATCCATAACTAAAAGTACAAACTCATAAACTGTCGCATGACGCTATTTAGCGGGGGGCCGGATAAAGGGTTTGATATTGTCAGTTGATTTAGCGAATCAAACGGAGATGGAAATAAATATCCGTTTTATGGGTACGGTTACAAGTGCGCCGGCCGGATTTTTATAATCATCATGCAGGTCGAAAAATTCTATTGGGGCAACCAATTGTCTATTGTATAGATAAACTCAGGTCCGGGCTTCCCGTTGCTACTATAACGGTATTAAATGTTGCATAATGGGCCACCACCGGTGTGCGTGCTCCCATAATAAACTTATGCGTGGCCGACCCGACCGGATTTACTGTGACAGTGGTATAAGTTCCTGATTGTACTGACACCGTTGTACTCCCCGTTGATGGAAAGTTATACAGCGTGCTCACCCCGTTTAGGGTGAAAATAGCCTGGAATGCGCTAATACCTGTTGAGTTGCTTAAAGTATAATTTACAAGCGTTGACGAGCCTGGGTCGCCGGTCGTACCCGTGCTGCCAGTCGTACCTGTGCCTCCCGTTGGCCCGGGCTGGCCGGTTGCGCCTTGCGGGGTGACGGTTCCGTTTTTACTGCAGGAAGTAAGCATTATTACAGCGGTAATAAAAGCTAAAAGATAAGGATTGAGTTTTTTCATAATAATATCGAGTGAATATGTTAATAAGCTATGTTCGGGCGCAAGAAAATTGCCGTTTCAAAGACCTCTGCTTTGTCCAAAGGACTTCCATGAAGGAAAGATTATTCATATTGTGATTTGTTTTTTATTGGCATTCATGATTGCTTTGCAGTTTAGGTGAGGCAAAACGCAATGCGCGCCCTAAAAACTATACCGGACCCACATCAATCAAACTCATTCCGGATATGGGGTTGCCACTTTTTGCCCCCATGGTTTTTGTGCAATACCCGGTTCATGACCTCCTTCCAAAAGGCGTCGCCCGGTATTGCAACCAGCTACAACAAAATGGCCAGCAAGAAATCCATAATTAAAAGTACAAACTCATAAACTGTCGCAGGGCGCTATTTAGCGGGGGGCCGGAAAAAGGGTTTGAGATCGTAAGTTGATTTAGTGAATCAAACGGAGATGGAATTAAATTTTCGTTTTATGCGTACGGTTACAAGTGTGCCGGCCGGATTTTTATCATCATACAGGTCGAAAAATTCTATTGGAGTAACCAATTCATTTTCATTAAAATCAATTAATCTTTTGCGGGTTATGTCAAGGCCCTTTGATTGATGAATTGCAGCCGAATTGTTTTTCCATTCCCTGGCTTTTTCCCTGCCGATACCGTTATCCTGGATATCACAAATTAACCAGTCGGCATTTAAGCTAACCGTAATTTTTATTTCCTTATCGCCGGCCTTTCGACTGAGGCCGTGCCATAATGCATTTTCAACAAATGGCTGCAGGATAAGCGGGGGTATTTTCTCAAATTCCGGAACTATATTTTCCGGGATGATTTTTTTGTATTGCAATTGGACATCCAGCCTGAGCGATTCGAGTTGAATATACAGGCCAATAGTTTCCAGTTCTTTATCTAAACTTATCACGTTATTTTCCGAATTGTCAAGCACCTGCCTCAACAGCCTTGAAAATGAACCTATATACCGTATCCCTTCATCTTTTTTATCATTTGCTACTAATGCCTGGATAGAATTTAGCGCGTTATAAATAAAGTGCGGATTCATCTGGGCTTTCAGGGCCTTCATCTCCATCTCCTTTAATTGATTTTGTATAAAGGCGTCCTCTTTTATTTTTCTCACCCTCGTCCTGAAAATGCTGATAATGATAAGGGCGGCAATTGCAAGTATGATTATCCGGAACCACCATTGATCCCAAAAGGCAGGCACGATATTTATCACCAGTATCTTCTCCGGCCCGTTAAATTGCAGCGCCGCATTGGAGGCCTGCATCGTCAGCTTATATTTGCCGGGCTGCAATCCTTCAAAGCGTATCGTGTAATTGGTGGGTCCGTATTGCCAATTTTCATTCATCCCTTCTTCTTCCAACTTATAGCGCATGCGGCTGGTCCCCTTTGAATAGTAGTCAATTATCCCGGTCTCAATTGCAAGTTTATTTTCGAAATATTTTAATGACAGATGCTGAAGGTAGTTCACACCGGTTAAAAGTGGAGTGGCATTTTGACCTATTTCAAGTGATTTCAGGTATATGGACGAAGGGGGATAGACCATTTTAAGGTTATACGGTTTTATCCTGTCAAGACCATCAAATCCGAAAAAATATAAATCACCCGCGTCATCTTTTACAACGGGGCCACCGTGGTACGGCTGCTGTTGCCAGCCTTCTTTTTCAGAAAGGGTTATAATATTCCCGGTTCGCGGGTTTAGCCTGGAGATGTTTCTTTCCGTATTAAACCAAATATTACCGTCGTTATCTGGTTGCACCCCGGAAACATTAATAACCGGAACGCCATCTGCTTGTGTGTACCGGCGAATAAGCCTGAAATTCTTATCATAATGAACCAATTGCATGAAAGCACCTACCCACCAGGTACTGTCTTCACTATTGAAAACGACATGGTTCCATCCAATTGTATCAACCGGGGTGTGCCTGGGAATCAATCTCCCTTTAACAAGGGTATAGGTAAGATTAGTTGTAAGCCCGCGCCGCCTCAAAAAGAATAATTGATCTCCGTCGGTCTCGACGTCCGTGATATTTTCGGGTAATAAACCAGGCAGCTGGCGGGCTATTAAACTGTCCGGGTTCAAAATAAAAATAGCTTGTTTGCTGCCGCGAATTCTCCCAAAAAAAATAATGCTGTTTTTATTGGTATTTCCGGGTTCCTCAAGATCGACATGAATGATTTGCCGGTTTGCGGTGTCCTTTATCTTAATGGCATGGCATTGTTTGGAGGCGACATTCAATTCAAAAAGGCCGCCAGTCTGGTCTCCCCTTAGCCACACTTTGTCAGAAGTTTTGCTCATAGTTAAAAAAGTAACACTCTTATCATTTTTGAGGGCAGGCAGGTCTTTTTTTCCCAGCACCGTGAACAGGCCGTTATTCGGGTTAAATATATACAGATCATTTCCGAAAATCCAGATTTTACCATCAAAGCCTTTCTCAACCAGGTAACCGTAGCTTGATTTAAACGAACTTGACTGTCCCGCATTACCGGGATACCGTTGTGAAACTTTTGAGAAAGGAATCAACTGATTAATGCCCCATCCTGCCGAGACCCAATATCCTATCCAAATTATCCCGTCACGGTCACAGTAAATCCGGTAATTCGCATCGTTTGCTTTGTGCTGCAGAACTGTGTCACCGGCAAAAGGCAAGGTAACAGCCCGCGTCGCCGGATCGTAAATAATGATACCTTTATTGCCTGTTCCAACCCAAACCCGGTTCTTTGTGTCAATACCAATGCCCACACCCCGGTTAAAAAATTCGTTTACGGAATTTATGTTATGAAACTGCTTATCAGCGAGCGTAAATTGCATAAAACCTCCCTCAGTATTCATCCAGATGACGTTTCTTTTCCGGTCGAAACACATGCCCTCAGAAAAATGGCTCTGATCCTTATGGTTTCGATCGGCCCAGTTGTAGATTTTACTTTTACCGTTTAAAATTGAAACCTGTATCAGGCCGCCTTCACGATTCATGGGAAGCGCCCAGATGCAATTGGCGCCAGCTTCAAAAATGCAGAACGGTATGTAACCTTTACGCCCGATCTTTTGTGAAAGCCTGACCATCATTCTTTTAACAAGCGAATGGATGTTATAAGAAGTGATAATTGAATCCGATTCTACGCATAACACTTCAGTCGATGTGGCCCAGAAAGGAACGATAGAAGCACTGGATGAAGCGGAGGCTATAGCCGAAAAAAAACTTTTAAAAGTATCCGCTTTGATGTCATATCGCGACAATCCTTTGTCAGTGCCGATCCAAATATTGTGCAGGCTATCTTCAATTAAACTGTTAATAAAATTGCCGGCGATTTTTTGATTTTTGCTTTTGGGGTCCAGGTAATTTTTAAAAATGCTTCCATCAAAACGGTTCAATGCCTTCTCGGTACCAATCCATAAAAAGCCGTTTTTGTCTTTGAGCATACAGTTGACCCTGCCATAGATCAGGCCGTTTTCAGAATTCCAGTTTACTAAATGGTATTCATTTTCTGTGGCCTGTTTTTCGGGCTGTTGCGCAAGGGTAATGCTGATTGTAATAAAACAAACTATCAACATCACTATTATTTTTTTGTACAGCCTCATTTAAATCTTATTATGAATTTCTGGCTGATAAATTTTTTGGTTATTCATGGTTCAGTAAAGAAATGCCGTTCAGCCACGGGGAATAAATATAAAGAACATTCAATTGTTTTTTTATTCGCTAACCATACTGTTTTAATACCCAGGGTTTTGTTTCATGGCGCATACTCCAGTCGAAACGGGGGTCCACCGTTCCGGTATAAGTTGATTTAGCGAATCAAACTAAGAGGGAATTAAATTTTCGTTTTATGCGCACGGTTACAAGTGTGCCGGCCGGATTTTTATAGTCATCATACAGGTCGAAAAATTCTATTGGTGTAACCAATTCATTTTCGTTAAAATCAATCAATCTTTTCCGGGTTATGTCAAGGCCCTTTGATTGATGAATTGCAGCCGAATTGTTTTTCCATTCCCCGGCTTTTTCCCTGCCGATACCATTGTCTTTGATATCGCAAATCAGCCATTCGGCATTTAAGCTAACCGTAATTTTTATTTCCTTATCGCCTGCCTTTCGGCTGAGGCCGTGCCATAAAGCATTTTCAACAAATGGCTGCAGGATAAGCGGGGGTATTTTTTCAAATTCCGGAACTATATTTTCCGGGATGATTTTTTTGTACTGTAATTGCACATCCAGCCTGAGCGATTCGAGTTGAATATACAGGCCAATAGTTTCCAGTTCCTTATCTAAACTTATTACGTTATTTTCCGAATTATCAAGCACCTGCCTCAGCAGCCTGGAAAATGAACCGATATAGCGGATCCCCTCATCTTTTTTATCATTTGCTACTAATGCCTGGATAGAATTAAGCGCATTATAAATAAAGTGCGGGTTCATTTGGGCTTTCAGGGCCTTCATTTCCATCTCCTTTAATTGATTTTGTATAAAGGCGTCCTCTTTTATTTTTTTTACCCTCGCCCTGAAAATGCTGATAATGATAAGGGCGGCAATTGCAAGTATAATTATCCGGAACCACCATTGGTCCCAAAAGGCCGGGATGATATTTATCGCCAGTATCTTCTCCGGCCCGTTAAATTGCAGGGCAGCATTTGAGGCCTGCATCGTTAACTTATATTTCCCGGGCTGCAATCCTTCAAAGCGTATAGTATAATTAGCAGGGCCGTATTGCCAGTTTTCATTTACCCCTTCCCGTTCCAGCTTATAGCGCATGTGGCTGGCGCCTTTTGAATAATAATCTATTATCCCTGTTTCAAGTGTAAGTTTATTCTCAAAGTAGCGGAGGGATAATTCCCGTAAATTATTAATGCCGGTGGGAAGCGGGAAAGGCTTTTGATTAACTTCCAGCGATTGTAAATACAGTGATGACGGCGGATTGGTAAACTTACCTGGTTTAATCCGGTTAAAGCCACTGCCAAAAACGCCCCCTGGTAAATAGATATCCCCATTATCATCTTTATAATTGTTGTTTAGTAAAAAAAAATCCTGTTTTTCAAACCCGTCCTTTTCTGTCAGCATAGATACTTCGCCCGTTGCCACATTCAGTTGGTGAATGGTATGGTCTGTATGGAACCAGATATTGCCGTTATTATCAGCAACAAGGGCCACAATTGCTATATCAGGCAATCCATTTTCCTGCCCATAGGCACGGATCATTTTAAAATCATTGTCGTAGTGAATGATTTGCTTTGAAGCCGCCACCCAATAAGTCCTGTCTTTTCTATTAAAAAAAATGCTTGTCCATTGTAAAGTATCCATCTTATGATGTATCCGCAACAATTTGCCATTGATATAGCTAAATGTGAGGTTGCCTGCCTTTTCGTCCTGCTTTATAAACAGCAAATGATCACGGTCTGCAGCGATATCGGTTAAATCATCAGGTATCGAAACAGCCTCCCGTGCTGCTAAATTGTCGCCCTTGCCCGTAAAGATGAACCCCTTGTTATTGTAAGTGCCAAAGATTATCCATCTATTTTTGAAAGGAAAAAATATCGCGGGCGCACCAATGTTAAGGGGTTTACCCAGGCTGTCCTTAAAAATCACCGGCCTGCAAATTTGTGTTTTCATATCCATTTCGAAATATCCTGCATCCGTCGTTATCCACGCTACATTCAAATCAGGGTCAATGAAATCGGGAGTGAAGATGTTGTTGACTTTTAAGCCCGGAAAATCTTTATTATTTAAGGCCCTAAGTTTGCAGCTTTGCTTGTCAAATTCAAATAACCCATTAAATGTGCCAACCCAAAGCTTTCCGCTTTTCCCTTTTACGACATTAATAACTTCATTTTCAAAAAAGCCCAAAGGTTTCTTTGGATTAGGCGTATATAATTTTACAGCCGGTGAAAAAGGAAGCAATTGGTAAAAGCCTTTTCTCAGCCATGTTCCCAGCCAGATTATCCCACCCTTGTCGCAATAAATGACGGCGTTGGCATCTGAAACATCGTGCTGCGCTACAGAATCTTCGGGGAAAGGAATGGCCAGCGATCCATTTGACGGGTCGTAAATCAGGATCCCTTTCGGTTTGGTAGCGAGCCAAATTCTACCTTGAACATCGATATCTATCCCTACAAACCGGCTATAATCTTTTAATTTTAACAGGCTGTCCAGGGCGTCAATATGATGAAATTGTTTATCGGCAAGGGTGAATTCCATCAATCCATCGGGGCTGTTTATCCAGATGGCGTTTCTTTTACGGTCATAACGCATTGCCTCAGAAGCATGGTCATGGCCGTGTATCTTTAAGTAACATGGCCAACCGTAGTACTGCTTTTTCCCATCAGAAAGAGATACGTTTAACAGGCCGCCGCCTGGCCGGTCAAACCCGCCGTGCAGCATCCACACACTGTTTGAAACCTGATCAAAAATGGAATATACCCCGCCCAGTCCGTTATCCACACTATCGGCAGCGGTCAAATTTACAAGGCTCTTTTTGGCAAAAGTATGAATATCGTATACAGTGATCCTGGAACCTGATTCCAGTGCATAAAGTTTGTCCTTTGTAGCCCAAAAAGGTTCAACATACGGGCTGGGAACACCTTTTGCGGGGAGAAAATTAGAAAAAGTGTCGGCTTTAATATCATAGCGGGATAAACCTGCGCTATTGCCAATCCAGATATTATGCAGACTGTCTTCAACAAGCCCGTTTATATAATTTCCGGCTATCGTCTTCTTGTCGTGGGGGTCATGATAATAATTCTTAATCAGGTTTCCGTCAAACCGGTTTAAACCATTTTTGGTGCCTATCCATACAAAGCCATTTACATCTTTCAGTATATAATAGGCTTCAGCCTGCGACAGGCCGTCGTAAATAGTCCAGTGAACGGCCCGGTATTTATTTTCTGCGGCTTTCTCCTGTGCCTGCTGTGCATTTGAAAAACTGGCATTAAAACAAAATGCCAGCGATACCAGGATGTTTAAAAAATTAAGAGGAATGTGAGGCCAGGCTTTCATTGCCTTATATTTAAAAAATGCAGGAATTCATCTTTATGTGTACGGGAGAGTTCTATTTCATGCCCGTTACTCATAACAATTTCGCCGCCTTCGCCCCTCCTGTACATTTTTACGTGGGCCAGGTTGATCAGGTAGGATCGGTGTGCCCGGAAAAAGGATTGTGCGGTTAATATTTCATCGTATTGCTTTAAGGTGTAGCTGGATAAAACACATTTTTTATCCGTAAGATAAAATTCAGTGTAGTTGCTGTTTGCACGGCAATAAACAATTTCATTTAAGGGAATAATTATAAAACCTTCCCCGGTTGGAATAGCTATTTTGTCGTGAATTTTATGCGGGTTTTTTATATCCTGGTACAATTGATCTACCTGCACTTTTGAAACGGGCTGCAGCGCCGCCGTTTGTTGTTTAACTTTATTTACAGCCGCAATTAACTCATCTGTAAGTATGGGTTTCAGTAAATAATCAATAGCGTTAAAACGAAACGCCTTTACAGCGTACTGATCAAATGCAGTAGTAAAAATAAGCGCAAAATTAATTGCAGGTAAACGGCTTAATAAGTCAAAACCTGTTTCACCTTTCATTTGTATATCGAGGAAAACGATGTTGGGATTATACAATTCTATTCCCTTCAATCCCTCTTCAACAGTAGATGCCTGCCCGGCCAGAATGATCTCGGGGAAATGCTGCTGCAGCATATTATTTAAAAAATTCCGGCTTTGGAACTCATCGTCTATAATAAAAGCTTTAAGCATATATTGTCGAAAGAAACTAAAGTTAATAAAAATAGCGGTTTTTATCCTGATTGAATTAAAATATGATAATTTGCTTGCCCCATTCGGCCTTTTGATTAAAATGGGTTCTGCTTTTTATTGTAATCATAACTGTTTTATAAAAAACACCATAAATAAGATTGTATTTTTCTATCGGGATGACATTTTACCCGAATTGCGTGAGAATAAAAAAGCCATTTACAAGTTTACGTTGTAAATGGCTTATTTTCAGTGACCTGGGAGAGGCTCGAACTCTCGACCCACTGATTAAGAGTCAGTTGCTCTACCGGCTGAGCTACCAAGTCGTTATTTTTTTTCCGGGCTGCAAATAAACTAATTTTTTTTCGAAAAACAGAGGTTGGTGATTGGAGATTAGAGATTAGTTGAGGATAGAGATTAGTTGACCACTAAATACTAATCTCTAATCTCCAACCTCTAATCACTAAACCAGGGCATATAGCTCATCCCTTTGCTTCTGCACCACATCGCTGTTGATATATTCATCGTACGTCATCAGTTTATCGATAGTGCCGCCGGGGGTGATCTCGATGATACGGTTGGCTACGGTTTGTACCAGTTCATGGTCGCGGCTGGTGAACAGGATGGTGCCGCGGAAATCTTTCATGCCATTGTTAAGGGCGGTGATCGATTCCAGGTCGAGGTGGTTGGTTGGCTCGTCAAACATTAAAAGGTTGGCTTGCTGCAGCATCATGCGGCTGAACATGCAGCGCATTTTTTCGCCGCCCGACAGGACGTTGCTTTTCTTTAATACTTCCTCGCCCGAAAATAGCATCCGGCCTAAAAAGCCGCGGATAAACTGGTCATCCTTATCGCCGCTTGAATATTCGCGTAGCCAGTCGATCAGGTTATCATCTTTTCCTTTAAAATAATCGGTATTGTCAATAGGTATATCGGCATAGTTTATGGTTACGCCCCATTTAAATTCGCCTTTATGATCCTTGTCGCGGCCAGTTAACACGTTATAAAATGCGGTAGTGGCCAAGCTGTTTTGCGACAGGACGGCAATTTTATCGCCCTTATTCACCATCAAACGTATGTTCGAGAACAAAAGCTCCCCGTTTAATGATTTGCTGAGGTTTTCAATCTGCAGCACCTGGTCGCCTGCCTCGCGGCCCTGGTTATTAAATATAATGCCGGGATATTTACGGTTCGATGGCTGGATCTCGTCGATATTGATTTTCTCCAGTGCCTTTTTACGACTGGTGGCTTGTTTTGATTTAGAGGCATTGGCGCTAAAACGGCGGATAAACTCCTGCAGTTCTTTTACTCGGTCTTCGGTTTTTTTATTCTGGTCTGAACGTTGTTTCAATGCCAGCTGACTTGATTCGTACCAAAACGTGTAGTTACCGGTATAAATGGTCATTTTGGCAAAGTCGATATCCACCACATGGGTACAAACCGTATCTAAAAAGTGCCTGTCGTGCGATACTACCAGCACAATTGCCTCGTACGAGGCCAGGAAATCTTCCAGCCAGCTAACGGTGTGGATGTCGAGGTCGTTAGTGGGCTCGTCCAGCAGCAATATGTCGGGGTTGCCAAAAAGGGCTTGCGCTAACAACACACGTACCTTTTGGGTATTGTCGAGGTCTTTTACCAGTTGATAATGAAATTCTTCTTTGATACCCAGGTTGCTCAGCAGGGTCGCGGCATTGCTTTCAGCATTCCATCCATCCATCTCGGCAAATTGATTTTCAAGCTCGCCTGCGCGGTGGCCGTCGGCATCGGTAAAATCTTCCTTCAGGTAAATGGCGTCTTTCTCCTTCATCACGGCATACATTTCTTTATGCCCCATCATTACGGTTTCAATTACGGTAAATTCGTCAAACGCATAATGGTTCTGGCTTAAAACCGCCATGCGTTCACCAGGTGTAAAACTGTAAGAGCCGCCGGAAGGATCGATCTCGCCCGAAAGTATTTTTAAGAACGTAGATTTACCTGCGCCGTTAGCGCCGATAATGCCATAACAGTTACCCTGGGTAAATTTCAGGTTAACATCTTCAAATAATGTGCGTTTGCCGTAGCGTAAAGATAAATTGGATACCGTGATCATACTGCCCCTCTAATTTGCCGCAAAACTACGGTAAATACTTAAAGTTATTAACACTGCCAATGCTTATTAGCAATTTATTACGCCATTTTAGTGTAACAAATTATAATTTATGTACGCAATTTATAAGATTGTTGTTTTTAAAGAAAATTTCAACACATGAATCGGGCGGTTAGTTTGTTGAAAAATAATAATTAGTTAACAACAAATACACTTTTAAATAACATTCTCCGTATGTATATTGTATATGTTTTTTAACCGGTAATTAACGAATTGTTATGGTAATATTAGTTATATCGTTATTTGTTATAAACGTGTTAACTGTTATGCTGCATTTGAGAACAAGGAATAAAATTGATTTCTGAGAATTGCGGTTAACTGTTAGTATGTTTTGCCTGCCTTGGCCTCACCTAATCCTCTCCTCCGGAGGGGACCTAAGAACTACTCACCACTTACTGCTACTGCCACTCACAACTTACTACTCACTTTCCCCAGCCGGCAGGGTCTTGTTGCCATTGTTTTAGTAATTCAATGTCGCCTTCGGCAATATATTGGTTATCGCCGGCATATTTTATCAGGGCGTTGTAATTGGATAGGGTTACAAAAGGGCAGTTTGCTTGTTTAAGGTTGTTGGCGGCAACATCAAAACCGTAAGTAAATATGGCGGCCAGGCCGGCCACGTCATAACCGGCATCGCGAAGGGCTTCAACGGCCTGCAGGCTACTGTTGCCGGTAGATATAAGGTCTTCCATCACCACAACCCTTTTCCCGGTTAATACATCGCCTTCAATTAAATTACCGGTGCCATGATCCTTAGGCTTTGAGCGGACATAAATAAATGGCAGGCCCAACTCCTGGGCAACCAGCACCCCTTGCGGTATGCCCGCAGTGGCCACACCGGCGATACAACCTACCGGCCCGAACGTATCCTGTATCAGCTGGGTTAATTTCTGCCTGATATAGGTACGAATGGTGGGATGCGACAAGGTGATGCGGTGATCGCAATAAATTGGTGACTTCCAACCGGAAGCCCATGTAAAAGGATTGTTGGGTTGTAATTTTATTGCTTTAATTTGCAGCAGGAATTCAGCAACCTGTTGTTCTATCTCAGATTTATCAAACATGGCTCAAAAATACAGAATTTATATTAACGAAAAGGTAATCCTGTTAACAGAATCGGCGCCTAAAGACAAAGAAAATTATGAATTGATAGATTCGGGTGTGTTCGACCTGAAAATAGTTTATACCTGGGTAACAGCCCGTAAAAATATGCTTTACTATGTGTTATGCAATGATCCTAAAGCTTTTTTGAAAACCGTTGCTAAAAGTGTTACCCTTATTGAAGCAGCCGGCGGCCTGGTGAAAAATGAAAACGGCGAATATTTATTTATCTACCGCAATAATAAATGGGACCTCCCGAAAGGAAAAATAGAAAAAGAAGAAAAAATTAAAGCAGCCGCAGTACGCGAAGTTGAGGAGGAGTGCGGCATAAAAGTGAGTAACCTCGACGAAAAGATTTGTAAAACCTATCATGTTTATGTTATGAAGGGGGAAGTGGTTTTAAAGAAAACCCATTGGTTTAATATGCGGTGTAAAGGGCAGGAAAAATTGAAACCGCAAAAAGAAGAGGGGATAACGGACGCCCGCTGGTTTAAAAAAGATCATATCGAACCGATAACAGCAAATACTTTTCCATCTATTATTGATGTGCTGGTAAAGGAAAAGCTTATTGAGAGGGTGAAAAAATTGAGCGCAGGGACGCAAACGTAAAAATTTCGTCCATAAAAATCACATCTCATATCTCATATCTCACATCTGCTTCAAAGATATGCCAGCGCCTCTTTTGGAATAAACTGCGTAACGTCGCCATTATAGCGCATGATCTCGCGTACGATGCTTGAGCTGATGGATGAATATCCGGGCTTGCTTACGATAAAAATGCTCTCGATTTCGGGTTCCAGCGAATGGTTCATCTGGGCTATCGCCTTTTCATATTCAAAATCGGATACGGTACGTATGCCGCGGATCATATAAGCTGCACCAATACTTTTGCAAAAATTAACGGTTAAACCCTCGTAGGCTATTACGTGTATACGTGGATCCGATTGAAAAACCGCCCGCAGCATTTGTTCGCGTATTTCGATACTTAGTAAAGCTCCCTTTGTACTGTTTACGCCAATGCCGATGTAAACCTTATCGAACAGGCTTACCGATCGTTTTACAATATCAACATGGGCCTTGGTAACGGGGTCGAATGAGCCGGGGAAAAGAGCGATCTTCATTAGCGTAATTGTAAGGGTGTTATTGCAAATTTATAAATATTAGTTGAATGAGTTAGATTAAGTTGATCCCGATAGCTATCGGGAGGTGAGCTGTTGAATATTTACAAATAAAATTTAATTACCGCGAAGCGTCAACATAATTCGCTTAAAAAAAGCAATATATATTGCGTAATGAAGGCTATAGTTTTTTAAAACTATAACAATTCCCTCCGGTTAACGTAACAGGGTTGTATATTAGAACCGGTTTTACGAATGAAGTATTATATAAAGCTGTTGCGCCCCAAAGACTGGGCTAAAAACCTTTTCATCTTTATCCCTTCATTTTTTGCGGGGCATATTTTTATTGCTTCAAAAATTGAAATATTGTTAGCCGGGTTTGCAGCATTTAGTTGTTTTGCCAGCAGCATTTACATAATTAACGACTATCGCGACATCGAAAACGACCGTAAACACCCGGTAAAATCAAAACGCCCGCTGGCTTCGGGTAAGGTAAAACCTGCTCATGCCGTTGTTATTTGCATATTGCTGCTGATTTTGGGCAGCGCTTTGGCGTATGTTGCCAATTCCGACTGCTGGTTTCTTTTCATTTTAGGGGTGTACTTTATTATGAACGTGGGTTATTCTTTCGGGCTGAAAAATATTGCCATACTTGATATGCTTATTGTGGCCTTTGGATTTGTACTAAGGGTAAAAGCTGGGGCTATTATTACCAATGTGGAAACCAGCGCCTGGCTCATTATTATGGTTTTCCTGCTCGCCTTGTTTATGGCCATAGGCAAACGCCGCGACGATATACTTTTGCAGGATAGTTCGGGCAACACGATGCGAAAATCATTGAGCGGGTATAACCTTAGTTTCCTGGATACCATGCTGGGCCTTTTTGCCGCCATCATTATCGTTACTTATATCAATTACGCGCAAGACGATGATTCTATTGCCAGGTTAGGTACCTACCGCCTTTATTACACAAGCGTTTTTGTGATTGCCGGCATTATGCGTTACCTGCAGGTGGTTTTTGTTAAGAAAGATTCCGGCTCACCAACTGAAATACTTTATAAAGACCGCTTTATACAGGTAACTATACTGTTATGGATAGCCTGCTTTTTTGCTATCTTATATTTACCACGGTCGCCGATATTTAATAAATGAAACATCAAATAGCGAATTGGGGCAATTATCCGGTGATGGAAAGTGATGAGGAAAGCTTTGTTTTTAAAGAACAGCTTGACCAGCTTATAAAAAAAGATGATCCATTTATCCCCCGCGGGAATGCGCGCAGCTACGGTGATTCATCGCTCGGCAAAAGAACTATCTCGACGCTTAAATACGATAAAATACTTTCTTTTGATACCGCCGAAGGCATTTTTGAATGCCAGAGCGGCATAACCCTTGAGCAGGTTTTACAGGTAATTGTACCTAAAGGCTGGTTTTTGCCGGTTACGCCGGGCACACAATTAATTACCATAGGGGGCGCGGTTGCCAGTAATGTGCATGGAAAAAATCATCGCAAAGACGGCGCTTTCTTTAGGCATATCGTTGAGATGGATGTTGTGCTGGCTTCGGATGAAATGTTAACCTGTTCGCCTGTTGCAAATAGTGATCTTTTTGAAGCAACCTGTGGTGGCATGGGCCTGACAGGCATCATAACCCGCGTAAAATTCAGGTTGAAAAAAATTGAAACCTCATTTATGCGGCAAAAGCAAATAAAAGCCGAAAACCTTAACGAATTGCTAAGCTTGTTTAATAAATACTGTGATTTTACCTATACCGTGGCATGGATAGACTGCCTTAAACAAGGAAAAAACTTCGGGCGCAGCATTTTGACGGTAGGGGAGCATGCAGTTTTAAGTGACCTGGATGAAGCGCAAAAAAAAGACCCGCTCTTGTTGCCGTCAAAAAAGAAATTAACTTTCCCGTTCAACCTGCCTTCGTGGGTGCTTAATACGTTTACGGTGAAAGCATTCAACTTTTTATTTTATACAAAGAATTTTAAGAGGGAGATAGACAGCATAATTTCGTACGAACCTTTTTTTTACCCACTGGATGCTATTTTGAACTGGAACCGGATGTACGGTAAAAACGGATTTGTACAGTACCAGTTTGTATTGCCTGCCGACGCGAAGGATGGTTTAACAGAAATATTGAACCGGATAAGCGCCAGAGGAATGGGTTCGTTCCTTACGGTGTTGAAGGCGCTTGGCAAGCAGGAAAGTATGATATCATTTTGCAGGGAGGGCTACACTTTGGCGCTCGATTTCCCGCTGCGAAAGGGCGTTTTAGCTTTTTTGGACGAACTGGACGAAATTGTGCTAAAATATGGCGGAAGGCTTTATATAACCAAGGATGCAAGGATGAAACCCGCAATGCTGAAAGGATACCCCGAGCTCGAAAAATTTAAGTCGGTCATAAAAAAATACAACCCGGATGGAAAAATAAGGTCTGTCCAGTCTGATCGTTTACTATTAACTACCCCTAAATAATAAATTATGGAAACCGTACTTGTACTGGGAGCTACTTCTGACATTGGGATAGCGATCGCGAAAAAATTCGCATCCAAAAAATATAATATACAGCTTGCGGCTCGGAAACCTGCCCAATTAGAAGCCATACAATCCGATATAAAGATCAGGACAGGCGTCTATTGCACTACACATGCATTTGATGCGCTGAAATACGATACCCACGCCGCATTTTTTGAAAGTTTAAACCCAAAGCCAGATGTAACTATAGCTATATTCGGTATCATGGATGAGGAGGAGGACGCCTTTAATGATTGGGAACTTACCGAGCGTATGATCAATACAAATTACACCGGCGCAGTATCCATTCTTAATATCGCTGCAAAGCATTATATGAGCATAAAAAGAGGTGATATCATTGGCATTAGTTCAGTGGCGGGAGATAGGGGCAGGGCAAGCAAACTCATTTACGGAAGCTCCAAAGCCGCGTTCAGCGCCTATTTAGCAGGTTTGCGCAATAAATGTTTTAAAGAAAATGTTCATGTAATGACCGTTAAGCCCGGCTTTGTTTATACCCGGATGACCGAGAATATCCCGTTGCCCAAACCGCTCACATCAACCCCGGCCGAATTGGCCGAAGTTGTTTACAGCGGTTTTGAGAAAAAGAAAAACGTGATCTATATAAAATGGTTCTGGCGCTATATTATGCTGATCATTAAGAATATCCCTGAGTTTCAATTTAAAAAAATGAAGCTGTGAAAAAGATAGCTTTTTTTGATTTCGACGGAACGATCACCGCCAAAGATACCCTGCTTGAACTGATCAAATACCAAAAAGGGAAAGCTCGTTTTTATGCAGGTTTTTTGGTCAATGCGCCAGTCTTGGCCGCACTGAAACTAAAGCTGGTTTCAAACCAGTTTGCAAAAGAAAAAGTGATGCAATATTTTTTTAAAGGGGTGGAATTATCTTCCTTCCAAAACGCTTGCGACAACTTTGTTGCCGATAAATTACCCGCCATCATACGTCCCGACGCAATTGTCGAAATAAAAAAATTGCAGGATTTGGGATTTGAGATCATTATAGTATCCGCATCCGCTGAGAACTGGATAAAAAAATGGAGTGATGAATTTGGCATTCAATTAATAGCCACACAACTTGAAACAGTTGACAAACGGCTTACCGGGAAAGTAAAGGGCAAGAACTGTAATGGCGAAGAAAAAGCGATACGGATACGGTCAGCTTACGACATGTCGCAATATGATCAAATTTATGCCTATGGCGATTCAAGCGGGGATGAAGCGATGCTGAAGCTTGCTACTAAGGCATTTTATAAGCCGTTCAGGGGGTAAAAGACAAATCCGGTTTGTAGTGTTATGAATCCAATAAGCGATCAGATTTCTGTTTATTAGACAAGCACGATTGCGCCTTTTTTAAAGAGCCATAGGCTCGACCAATCTTGTAACAACGGGCTTCAACCCG
>Ga0206794_1099_pt1 | contig 24586 bp, 24 predicted proteins | sample Alteio_BWOrgCont_70_FD_152877 | JGI IMG/M metagenome (GOLD analysis project Ga0206794, IMG submission 152877) | Enriched cells from forest soil in Barre Woods Harvard Forest LTER site, Petersham, Massachusetts, United States -... | ecosystem: Environmental > Terrestrial > Soil > Temperate forest >...
TGGGTCAGTTGATAACATTACAATGTATAACTGGCTCACACGGGTGCTGGTCGAAAGTATTAAGGGTTCATCATCACGATAAACTACGTGCAGGATCACATTGTCGTAGGCATTATCGGTAGCATGGCCATGTTTTTGCCAGTCCGATGAGGATAAATGTACCTCTACATTACCTGCCCAAACGGTATCCCCTATCCTGACTCTCGCATTATGAAAATCAGGCCCCGAATCAGAATTATGAAGTCCCGCAGATAAAACCTCCAAGTCTTCGCCATCATTGGTTTGCAGGTTAACACGGTCGAACAACCGGAACTTCCAAACATAATGCAGAAAATCTTCAGGGAAAAACATGGTTTAGTGATTAGAGGTTAGTTGATCAGAGATTAGTTAAAAATAGCGTTTAAAGATAAAAAAGGGACTAACTAGTTGCAGCTTCTTTCGGACTCCGGACTTTACTGACTTTCGGACTACTCTCCAATCACTCACACAATCTTCTCCCATTTCCCTGAACTAAGGCTCCTGTAAATGGCATCAACCACCTTCATGTCCTTCAAGCCTTCTTCGCCGGGTACGCGGGATGGTTTGTTTTGAGTTACGCATAGCGCAAAATCATCCATCTGGGCTGCCTGTTGTATAATTTGCGGGTAGGGCATCGCTTTGCCGTTAACACTGCCGTCAATTGCATTATAGCCAAATGCCGGGCCAAGCTCAAATTTGCCGTGTTCCTCCTCAACTTTCAGGTAGCTCCAATCATGGTTATAGCTTGATTTGCCTGTAGTCCTAAACCCGCCGGGGAATTCCAGTTCCCAAAATATTGTTTCGTCTACCTCCCTGAAAAATTCAGGCCTTGTTTTTTCCTGCGTGGCTTTAACCGCAACAGGCTCCTGCCCCAGGGTGTAACGCGTGCCCTGGATACTGTAAATGCCCATATCCATCAACCCGCCGCCGCCGGCCATTTTCTTTTTTAAACGCCAGGCGTTAGGGTCGCCGTTATACGTAAAGCCATTGCCAGTATCAATTTTGGTCACTTTACCAAATGCATGTTTTTGGCCCAGCTGCATAACTTCCATATTATGCGGTTCAAAATGCAGGCGGTAGCCGATGGAAAGCAGGCGGTTTGCCTTTTTACAGGTGGCGATCATCTCTGCACATTCTCCGGCGTTCAACGCCATCGGCTTTTCGCAGATCACATGCTTGGCCGCCTGGACCGCCCTTATGGTAAACTCTTTATGCAGGAATACCGGCAGCACCACGTAAATAATGTCAATGTCCGGGTTAAGGGCTATTTCATCAAAAGTATTATAGTTATAAATATTTTTTTGCGGGATATTATACCGTTTTGCCCAGTCAACCGCTTTGGCGGGCGTACCGGTAACTATCCCGGCCAGGTAACAGTTTTGGGTATGCTGTAAAGCCGGCGCCAATTGCCCCCCGCTATAATTGCCTAAACCAACCAAAGCAACACCCAGCCTTTTGCCGGGTTTTGATGCAGCCAGCGACGATAAAGCGGGACTCAAAGCCAATGCTCCGGCAGCCAGCGCACTGGTTTTGATAAAATCGCGGCGGGAAAAATTGTTTGTTGCCATAAATAGGAAATTGATCATCTAAAATTAGTGATTTTTATGGGGCGATAAAATGTTGTTTTAAAAATGTGGCATAAACGCTATGTTTTGTAGTTACTTTTTCAATTGGTTGATTTTATCTATAAATTACCGCTATGAAACGTAACGACATACTCTGGAAAGCCGCATTAGAGGATTTTTTTGATGATTTTCTGCGCTTTTTCTATCCTGACGCTGATAAACTGTTCGATATCGGCAAGGGTTTTGAATATCTGGACAAGGAACTGGAGCAGCTTTTCCCACCGGAAACCGATGATTATTCAGTGCGGTATGTTGATAAACTTGTAAAAGTATTTACCCGCGAAGGTGACGAGGAATGGATTTTAGTGCATGTGGAAGTGCAGGCCTATACCGACAAGGATTTTGCAAAACGCATGTTCCAGTATTATTACCGGATATTAGATAAATACGATAAACCAATTACCGCCTTTGCCATTTTTGCAGACACCAACAAAAATTTCCATCCCAAACATTACGAAAGGGACTTTTTAGGCACCAGGATATGTTATGCGTACAATACCTATAAAATTACAGAGCAGGACGATACGGAATTGGAAGCAAGCAATAATCCCTTCGCAATGGCTGTACTTACGGCCAAATTGTCGCTCTCCCGTCCGGCGCTGAAAGTACCGCAATTGATAGACTTGGCCCACGATTTGGCAAAGCGCTTGCTAAACAAGCAAATGCCAAAAGAAAAGATACGCAAGTTGATGAGCTTTCTACGTCATTACCTGGATTTTGAAAATACGGAAATGTTAGCTAAATTTGAACAAGGGATTTCCATTTTAACAAAAAGGAGTACGACAATGGGTATTGAAGAATTTTTATTGGATAGGGCCGAAAAGAAGGGTCGGAAAGAAGGTATTGAAAAAGGCATTGAAAAGGGTATAAAAGACACCGCCCTTAAGATGATAGAAAGCGGCTTAGATATTAAACTAATTGCTGATATTACCGGGCTCACTATTGAAGAAATTGAGAAATTATCACCATAAATACTGAATTAAATCGCATCATAGCAACTCCACCAACTCCCCAAGCGCACTAATCGTAGCTATCTGCCCTTCCTCAACCACCCCAAATCCATAATTCGCAAAAATAAAGGGGACGCCGGCTTTTTTAGCTGCGTCAAAATCCCCCATAGTGTCGCCTACATAAACGGGTGCTGCAAGGTGATGATCATTCACAATATCTTTTATATTCTCGGATTTAGGGTTTCCTTTGGTGCCATAACATTGATGGCCCATAAAGTAATGCTCCATCTGGCTTATGTGTAAAAACGTTTCGATGTAGCCATTCTGACAATTGCTTACTATGAATAGTTTGTATTTGCCGAAAAGGTAGGCCAGGGTTTCATCAAGGGCCGGATACAGTTCACCTCCTCTACTGTTCAGCATTTCGAGTTCACTTTTGGCGCATATTTCCATTAGTTCGTTCCGCTTTTCCGTATCAAGATAAGGGAACATCGTGTCGAAAATAACATTATAGGCCATACCGGTAACCGCCCGTATTTTTTCGCGGGTCATTACCTCATCCACATAATCCACCTGCTCAACGGCCTCTTGCCATGCGATGGCTACATTGCCGGTACTGTCCCAAAGGGTACCATCAAGATCAAAAATTATACTGTCGAATTTATTTTTTAAGGAGGCATTCATATTTTATGGCTAAGCGGCAAAAATAGGAGATTTTTATTTGGATTGGTTTCTGGAAATCAATTAATCCTTTACCTATCAAATTCTTTACTTTATAGCATTGAGTGGCTTTGTCATCATTCCCTCACAAAACTCTTTTCACGTTTAATCCACCCATAAATTTCCTAATTTTACCTGTATTATTAATCAGAAGGATACCTATTGAACACCCGCCCGCCCAAAAATGTACGCACCGAACCTTTAACTTTAAAAGAACGACTTGCTGCACTGCGCAACCTGCCGGCCTTTTTTAAACTGGTATGGCAAACCAGTCCCTGGCTTACCGTTGTTAACTCTGTTTTGCGCATCGCGCGATCTGCTATGCCGGTGGCTTTGCTTTATGTTGGCAAACTTATTATTGACCAGGTGATCGTACTTAGCCACAATCATACAATAAGCACCTATCATTTATGGCAATTAGTAGGCATTGAATTTGCATTAGCAATACTCACTGATGCCCTTAGCCGGGCGATAACCCTGATGGATGCTTTGCTGGGCGACCTGTTCAGCAACCACACTTCGGTAAAAATAATGGCACATGCAGCCACACTTGATCTTGACCAATTTGAAGATGCAGAATTTTACGATAAACTGGAGCGTGCCCGTCAGCAAACCATTGGGCGTACCCTGCTGCTTTCGCAAGTGATGAGCCAGGTGCAGGACCTGATCACGATGGGCTTCCTCGCCGCAGGGCTAATGGTCTTTAACCCATGGCTTATTATTTTATTGCTTATAGCTATTATACCGGCATTTTTAGGGGAATCCTACTTTAACGACCAAAGTTACGCGCTTACCCGCGGCCAAACGCCCGAACGCCGCGAACTGGATTATATCCGTTACCTCGGCGCAAGCGACGAGACTGCCAAAGAAGTAAAGATATTCGATCTTTCGGGCTTTATTATCGAACGTTTTAGACAACTTTCTACTAAGTTTTATCTTGACAATAAAAAACTTGCAACAAAACGCTCGTTATGGGGAACATTATTTGCCATGCTGGGCAGTATAGGCTATTACGCGGCTTATGTGGTGATCATCATAAGGGCGGTTGACGGCAGCGTTTCCATTGGCGAACTGGCGTTTTTAGCAGGCTCGTTCAGGCAGCTGCGCGCGTTGCTCGAAGGTATTTTAAGCCGTTTCACCTCCGTATCGCAGGGCGCTATTTACCTGCGCGATTTTTTTGAGTTTTTCGACATCCAGCCAAAAATAAAGCTGGCGCCCAATCCCCTCCCCTTTCCGAAAACCATACAGCAGGGCTTTACTTTTGAGGACGTAGGTTTCCGCTACGCAAACTCCGACCGCTGGGCCAACCGCCATTTGAGTTTCACCCTGCAGCCCGGCGAGAAACTGGCGCTCGTGGGCGAAAATGGCGCCGGTAAAACTACGCTTGTAAAATTGCTGGCGCGGCTGTATGACCCTACCGAAGGGCGTATATTATTAGATGGCGCCGACCTGCGCAATTATGACCTGGCCGATCTTCGCCTCAACGTGGGTATCATTTTCCAGGACTATCTGCGTTATCAAATGACCTTCGCACAAAATATAGCAGTGGGTAATATCGGCCAGCAATTTAACCGCCCGTTGATCGAGAAATCCGCCAAACAAAGCCTTGCCGATACTTTGGCAGCCAAACTGCCAGGCGCCTACGATCAACAGTTGGGGAAACGATTTGCACAGGGTGTGGAACTTTCAGGCGGCGAGTGGCAAAAAGTTGCCCTTGCACGTGCCTATATGCGCGACGCCCAGCTTTTAATATTGGACGAACCCACTTCAGCCCTCGATGCACGTGCCGAATATATGGTATTTGAACGCTTTGCCGAACTTACAAAAGGCAAGTCGGCTGTGCTTATCTCGCACCGTTTCAGCACGGTACGCATGGCCAACAGGATACTTGTACTTGAAAAAGGCGAGCTTATTGAAATTGGGAGCCACGAGGAACTTATCCTGAAAAACGGCCGGTATGCCGAACTGTTTAACCTCCAGGCTATGGGTTACAGGTAAGTAATTTACCTGGTAATAGTTAATGGTTTATGACATTGAATTTAAAATCTTATGCTCCGTTTGGCAGGGTTTTTGTCTATGACCTATCGCAACTTAACCGTCTATCATCAATCCCCAATAGTAAATTGTTTTGTTGGATAAATTATTGAACTTAATATGAAACAATTATTACTTAATTCACTGCTTATTTTTGGATCGGCATTCACTTTTATAAAATGCGCCCAACTGCTTACGCTGAACGATAAAATACCCGGGCAGCATTCGCCTTATACCGCAAAAAGTAATAACACCCTAAATAAACAAAATAAAGTTGCCGGGCCGGCTTCCAATACCGCAAATGTGAAATTCAATTTTAAAGATAATGCGGTCGGCCAATTTTTTCAGAGATCGTCTTCTTTGAACATGATGGGCTACTTTGATATCCAAACTTTGTTTTACTATCCGAATATCAATTTTACTTCCTTTGATCTATTTCACAAATACCCCAATATGCTGAAAAATAATAAATCAAAATAAAGACGTCATCAGTTTAGTTTGTTAGTTTAGTTAATTAGTTAGGAGCAAGCAGTTGCCGCAGAAATGCAGCAGCTGTTTTGCTTTTATAACGAACCTTTGATTTCGAATTTAACGTATTGCATTGAAAGTATTTATTTTTTCAAATTCCTGCTATGATAATGAACTGAAGCGCTATTAAACAAACCATTAGCGGGATAGCCAGTATAATAAATACTCGCGCCATTTGAAGTTCATTTGCATTGCCTTTTACAAATACATTGTAAAAGTCTGCTTTAAAGGCATTTAATTTGTGTTCCATGATTTTGGTTGGGTTGAATTAATTTATCAAATAATGCCTTTTTCTACGGTATATAAATTCATAAGGTTACATATATGAGACAAAAATGAAAATACTTAAAAAAATAAACAGGAACCGATGGGTTTTCTAACCATCAAATCCCTGCCTAACTATTTTTATCATTGGTGAAACTACCCGTAAAGTCCGCTCTTATTCTTCAAGCTTGCTCATGTGCACACCCCTGAAACCGTGGTGATCGTCGCCATAGGAAAAATTATAATCGGCCCACCTTTTGTACTTCTCCTTATAACGTTTATATACTTCCTCCGGCTGTTTTTTATCATTTACCATCATTCCGGTTGAATCCAGGGTTACACTATATAAACTTTTTTCATCGGGGATGATACCGTCTTTTATCAAATCACTGATCATTTCTTTCATCATCCTTTGATCTTCTTCGGCTTGTTTTTGATCTAACTTGGCTTGTGCCTGGTCTTTTAGTGCTTGCTCCTGGTCTCTCATGGCCTGCTCCTGGTCTTTTTTCGCTTGGACCTGGTCTTTTTCGGCTTGCTCCTGGTCGAGCCGTGCCTGTGCCTGGTCTTTTTTAGCCTGCAGTTCTTCTCTTCCCGCCTGTTGCCGGTCCTTTTCCGCCTGCTCCTGGTCTCTCATTGCCTGCTGTTGATCAACTCGTGCCTGGGCCTCGTCTTTAAGTGCTTGCGCCTGGTCCTTACGTGCCTGGATACGGTCAAGCCTCATCTGCTCTTTTATATGGCTGATCACCGTTTCATACTGCGCATATTTATCGGGCTGTATTTTTACCCCGTCAACATATAAAGAGGTTATTTTACCACCCACTGATTTAAGCTTATATTCATGGTCTTTGTAAAAGGTATGCACAGTTTCTACTGTCCGGCCCGAAGCATCTTTCCCGGTAACGTCATAATTATTGTAGCGTTCCGATTGGTCATCAGCAGTTTGTTGTGCTTTTAAAGTTATTGCCATTAGCATAGCCAGTATTGAAAGCAGGCTATATTTTAAAAATTTTGTTTTCATTTTTTTGTTGATTTTTATTGGTTATTTATTTTTTTAAACATCCTGATCGCATCAGCATTTTGAGGATCAATGCTTAGCGATCTATTAAAACTCTCCGCAGCCATTTGCTTATCACCCCGCTCAAGATAGGCTTCCCCTAAACTTTCATGAGCATTTGATGATGCGGGATAGGCTACCACGTTCAACTTGAAAATTGCAACGGCCTCGTCTATTTTTTTTATCGACCAAAGTTTATAGCCTAATAAATTTAATTCTTGTTCTCCGAAATCATAAATGCCCTTATGTCGCAGCTTATTGAAATTGTAAAAGTTTATCGCGGAATCAATCCCATTTTCGTTCCTGATCTTATACATTTCTGTTGCCATGGAGATTTTAGGAAGCGTATAGGGTTTGTTCGCCAGGATATTTACAATAGCGTTCCTGATTTCCATGCGGGGAGAGTTTTCAATATTGGTTAAAATGATGATGGTGTTTTGATGAGTTAATTGGCGTTCGATAAATGTCCTGAAGCCGCCCGATCCGCCGGTATGGTATACAATTTGTTCTCCATTTTCGTTTTTTAACATCCAGCCAAAACCATATAGTGAGGTTGTTCCATTATTCAGCACCGCCGGGCTAAAAGCTTTACTTAACGTGGATTGGCTGACCAGCGTTTCGCCGTAAAGCGCCGCATCCCACTTAAACAAGTCATCCACAGAGGAAAATATGCCGCCATCACCTACAGCGCCCTCCTCATATTGGCTTATATCGTTGAATTTACCATAAGCTTTCTCCCTTAGTTTTGTCCTCGGGGTTGATTTATCATAAACAAACGAATCATGCATGCCCAACGGCTGAAATATGTTCTTCTCCATAAATCCAGAAAAAGACGTTCCGGATACCTTTTCAATGATCAGTGCTAAAAGAACATAGCCCGAATTGCTGTATTCATATTTATCGCCGGGCTTAAACCGCAATGACGGCTGTTTGATCAAATTATCAAGAACCTCTTTATTTGTTATGCCGGGATGGTCGATACCAAGACTCTCGTAATCAATTATCCCGGACGTATGGTTTAATAAATGCCGGATAGTAACTGTTTGCGCATACGACGGAAATTCGGGAAAGTATTTTGAAAGCGGATCATTAAAATCCAGTAATTTCCTTTCCTCCAGCATCATTATGCCCATAGCCGTAAATTGTTTTGAAAGCGAAGCGAGATAGCAGGGCGTTGAAGTAGTAAAATCGTCGTTTTTCTCTAAATCAGCTTTTCCATAGGCCTTTTCATATACCATCTTACCGCCCGCGTTTACTAAAATGCTTCCGTTGAATTGTCCCCGGCCATGCAAGGCTTGCACGAGGCTGTCTAATCTGCCTTCAACGTGCTGTGCCTTAACTGCGAACGACATTACCAATGTTCCAATTAGCAGTATGCCTGTTTTTATATAAGATGCTCTCATATTACATAGAGATTAAACCCTTTTTTACTCACGACCACCAGAGGGTTTTTTAGTTATGATAAGAAAAATCGCCCATCGAAAAACTGTCGTATTTCTCCTTGTACTTTTTAAACACATTCTCGGGCTGTTTAACGCCGTTTACTGTCATGCCATCAGCATTAAGGGTTAAATCGTGCAGGCTGTTTTCATCGGGTATTATTTTATCGGCTACAAGGTCTTGCACCAGTTGTTTCATCAGGCGCTCATTCTCTTCGGCTTGTATTCTATTTTTTTCGGCCTGCAACTGGTTTTTCTTTGCCTGTTCCTGGTTACGCACCGCCTGCTCCTGGTTCCGGGCAGCCTGTTCCTGGTTCCGGGCGACTTGTTCCTGGTTCTTTTCTTCCTGTTGCTGGTTGCGGGCAGCCTGCTCCTGATTTTTTTGTGCTTGTTCCTGGTTGCGGACAGCCTGCTCCTGGTTTTTTTGTACTTGTTCCTGGTTGCGGACGGCCTGTTCCTGGTTTTTCCTGGCCTGTTCCTGGTTGCGGACGGCTTGTTCCTGGTTACGCAACGCCTGTAACTTGTTCTTCCTGATCTGTTCGCGGATCGCGGCTATCGCATCGCCGTATTTATCCCAATCGACAGCCGCTATCTTTACGCCATCCACATACAATTCGGTCATTTTATCGTTAACCAGCTCCATTTTGTATTGCTTGTCGTCTATATACGCCTGTATGGTTTCAACCTGTTTCCCATTTTCGGTGTTGATCCTGTCGTAGCTATTATAACTACCGCCATTATAAGCCGTTTTACCCGGTGCACTTGTTTGCGCTTTTGCCGCGAATGTGGCCAGCAACGCCGCCATCAGCCATAGGCTGCATTTAATGTAATTCGTTTTCATTTTATTGATTTTAATTTAAAAAATTGGACAATAGAGTACCATTCCGCCTTAAAGCTGTATTTAAAAAGTTCGAAATTTTGAGTTTATAACGAAGCCGGGGTAATATGTACGGTTGCGCTTACCGCATTTATTACCGGGGTTTTAGTATTTCCTTATTGTTTTATTATTGTACGCTTACGTTGTTCTTCTCCGCCTGTTCCCGGTTTTTCTGTTCCTGTATTTGATTTAGCCGCGCTTGTTCCTGGTTTTTTAGCGCCTGTTGCTGGTTTTTCTTTGCTTGTTCCTGGTTGCGTGCCACCTGGTCCTGGTTCCTTTGTTCCTGAATTTGATTTCGCCGCGCTTGTTCCTTATTGCGGATGGCCTGTTCCTGGTTTAAGCGGGCTTGCTCTTCGTTCATAGTTACCAGTTCCTGCCTTTTATCCGTGCGTACCTGTACTTTACCCTTCAGCGCATCCTGTTCCGCTTTCGCCTGTTTCTCATCTATCAAAGCCTGTGCCTGGTCTTTAAGCGCTTGCTCCTGGTCCTTTAATGCTTCTGCCCGGTCTCTTAGCGCCTGCGCCTCGTCGATCTTAGCCTGCTCCTGATCTTTTCGCGCCTGTAATTGATCTTTCTCTGCCTCTTCCTGGTCTGAAAGCTTCGGTTGATTATTTACGGGGGCTATTGGCTGTGCTATTGTACTTATAGCCTCAGCAGGCCCAGTTTTTTCAGTTATGCCGGCTATGCCGCTTTGCATTTCCAACCTCGCTTTCACCTGCGCATGTTTTAATTTAGCTCTTATTGCCCTTGTACTGGCGGAATAGGTTACAGAAACAGATTTTTGACTAATTACGGCCACAGGTGCAGCAACAGCATGGCTTTTCCCAAACCCGGTTTTTGCATATTCTTTTATCTGCGCCACCGATGCCGCCGTCATCAGTACCGAAAGTATAAGTATGCTGCCAATAAAAAATATCCGTTCGCCAGGGCCGAAATTCATGTTTTTATTGCTCATTATCCGGCTTACCCTGCGCAACAGGTAATTCTTTTTACCGGGAAAAGCAACAGCGTAACTTGAGCCATACATTTCATGCTCCTTAAAGCTAATTAGGGCCTGTACAAAGCCTACTTTATTTTGGGTTTGTTCCAATGCGATATCATCGCAGCAGTTTTCGCGCTCTTCTCTTAATATGGATGATATCCACAGCAAACCGGGATTAAAGAAAAATACAGTTTCGGCAATGTTCTGAAGGAAATTAACAAAGTAATCGTTACGGCGGATATGCGCCAGCTCATGCAGTAAAATAGCTTCAACCTGTTCAGCAGGCAAACTGGCTAATATGCCTGCAGGAATAAGAATAATGGGTTTTAAATGGCCTACTACAACCGGCATTTTTATATAGCCTGACTGTAATAGCCTCACAGCTTTTTTGATCTGTAATTTTTCGGCAAATGTAGCCACAGTTTTAACCCAAAACTCGGAAGGTTCTGATACCTGCCGGGTCCTGATCTGTTGGTTGTAAACCAGGCAGGCCATCATTTTTACACTTTTAAAGAGGAAAATAATGAACCATATTAATACCAGCAGCGGCTCATTTGCCGAAAAATAATCGGTTAATGTTTTAACCAATTGTTTAATGCCGTGCGCGTTGCTAAAAAACAAGGCCGGCGCAATGATACTGCTATTACCGGGCATTAATGGTTTTAATGTTCCGGGCACTGCATTATTGTTCCACTCCAGTATAAAAGTAAATACGCAGGCTGCAATAAATCCAACAAATAAAAATAACGCCAGGTTATAACGGTAAGCAGCACCCGACTTTTTTGTGAGCATCAAAACCACACCTGCTACAGTGGCAAAAAGCAATCCCTCCCATAACGAATGGATCAGCATCCAGCCAAATGCGGGGATCATTTTGTCAATTATAGCGCTTGTGAAAACCTGGTCCATTTCGTATTTTATTTAGCCGTGTCCATTTTGTTCAGCATCTCTTTTATTTTCTGCAATTCCGCCGCCGATGTTTTATCATTATCAAGCAGGGCAAGCATCAGGCTGCTGGCCGAACCATCGAACAGCGAATCAACAAAACGGCCCAGCAAATTACCTTTTATCTTATCTTCTTCTACCGTTGCGCTGTAAATATGTTTCATATTACTTTCATCCCTGTCAACCATGCCCTTCTCTTTCATCACCTGCATCAGCTTTAAGGTTGATGTGTATTGCACGATTTCCTTTTGCTCATTCAGCTTATCATGCACAAAACGTACTGTCGACGGGCCATGTTTCCACAATACCTGCAGCACATCCATTTCGGTTTTTGTGGGTATTATAATTTTGTCGGTATCTTTCTTAAACAACATCATGAACCAAAGGTATGTATTAAAAACGTACGTTGCAAGTGCAATACTTTATTTTTCTTAAACAAAGTTGTTATATCTTGATTTTCAGGCAAATAAAAAAAAAGAAAAGTTATTGGGATTTTATTTAAGACGGGCTTGCAGGAATTTATGAAGCATAATTAAGCTGCTCGAAAGCCAGTTCCCTGCAGGCGCCAAGGCATTCTTTGCGGATGATGGCCGGGATCTCATCCTCATTTTTAAATTTATAGATTGCTATGCCACCTTCAAAGTGATAATGAATATGGCGCTGAAGCTTATTGTCGGCGGCAAGTTTATAGCTACCGCTGTTGAACCACCCCGAATATTTTTTTTCAATTTCGAGCAGGCGTTCATTAAATTTTTCTATTACCGCTATACAGTCCCTGGCATCATCGCCAATATATAGAATATTGTTAAAAGTCATCCAATTTGCAGGGGGCACGCGTTTCATCATCCAAAAATTTGTTATCACAAGTTTACCGGCGGCAGATGAAATTGGAATGAAAAGAGGGTGGTTAACGGGATTGTTACATTGTCGTTATAAAATAGTGGTAGAGACGCAATATTTTGCGTCTCCCACTTTTATTGCTCACGTTCAGAGACGCAAAATATTGCGTCTCTACAAAAATTCTACCCCACCTTATCTCCGCTTAACTCAGGCTGATAATGCAGGCCGGGCGTAAGCCAGTGCAATAAGATAACCCTTGAATACCTGAAATTGAACGGCGAAAGTATAATGCCTGTCGCCATGATAACGGCTATGTACAGCCAGGGGTTGTTGCTCCCGGTTAAAACGTGCAGCGCGACAGCGAGTGTTACCATTTCGGCAACGAACATGGCGTAGCTTATTAACATGGCTACGTAAAAGTAGCCCGGTTCACGCTCAAATTCCAGCCCGCAATGCGGGCAGGTTTTGTTCATTTGCTGCGATTTAAAGCCATACATCGGCGTTGTAAACATCGCTCCGCGCCTGCACCTGGGGCATTTGGCATGCACAACTGCAGGCCACGCAGGCAATCTTTTCTCCTGGTTATTCATGATAGTTTGGGTTTAATATTTTTTTTCTGAATTCTTCGGGGGTAATACCTTCCGTTTTTTTAAAAAACTTGGTGAAGTAGGAGTTATCACTAAAATTAAGCTCAAGTGCTATCCCTGCAATATTTAATTGCGGGTTTGTGAGCAGGCGCTTAGCCTCCAGCAAGGTCCGGTTCCTGATAACCTCGCCGGCCTGCATCCCTAAAAGGTCTTTACAAATTGCATTTAAATGGTTGGGGGTGATATACAGCAAATCGGCGTAATCCTTCGGGAGTTTAAGGCGAGTGTAATTCGCATCTATCAGTTTTTTGAAATTTTTGAGCAAAGTTTGATTATACGAAGCAGGCCCCGCGGTCCCGGCATCTTTGTTGAGGCCGCCGATCATTATAAACAGCCGGAGCATCAACACCCTCAACATATCAGTGCCCTGCTCCGCCCTGTTTGCCGATGCTTCAATAATTTCATCAAACAACGCGGATATTTTGGCATGAAGGGATGCAGGTAAATCGATAACGGCATCGTTAACGTCGCCGCTGAAAAAAGGGAAATTTTCAACGTAAGCGGGGTTCAATAAAAATGTATGAAAAAAGGAGCCGGAAAAGTTGATGACATAGCCATCGGTAAAACCTTCAAAATTCCATGAGTGTACCTGGCCGGGCACCATAAAATATAATTGATACGGTTTTACTTTAAAGCTTTGAAAATCGATAGTATGGCTGCCCGATCCGGCGGTAAAAAGCACCAGGTGATAAAAAGTATGCCTGTGAGCGGCGCTAAGGTTTTTGTGGTTATCTAAATATGGTGCGAAGCGGCTGACGATAATATCATCCTGTCCGAAATCAGACAGGGCGCATATATCATATACCGGTGTGCTTTGTATCATGGTACAAAACTAAGCAGTATATTACCATTGCAATGGTATTTATTGGCTATTTTGTGGTACAATTCAACGATTTACGGTTGAAGAGTCAAGACGGCAAGAAGCAAGAGTCAAGACAAGGCGAAGAGAATCAAGATAGAAAGAGTCAAGAATCGAGACAAGAGGAAGAGAATCTTTCTCTTTTGGCTCTTGACTCTTTCTATCTTGGTTCTTAATTTTTTCTGTCTTGGTTCTTGACTCTTGCCGTCTTGCCCTCTTGACTCTTATCGTCTTGATTCTATTCTTGATTCTATTTCCGATCCTGATCCACCTGGTCTAATACTTTTTCATTCTGACTGCCCCATTTATGGATCACTTTTTCCAGCCGCTCAATGGTAAACGGTTTGCTGATAAAATCTTTCATACCGGCAAGCTTACATTCCTGTTCATCTTCGCTAAGCACATTGGCCGTCATAGCGACAATGGGCGGGGCGCTGTCTTTATATTTTTTAATGATACTCCTCGCCGCTTCCAGGCCATCCATTTCGGGCATCTGGATATCCATAAAAATAAGGTCGTAGGTTTTTTTATCAACCATATCAAGGGCAATTTTTCCGTTATCGGCTATATCTATATCATAGCCTATTTTTTTGAATGTTTTCCCGGCAATCAACTGGTTCATTTTATTGTCTTCGGCCAATAAAATATTCAGGGGGCGATATTGGTAACTTTCATTGCTATCTGCGGGAGTTTCATCAATACCATCGGATGATGCAATTTGCAAGGGCAGGCTAAAATTAAAAACGGAGCCTTCGGCTTCCTCGCTTTCAACCCATAAATTACCATCCATCATTTCAACCAGCTTTTTACAGATAGACAAACCCAGGCCGGTGCCGCCATACTTTCGTAAGGCGGTAGTATTTACCTGTGTAAAAGGCTTAAATAACTGCGATAGTGCCTCCTCACTGATCCCAATGCCGGTGTCCTTCACACTAAAAACAACTTCCTGTGTATTATCGGTCTCATTTGAGACAACTACCATTAATTCAACCGAACCCTCGTCAGTAAACTTAATCGCGTTGCCAATTAAATTAACCAGTATCTGCTGCAGCCGGCTTTCATCAATTTTTAAATATTCAGCGAGGGTTTCATCAATAGTATAGTCTAAGGCAATGTCTTTGCCGGAAACGGCAATGCCGGGGTTAGTTATTTCGAAAACAGTTTTTATACAATTCCTGATATTTACCGGCTTTGGATAAAGCACCAGTTTATCAGCTTCGATCTTCGAAAGGTCGAGTATATCGCTGATTATATTAATCAGCAGGTTGCTGCTTGACTGCAAGGTTTGCAGCAGTTCCTGTTGTTCGGGCGATATATCCGAGTGCGTGAGCAGTTGGGTCGTACCGATAATACCATTCAAAGGGGTCCGTATCTCGTGACTCATATTCGCCAGGAAATTCGATTTGGCGATGGTTGCGCCTTCGGCCAGGTCCTTTGCTGCTGACAATGCTATTTGTGAAGCTTGCAGCGCCTCAGTTTTTTCAACCAGTTCCTTTTTGTCTTTTTCGTGGCTTCTCTTTAAAAAACTTACCAGCAGCCCGGTTATTAATATAAAACTCACCGCCGATGAAATAAGATCGGTTTCTTTTTGACTGATGCTGCCGGGAGGTGTTATCCATTGCGGAAAACTTTTTTCTAAAAGATAACAGCCCAGGAAAACAGCCATCAGTATTGCGATAAAAATGATATGGTGTTTGCGCTTTACCATTATCATGATCAGCACGATAAAAAAAACACCGACATGGGTAGTTGACCCTTCGATCCCCCCGTTTAAAAACCACCCCGGAATAAACATGATTATGCCGATAGCGATATAAATCAGCGTCATATTTTCCTTATAGCCCGTATACCTGCTTTTATAAAAGGCAAAGGCGGATAATCCCCCTAAAAATAATTGAACAAGAATTAAACCTATGGGAAAGCCTAAAAGTACATTTACTATGAGGCCAAGCAGCATAGTAAAGCCCACGGTTAAACAAACAGTATTGAAAAGTTTATTTTCTAATGATAAGCGATGATCATCAAACCCAACAAAATTCTTTATTCTCTTCCACAGCATAAATTCAGCTTTTATCACTTTCACGAAATCATTTGGCATCGTTCACCTCTATCCAAAAGTTATCCGGGTCCCGGAAATAGATTTGATGCACACCGTCAGCCCTTAGCTGTACTTTTTTAGGCTCCCCGGTCCAATTGCCATATTTAATGTTTAACGCGTCAAGGTGCTTCATAAATGCATCAAGCGAGGGAACGCTAAAACATAAATGAATACCTATATCATGTACAGTTTCGGGGCAGTCGCCCTGGATAACATGCAAGGCCAGGCCTTCGCCGATCTTAAACCACACATGCAGGGTATCATTAAATGGATGGTGTATTTTTTTTAGCTCCAATACCGTACTGTAAAAGTCGGCGGTTTTTTTAAGGTTGCGCGCGCATAAAGCGGCATGATTAAATACAGGCTGATTATCAGCAGTAACGCCCTGCGAATAGCTAAAATGAGGCAAAGCAAACACAAAAAGTAAGATCGCAGATTTAAGAAAGTTTGATTTTGAAAGGAACGATTTTGAAAGACCAACCATTTTTTTCTTTGTTTTAAGCACTAAATGTAAGAAAAATTGGCGACTGGCGGCTGGGGAAAGTTTGCAGTTTTTAGTTTGTAGTTTGCAAAACCCATGGTATCTGCGCCTTAAAATGGCAAACTGCCAACTGCTGAACTGCCAACTGGAGCTATCTACCAGGCCATCCTGGGGCTTATGCTATATTCCCAGGACGAAGTTGGTATGGTATTATGGCGGTTCCAGTCTTCAATATCTACTACGCCGGGCATTGTTTGGTAATGCCTGTCGTCTTTTGAACACTTAACAACGTATCCTATATCGTCAACCGGAACGATCACAGGCCGCGCCCCACACTCCTTACATAGCTTACAATAAATCGACCCCGGAATATTAATATAACCCCTCATAAAACTTAATACGACCTTTGTTTAAAAGAAGTTGCCGTAAAATGCACATTTACAATAATATTTATCTTAATTGTGGCTGAAGTAGCTCAAATCAGCTTGAAATGCCCATTATAGGTATTATCGCAAAATTGTCACGGAGCCGGCCAGTTTTTTGCGGCCATTTTTAAGGTCGATGATATAATAATAGGTGCCCACCGGCAAGGCGCTGCCGCCATAAGTGCCATCCCAGGCTTTCGGGTAGCCAACCGAGTTATAAACCATCGCGCCGTAGCGGTTAAAAATATTCACGGTGCATTGCGGATAACCCTGCAGCGCCTGGATATCCCAAATATCATTAACCCCATCGCCATTTGGCGTAAACGCATTTGGTATTACAATGATACAAGCGCTTGCAGGATTAATACTTACCGTTATGGTATTGGATACTGCGGTCGGATCGATCAAACATTTGCCGGCGCTGGTTAAAATGCAGGTAACCAGGTCGCTGTTAGCCAGGCTGTTACTGCTGAAGGTTGCGCTATTGCCGCCCACATTGAGGCCATTTACCTGCCATTGAAAACTCTGGGTGTTACCGGGGCTGATCGCTGTGGCGATAAAATCAATTTCAGTTCCGGGACAAACGGGGCCGGTGGCGGTTGACAGGATACTGATGGTGGGAGGCGTCGGCTGGTCAACAATAAAGGCGGCAGAGTTTGATAATGCAGTTGCATTTGTGGTGCATACCGCGTTGCTTGTAAGGGTACAGGTTACCTGGTCATCGTTGTTTAAATTACCGGCCGTAAAGGTAGGGCTGTTAGCACCAATGTTTTGCCCGTCAAGCTGCCATTGGTAAACAGGGTTTGTCCCGCCGTTGGTTATTACAGCCGAATAAGTTACAATGGAGCCCTGGCAAGTATCAATAGCGACCGGCGAAACGATAATGGTGGGTGTTACCGCCGCAGTAACAGTTAGGGTTTGCGTAGGCTGCGAAGTCCCGTCGGATGCTGTTATCACTGATGTACCCGGCCCGGTTATATGTAGTTCGCCTGCCACAACAGTTGCCACTGCCGTATTGGCGCTGGTATATGTAATTGTACCGGCACTGGTAGCGCCGGGATCAAAATCGGCATCACAAACCGTTTTTGCCGGTATGGGCGGAAAAGTAACCGTTTGCTCATCAACCTCGATATTAACTGTGGTGGCGCTGCTTCCACCTGTGTTATATGCAGTAATGGTATAAGTTGTAAGCGGCGATACTACAGCGGGTGTGCCGCTTATGATCCCCGTGGTCGGATCGAAGGTCATACCGGTCGGCAATGATTTATCAATAGAGTAACCGGTGATCGCCACTTTCCGGATAAGGTTATTACCCCAATCAGCAATATACAGGAAGTTCCCGGTATTATCAATTGTTACCCCAAAAGGAGTATTAAAACTTGCAGATGAGCTTACCCCGTTAACAAAACCGCGCCCCCCGTTTCCTACCGGGGTAGTTACAACCCCGGCGGTTGTTATCCTCCTGATAACGTTATTAAAAGCATCGCCAATATAAATGTTGCCCAAGGGATCGACAGCAATGCCCACCGGTTTGTTGAAAGCCGATGCCAGGCCTGTGCCATCGGCAGAGCCGGGGGCGCCAATACCTGCAATTACATTAACCGCCCCCGATGGCGTGGCCACTTTTACCTGGTTACTGTCGCCGAAGTATAAATTACCCGAGGCATCAAAAGCCAGATAACCAAGGCCGGTGTTAGGTGAAGGTGAAGCCGATCCGTCAAGGACGGCATAGGTTGTAACCTGCCCGGTTATATCTATCTTCCTGATGGTACTATTTCCGCGGTCGGCAACGTAAACGTTGCCGGCCCCGTCAACGGCAATGCCGTACGGGGTATCAAAAGTTGCCGTTAATGTGGTTCCATTAGTTGAACCCTGCGTACCAGTCCCGGCAAATGTTGAAACTACGCCAGCAGGCGTGATCTTCCTGATGATCATATTGCCTTCATCAGCAACATACATATTACCCGAAGCGTCGAAGGCTATTTGATAAGGGGAATTAAAAGTTGCCGTATTGCCGGGGCCGTTCATGCTGCCATTAACACCAGTCCCTGCAAATGTTGAAACTGTACCTGCCGGCGTGATCTCCCTGATATCGTTATTTGCCGTTTCAGATACAAATAAATTGCCGGCGTTGTCAAAAATCACGCTTGCCGGCCCGTTAAAACTTGCGGCTGCTACTGCCCCGTTAGCGTTACCTGCGGTCCCGGTACCGGCAAAGGCAGTAACATCCCCATAAATATTTGGCGGCACAGCGCCCCCGGTGTTTGCAGGCGCCAGTGGCGTGATAGCGGTATTTACGTAATAAGTTTGTGGTGTTTGGTAGGTGATATTCGGCGGAGGAATTAATGCAATTGAATTACCATTTGTGCGCGCCCGATAGCCGCCAACCGGCTTGTGCCGCGCAACTGTATGATCGGTGGCCCCAGAAGTTGTTGTTGAATTGCGACTTATAACACACGTGGTGCGGTTAAAAGAGAAGGCCCGCCGGACTGGTTTATTAACACCTGTACTAATGTTAAAAAAACATAACATCAAGATATTCAGTACAGGTACACACCTATTGCCGGCCATTTGCTGAAAAATAAATAAACGTAAAAAAGAACTGCCAGGTTTATTTCTGATGACAAGAAAAAATTAAATATCCTGAATAGCCCTATGATATTTTACTCGTTAATATAGTACTAAATTATGCTTTTCCGCCATTAAAAATTCGTCAAATAATACTTTTAACGGCTTAGGTTTAAATCTTGATGTCCTGTCCAAACAACAGGTTACCAGGAGTACGCGAAAATATTTGGCTGCGTTGCCTGTAGCAGGTTCGAAAACAGGCTGTCGCAGCGTTTTTTATTTCAAAAATGCCCGTTAAATATTTTTGGCACCTTAATTGCAAGTAGTTAGATAAATCTATCTTAAAAAACAACCGTTATGAAAAAGTACATGTTAAGGATAATAGCGCTGCTGATATTTGCATCTGCTATATCAAGCTGTTCAGTAGAATATCGTGAGGGCCATCGACATCATCATGATGATGATCACCATTATCACGCTTACTAATATATTCATTGGTAATTAACAAAAAAGTCCCTTATGAAGGGACTTTTTTGTTAAGCAGCAAACTGTATTTATTATTAGTTGTCTGTTTTAGTGACCAAAACCCAATCAACCATCACTTTTGCGGCTCCTGCTTTAATTTTATTGACCGTGGCTTCGGATATGCCATTGTAAGGCGTTTTTATCTTGTTTACGCCTGCCGGGTAACCACCGCCAAGGGCAAAGTTTAAGATAATGAATTTAGGATTATCAAAGGCCCAGCGGCCATAATGCTCCACCATAGTGCGCGTTACAGTATAAGTTACTTTGCCGTCTAACTTAAAAACTATGCTGTTGGCTGTCCAGTCGACCGAATAAACGTGCCACTGGGTAACATCTGTTCCCTGCGGAAAGAAGGCACGGTACACCAATGGTGTATTACCAAAATATTTGGGGCCGTGCAGTGCGTTGCTGATCCAGCTCGAATCGCCGACGGTTTCCATCATATCGATTTCGCCGCAATCGGGCCAGCTGCCATTTCCCAGTGCCCAGAATGCAGGCCACAAACCGGCCCCAGAGGACATTTTCATACGCGCCGAAGCAGTGCCATAAGTAAATTCCATTTTATGCTGGGTATTAATTCTTCCGGATATAAAATCGTACTTTTTATTTTCCTTGCTTGTAAAACCTGGCTTGTAAACCGCTTTTATCACCAAAGCACCATTTGCAGCACCCCCGGCCATAGCGCCACTCACAAAGTACAGTGTCGCAGCTGAATCAACATAGGCCTGCTGTTCATCGTTAACCGTATTACCGGTAACCTCAACGTTCCATTTTGTACGGTCGAGTGTTTTACTGTTGAAGTCCTCGAAAAACACGGTATCTGTTTTAGGCCGGGTTTGCTGGGCCTTTGCCAACGTGATAATGAAGAACACAGCGATTACCGTAAGGGTGGAAATTTTCATGATTGATTATAATTGTTGGGGGATAAAAATAGGATTTATAAACATAAGTATACAGACTATAGGTCGAAGTTTTTATAAATCATTGAAATCCGCCAATTTAATTGCTGTACAAAAGAAGGCCTGTCTTAATAAATCGCCCGCCATCCGTAACCTAATGCACTACCGCATGTCTAATTATTTAGCAATCTCGCTTTTTCACAATTAAAAATGAAACTCAGTATACAAAATATATCCAAACGGTTCAATAAGGAAAAATACGGGTTAAAGGATTATTCCTTAACCATTGATAATGGCATCCTTGGCCTATTAGGACCAAAATCTATCCGACCCACACAGTATATTATTCTTTCAGCTTAACATACTTTTCAATAATCGTTCTCTCAATCCCCTCCTTTTCAAGTTTTTCCAATCCCTGCTGGGTTAAGGTATCATTTTTAATAGTAACGGTAAAATCAAAGGCTTTGCCTTCCCAGTTCTTATCCGTGTAAAAATCAAGGTGCTCGGTATACTTATTGCCGACTAATGTATAGCTGCCGCCTCCTGCATCGAAATGGTTACTTGAGTCCTTTTTTACATCAAGGTTGTGTGTTAAAAAAGCAAAATGGTCGTCGTTAATGATCTTTAAGAATTTTTTACCTTTTGTATAGTCAGTAACCGCGCTAACGCCTTTGGTGATCTCTGTGTGGGTGATCAATTGCCATGTCCCGTTAAGGTGAATGGATTGATCATCAGTTTTTGGTTTAACATCGCAAGACAAAAGAAATGTAAGCGCGATGGATAAGAAGGTAAGTTTAAGTTTCATAATTTATTTAGGATAATCAGGTTTGAATTTACCTGCCGAATATAAAGATTTTTGGGCGATTTTATTTCAAATTTCCGAAGTAACACTTCGACGAGGATACCTATTTTTGTTGAAATAATTTTAGTATTTTTGTTATATGGTAATAGAGAGAACAAATAACGAGATCATATTCCGTTTACCAGCCGATATAGATACTACCGGACTTCAGCGGATAGTTAACTACCTTAAATATAAGGAAGCTATCAGAAAAAGCCAGGGCACAGAAGAGCAAGCCGATAAACTGGCTGATGAGTCCAAAAAAAGGTGGTGGGCCGAAAATAAAGAAAGATTTATCAAGTGAATTTAGTGGTTGATACTAATATTGTATTTAGTACACTGCTGAATCCCCGCTCCGCTATCGGGGAAATTTTGATAAATATCCAGGATGATTTTATATTCTTTGCGCCTGAACTCCTTAAAGATGAGCTGAAAGATACGCTTCGAAAATTGCAGCTTATTCCAAACTCAATCAAAACGACTTGTCGGATATCGAAACATTAGTTTTGTTGACCATTAATTTTGTTTCAGAAGAAAAGATCAGTGATTCTTCATGGCGCCAGGCAATTTTACTGACAAAAGATATTGACGAGGATGATACGCCATTCATAGCACTTGCTATTGAACCCGATGCCAAGTTGTGGACCGGGGATAAAATACTTTCCAAAGGCCTGGTCAAAAAAGGAGTTAACCTAATCGTTACTACAGGAGAGTTGAAGAAGCTTGCAAAATAGAAGATTGCCCCTACAAAAACGACAAAGAATTCCCGCTCACCACATGCGTTGCTTTAATGCCGGGAATTTTTTGCTTTAACCAGTTCAGCATATACTCTGAGCCTGCTTCCTCGCTGGCTATATGGCCCGTTACTACCAACGATAAATTATCCCCTTTGGCGCAGGCGTCGCGTACGTACTCGGCGGTTTCCCATTCCTGTATTTCGCCGCATATCAGCACGTCGGGTTTAAATTTATCGATGCTTTCAATTTGCCTCTGGCCGCCTGCTGCGCCCGGCATCAGCAAAACGCGGGCACAAACTTGTGAAGGATTGCCGACATACCTTACCTTTTCAATATTCAGCTTTGTTTTGGCATGCATTATCAAAGACTTTAAAGTTGTGGGCGGAAGGGTAATAATATTTGGGATTTTTTCATCAGCATATTTTTGCCACTCCAGCTTTGACAGGGTGCCCATGGTTACCCCGTCGGGGATAAGGCGATGTATATAATCATGGTTTCGCCACACGGCAATACCATGATCTTTCAGCAGGTTAGCTTTATAGTGATAAACCTCATCATTTTGCAGCCACGCTGTATCATCGGCATGGTTATAAAATGTCGGTTCGTGCGCAATTATAAAATTAGCGCCCCGGTCAATGGCCTCGCGGATGACGGCAATGGTAGCAAACATGGTGGTCACTATCCCGGTAACTTTGGTATCAGGACTACCGGCCTTCAATGTATCAACGGTGCTGGTTAACGCCCCGCCGGGAACATCTTTAATAAACATATCCATGATCTGTTTTACAGTATAGGTTTCGTCCGTTTTAACAAAACCAGCCGCATTACTCAATAACGGCGACGATAACATCACTCCGGCGCCAACCGCTGTGGAAACGTTGTAAATAAACCTCCTGCGGGTATAGCCAGGGTAACCAATGGCCAGGTCTTTTCCAGGTATCATAATTGGTTGAGATTAGGTTTTTAATTAAAGGTACGGTTTAGATTTGAGATGCGAGATTTGAGATGTGAGATTTGAGATAAAAGTGAAACCGTTATATGAAATACCTCACAATTAACTTTCTGCTTAGCAACTTTTTACTGTGCTCTTTCGGCTATTTGGCAGGGACGCAGTGCCTTGCGTCTCCCGCGATGAGTTATTATCATTTGGAATCGCCCGGTTTAACAGCGTTCTCGATCCTTAAACTTTCCTTATGGATGGCGTTCAGCAGTTCCATAATAAATTCAGGGGATAAACCTACTTTATTCCCTGCCGCCATTGTTTTTCGAACAACTTGTTTAAAACGGCCTTCCTGCAGCGGCGCGATATGGTTTTTTGCTTTGTAAACACCAATGGCTTGTACAATTTTTTCACGTTCGCCTAATATTTTTATAAGCTGGTTATCTAATGAGTCGATCTTAGCACGACCGGCGTCCATATCTTTTTGGGTGCTTATAGTTAACTTGATTGGTTTTGATTGGGCATGTGCAATACCCAGGCTTAACAGGAAAATGCCAAAGCCGGATAAAAAGGTCCTAAAAAATTTAACTTCCATAACATACTTATTTGTCCTATAAAATTAGAACAAATAAATAGATAATGGAAGTTTAAGATGTGAAGTAATTCACTTTAACCTATCACGCAAAGTATCGCGAAGGGGCATGCAGGCTAAAAAATTTAGTCGCATCATTGATAAAGCCCTTGCGGCCCGGTAAATTCCTTAAAACTGCTTCCTGGGGCGCTTTTTCCTGACCTCTTCTTCTTTTCTTTCCACCTTGTGATAAGCTGGCTTGGGAGAAAAATTACCGCCAAATTTGGTATAAGGCTTTTTGACAGGAGTTGGTTTGTCTTCGGTAATTTTCACACTTAACATACGGTCGCCGATAAATGTGCCATCCAACGCCTCAACCGCCCGTTCCGCGCCTTCTTTATCCACCATCTCTATAAAGGCATAACCCTTGCAATTCCCGGTTTTCTTATCGCGGACGATCTTGATAGTACTTACGTCTCCATGCGGACTGATTATCATAACAAGTTCCAGTTCCGTGATGTCCATGGGAAAGCCTCCCACAAAAAGTTTGATCATAAAATAAAAACAAATGTGACGGGTGCAAATATACTTACAAAAATTGAAACCTATACGCTGCAATCACCTTTTGCCAAACATCAAAAACTAACCCAAAAAGTTAATCATTAGCTGTCCTAAAATATTCAATACAGATGTTATTTGACCGTCGTTTCGGTCACTCT
>Ga0206794_1101_pt1 | contig 24227 bp, 18 predicted proteins | sample Alteio_BWOrgCont_70_FD_152877 | JGI IMG/M metagenome (GOLD analysis project Ga0206794, IMG submission 152877) | Enriched cells from forest soil in Barre Woods Harvard Forest LTER site, Petersham, Massachusetts, United States -... | ecosystem: Environmental > Terrestrial > Soil > Temperate forest >...
TGCCGACAAGGTGCTCTTCAGCGATTTCGAGCTTGATCTTTCGACCGGAGAGTTGTACCAGCACGGCCAAAAGCAACGGCTGTCAGGGCAGCCGGCCGATGTGCTGCGCTATCTCATCCGGCGCGCCGGGTCGCTGGTAAGCCGTGAAGAGCTGCAGTCCGCGCTCTGGCCAACCGACACGTTTGTCGATTTCGATCACGGGCTGAACAGCTGCATACAACGGATCCGCAGGGCTCTTGCCGATTCCGTGGTGGCTCCGCGGTATATTGAGACCCTGCCCAAGCAGGGATATCGATTCATTGGCGAGATTCGCTTTCCGGAAGAGCCTGCTCCGGGCTTTGGGAAAGCGCCGGTTTTGCCTCCGCAGGCGGCCGTACCAAGGCGAAGGGTTCTGCAATTGGCTCTTGGAGTTGCTCTGCTTGTCTGCGTGATCGCGGCGGCCTGGATCTTTCTCGTCCCGCGCTGGCGACAGGCTGGGAGCAACACAAATCGAATTCGCTCCCTGGCGGTGCTGCCGATGAAGAACCTTTCCGGCGATCCGGCACAGGAATTCTTTGCCGACGGCATGACCGAGGAATTGATCGGGCGTCTGGCGACAATCCGCGGCCTTCGCGTTATCTCTCGCACATCGGTCATGCAATTCAAAGATACAAAGCTTCTGGCCCCGGAAATCGCCAGCGCGCTCGGAGTGGATGCTCTTGTCGAAGGATCCGTGATACAACACGGAAATCGCATTCGCGTCCATGCACAGTTGATCCGTGCATCGACAGACGAGCACTTTTGGTCCGAGACCTACGACCGCGACCTTTCGGATGTTCTCGCCCTGCAGAGCGACGTGGCACGGGCGATCGCCGAAAAGGTCAAGGCGTCCATCTCCAGTGAAGAACATTCGCGACTTGCCGCTGCGCGGCAGGTGTCCCCTGAAGTCTATGAAAGCTATCTAAAGGGGCGGTCCGTGATGTTTAACACCCCGGCTGACACTCAAAGGAGCATCGGGTACTTTGAAGAAGCAATTAAAATGGACCACACGTTCGCTCCCGCCTACATCGCCCTGGCAAACGCGTACATGGAAGCCGGCACAGCTTCGGGCGGAGCTTCTCCCAAGTCAATGCAACCAAAAGCGATCAGCGCTGCACAGAAGGCGCTCGAACTGGATCCAACTCTTCCCGAACCTCACGTGCTGCTTGGGTTGGTATACCAGGGGCGATGGGACTGGAGTAATGCCGAACGCGAATTCAAGCGGGCGCTGGAACTGAGTCCCAACGACGCCTCGGCGCACGGCGGCTATGCCGGATGGTTATTATGCCAGGGACGCTTCGAGGAGGCGCAAACATGGGAACGACGCGGCCGCGATATCGATCCCTTCACGGTCACGGGACAGGACCTTGGGTGGGTCCTGTTCCAGTCACGCCATTACGATGAGGCTATTCGCGAATTGCGAAGCCATCTGGCGGTTTACCCAGATAATCCCGGGGACTTGTGGTTCCTGGGTTTCGCGCTGATTGCAAAGGGCGCGCCGGGCGAAGCGATTCCTGTGCTCGAAAAATCGGTCACGCTCAGCGACCGCAGCCCAGCGATGATCGGCGTCCTCATTAGCGCATATGCGCACGCGGGACGTCGAGCTGACGCGATGGACCTCCTTGAGAAATTAAAGCGACGCCAGCAGAAGGGCTACATTCCAGCCGCTGCTTTTGTGAATGCTTACCTGGGGCTCGGCGACAAGGAACAAGCAATTGCCTGGATGGAGCTGGCGTATCAGGAGCAGTCCATGATTCTTCAGTACCTCAAAGTTCATCCCTTCTTCGATCCGGTGCGCGACGATCCTCGTTTTAAGGACCTGGTCCGCCGCGTTGGTCTGGGCTGAAGTTCGGAAGCCATGCGGAGTTGACTCCGCAACTGATTCACCCCATTTCATTAAAATTGGCTCGACAAACTGCGATGGTTTACCGCATGCCGAAAATCCTTCAAGCGGATCTCAACGAACGCATAATCGCCATAACCGGCGCATTTCCAGGCGGGTCTTCGGGAGAAGGGCTACGAGACTACAGTTGGTGACGTAGCCGGAGCGGGCGGTGCGACTGAAGCCTTAGTATTCGGCGCATTAGCTCTCTCTGCGGGACGAGCTTTCTTTGCCGGAATAGACTTTCGGGCACCTTTGGCGGGAATGGCGGCCCTTTCGGCTGGCGAAGTGGCAGCGCCGCGTGCCGCCTTTTTCCCGGCCTTCTTTATCTTTGCCCAACGGGCAGTTTGCCCGGCCGCCATCCTTGCACGCGCCTCAGGGCTCACCGTGCGCTTTTTCGCACTCTTTACGGCAGGGTTGGCTGTGGCGGCTTTCTTGCGGGCTGGCACTGCTGAAGTGTGACGCGCTGCTCGCTTCACAGCCTTTTTCGCTTTCGCCCAGCGCGCCCTCTGCGCCGCTGCGATTCTCTCACGCGCCTCGGCGCTCAACGTGCGCTTCTTTCCAGAGCTGCCGGCAACGCTGCTGCGACCGGCATTCCGATTTTCGGTGGTGCTGGTGCCGGTGAGTAACGCCTTCACCTGCTGCAGCCGCGATATCTCGGCGTCGATCTCTGCAACGACCTTCTGCGTGTCCATGAACCCTCCGGTATTGAGGATACCCTACAACTTGACCTCCGCGAATGCGCCTCGAGTGCTGTTGATCGGAGTGGGCAGAGCGCCGGGCGATTTCCGGCACACCTCTGCGTCGTCCTTCACGACGTGCACTTAAGACGGTTGCGGACAGCCACACTTCCACTCATCGACCTTCAATTCAGCTATCCAAACCTCAATCCATCCTGGAGGCCTTCCCATGGAGGCGACCGACATCTATTCCTATCTACGCCATCACAGCCCGGAATTGGGCGAGCGAATTCTTGAGATGCATCCTCCACTTCAGAGCACTACCGAAGTAGCTCCACCGGAACTTTCGACCCTGCTGCGGAACCCATTGCCGGCACAGGAAATCGCGATCGGAGGACTAGCCAAACACCTGAGAACTTCTCGGGCCGCTAGGATCGTCGCCGAGTGCGGAGCGGGAAAAACGTATATGGCATTGGGGCTTGCTCACGTCATGAAGGCGCACACGATCCTGGTCATGTGTCCTTCGCACATCGCCAAGAAGTGGGCGCGGGAGTCCATCAAGACCATCCCCTCCGTACGAACCTTCCTGGTCGAAGACATGCGCAACGCAAGTCGCGCCACATACACCGGTGAGAAGATGTCAACGCCCGTCTCGAACGTATGCTGTCCGCCGCGGGTTTCCGGGTCGCAGTTCTGCGATCGTCGGTGCCCACACAGAAACGGGAAGAATGGTATGACCGACAGCTCGAAACTGGTGTGGAGGTGGTGGTGTGCCATCCAAAACTCTGCGAGACCGGGCTCGATCTGGTGGCGCTTCCGACCCTCTACTTCCATCAAACCGGCTACTCGCTGCACACGCTGCGGCAGGCCAGCCGGCGTTCCTGGCGGATCGGTCAAAGACATGCGGTGCGCGTGAAGTTTCTGACCTACAAAGGGACGATGCAGGAGGTCTGTCTGCGGCTGATGGGCAAAAAGATGCTTGTCGCGCCGATGATGGAAGGAAAGTTCTCCGGCGAAGGATTGCAGTCGCTCGATTCCGATGAGGACCTGATGAGCGCCATGGCACGGGAACTGGTGGAAAAGGCCGGCGTCGGTGAATCGGCCGACGCGATTTGGCGACAACTCGATCGCGAGCGTTCCAAGCACATGACTGCGGTTCCGACTGCCGAGGTTGGTCCGCAGAACATCGAGCGAGCTCCGGAGCCCGTCGCTCACACGGAACCCTCATTTGAAGCGCCTATCCATCTGGCCCACTCGGGCTCGAGGAGGAAGCGCAAGAACGCACCCCCGTGACCCACTACCACAATGACGGAAGGTTCATTTCAGCTCAGCCTATTCGGTTGAGCGCAACGTTCACAAGACAGCCTTCATACTCACGTGGATAACTGCGAAAGGAGGCCGGCAATGCTGAACAATAACTTCACGACCCAGGAATCGAGCGCCGACAATTCGAACCACACCGGTGCCGGCGGGAAGGGACAAAACAGTCCGGCGGAAGACGTAAAAGCACTTCAAGGCAACCCGGATGGTCCTCCGGAAGCCAACCGGCACCGGCTTCCGGATGAGCGCGCGGCCGTCACGCACCACTTCTCGATAGGCGGAAACGAAGGTTATCTGACAGTCGGTCTCTATCCGAATGGCGAGCCGGGCGAAGTCTTCATCCGGATGGCGAAGGCGGGATCGACGATCTGCGGACTGATGGAATGCTTCGGCGCAGTGACTTCCGTTGCTCTGCAGCACGGAGTGCCTCTCAAGGTGCTTTGCAACAAGCTGTCTCATACTCGCTTCGAGCCTTCGGGCTGGACCGGAAATCCGGAGCTTGGCTATGCGAAATCGGTCATGGACTATATCTTTCGCTGGATGGAATTGCGCTTTCTCTCTGGGAAGCAGCGGGTGTCGCTTTTCTGTGTAGCGAATGATGGGAAGGAACCCGTAAAAGGGCCAAACCCAGATTCTGCCGGCGGCTCCGGGTTCCTTCAAGACCAACACGAAACGGAAGCCACGGGGGAGACGCGCCAATAACGGCAGTGGCGGCCACAACCGCACGCAGGAATGCGTTGGGCTTCCGAATCAGGCCACTTCTTCTTTCGAAGTCATCCGGATGTCCTACTGTGATATGCGCGCGCGAGACATGAGGTTTTTGTCTACTAACACTCTTGACAGGAATTTCCACCGTTTTGACACCATTTGCACAGCACTAAATTTTGCGTGGCCACTAGCATTCCTGCAGCCGCAGAGTAATATTGATTTCAACGGAAGAGCAATCTTCCAGAAGAAGGGAGCCGACTAACCACCATCTTCGAGTCTCGGCAACGAGACTCAGCTCCGGGCAACCGGAGAGATGGGAGTGAGGAAGCTCATGCGACGGTCGTGATAACGGAAGAGTAAAGGAAGCGGGGGCGCAAGCTCGTGGTTCCTGAGTGATTCCGGCACCACAAACGTTGTGGTCTGGCCCGAACCAGAACTTCGAAAAATCGGATTGAGAAGGCGATGTCTCGAAAGAGATGTCGCCTTTTCGCTTTGTCCCGATGTTTTAAGCCAAGTAGGCAGCGGTGCACTCAATCATTAACGTTCGCTACAATACCAGATTGCGATGCGCAAGTACTCCTATTCGCCGAACTTCTTTGGGACTTCATGAAAACCGAGAGTGTTTCCATCGGCATCTCTAATGGCTTCGATCCATCCCATGCGTGGCCCGATCTCTCTGTTAGGAATTGACCCACGGCCGGTGATCTTCTATCCGAATGCGTCGTCAGCGGGAATCTCGAAGGGATGGATTCTTTTTCTTAAAATGGCCCCAAGAACAGGCTTTCCAGGCTTGAGCGATAATCAGGAGATGGTGTTGTAATGATGCGAACTGATGTTTGGATTGCTTTGGCAGTGGTCATTGGCGGGCTAGTACTATCGACCTGGTGGCGCCAACATCGGCGCGCTTGGTCGACGAATAGCAGGACGAATCCATGCGACGCCACGTAAACAGAAACTATGACTGAAAGCCACGCTGAATGCGAGCGGATACTCTCGCGGTGCGGATTTGCTTTTCAGCACAACATCGGTGATGAATTTCTGGCGAGATCAGGCCACATTTTGAAAGCGAGGAATTCAGGTAAGCTGGCTTTCACCAGTATGGCTCGAAGATGCATCGTCCCGTTCGTTATCGCATTGTCTTTTGTTTATGGTGCCCTTGCCGATCCAGATTATTTTCGCCACGTGATCTTCGACAACAGCATTAATGCCGGCGCATATTCGTACAGCACAGGTAGATCTGTCGGTCCCAGCACGCTTGAGCAAAAGGATGGACACCTTCCGGTGGAGGAGCGGTTCTTTTTGACTCCGCCAAATGCGTTGCGCATTTCGTGGCAGTCGGAGCCGGGCGGCGGATGGGATGCGGAAATCCACATCGTCAACTTTCGCAATCGATTCCCGGAGCTCAAAGGAAAGAACCTGTATTTCTGGTGCTATTCGCAGGACGGGATTGCGGCGCGGGACTTGCCGGAAATCATGCTTTCTACTTCTAGCGAAGGATTGCAGGTAGCAGAGTTTCCGGCCAGCTTCACGACCGCCGCGCCGCTCGGTAAATTCACTGGGGACATTCCTGCTCGGCGATGGACGAGGGTAAAGGTTCCATTCGACGGATTGGAGACGGCGTCGATCTATAAATTCCGTCCGGAGTACCTGCAGAGCGTGATTTTCCGGCAAGGAAGGGCTGATGGCGCCTCCCACGTACTGATCGCGGACGAAATCCGGGTGGACGACGATGGAGATTCGCAAACCGGCTCGGTGCATACGCTGCGCGCTCCGATTCGCGTCACGGCGACCGGGTATGACAGGCATATCCTGGTTCGTTGGGAGGATGACGGGACGGACGCGCCGGCGCGCTATGTGATCTTCCGTTCGTTGGAGGGCGAACCCTTCGAACCCATCGGGATCCAGTTGCCCGGCGCGCACCGCTTTATGGATTTCCTGGGCAAGCCGAATGCAAGAGCGACCTACAAGGTTGCGGCGGAGGATTGGGATTATCACCGATCGCAACCTTCAGAGAATGCCAGCGCGCAAACGCACGAATTGAAAGACGACGAACTGTTGACGATGCTCCAGGAAGCCGCGTTCGCCTACTACTGGGATGGTGCGGAGCCGCATTCCGGCATGGCGTATGAGAACATTCCCGGTGACGACCGGATTGTGGCTACCGGAGCATCCGGAATGGCAATGTGCGCATTGATTGTCGGCGTGGACCGTGGTTTCATTACACGCGCGCAGGGCCTGGCCCGAATCGAGAGAATCGTGAGCTTTCTGGAGACGGCGCAACGGTATCACGGCGCCTGGTCGCACTATATGGATGGCGCGACAGGCAGGACCATGCCGGTGTTCGGGATGCTCGACGATGGCGGCGACCTCGTGGAAACGTCGTTCCTGATGCAGGGATTGCTGGCGGCGCGGCAGTATTTCAACGGTGCGAGCCAGCGAGAGCGGCAGGTCTTCCAGCGGATTACGTTTCTTTGGGAGACAGTGGAATGGGACTGGTACCGTGAGAACTCGGACAGCAGATTTCTTTACTGGCATTGGTCGCCGCAGTGGAGCTTTGAGATTCACCATCCGCTGATCGGATTCAACGAAACGATGGTGGCATACCTGTTGGCCATGGCGTCTCCCACGCACGGCGTGCCGGTTGAAATGTACTACTCGGGCTGGGCAAGCCAGGAGGAGAGCGCACAAAGCTACAGACAAGGATGGTCGGGTACAACCGATGGGAATCACTACGCGAACGGGCACACGTATTACGGAATCAAACTCGAGGTGGGTGCGGGTCCTGGCGGACCGCTGTTCTTCACCCACTACTCATTCCTGGGATTTGATCCTCACCAGCTCCGCGACCGCTACACCGCATCGTATTTCGACAACAACCGCAACATCGCTCTCATCAATCGCGCTTACTGCACTGCCAACCCCAAGCACTACAAAGGGTATGGGCCGGACGCGTGGGGATTGACCGCGAGCGATACGCCGCGGGGTTATGAGGCTTCCGCTCCCGACGAGAACGACGATCACGGAACGATCACCTTGACGGGCGCGCTGGCCTCGTTCCCATACACGCCGGATGCATCAATGCAGGCACTGAAGCATTACTACCGCGATCTCGGCGGCGAATTGTGGGGGATCTACGGTCCGCGTGATGCTTACAATCCGACTGCAGGATGGGTGTCCCCGATCTACATGGGCCTGAACCAGGCGCCTATCGTCGTAATGGTGGAGAACTATCGCACCGGTTTGGTGTGGAAGAACTTCATGGCCAATTCAGAGATCCAGGGGATGCTAAAAAAGCTGGATGCGTCGCGCGGCAACTAAAGCCAATTTCACGAAAACTCTGAGCCTGCTAACGAATGCACTGATTGAGTGCGGATTGCGTGCAGTTCTCAGGATTTGCTCCAGACCAACGCCGATGTGGTTTGACGGGATTGTCTGTCGACCCGGGTGCTCATTTCCAAGAGGATCCGACCTGGAAACTTGGTTTGACCTGTGAAAGAGCGCGTCAATCAAGACCTCGAAAGTAAGAAACGCCTATCGAAGCGGCCAACCTTGTACTAACCGCAGAAGACCTGAAAGAGATTGACCGTGCTCTGTCCGAGTCCTAGGTGCATGGCGGTCGCATGAACGAACAACAGATGAAGGTCGTGGAGCAGTAGGGCAAGCTCCGAGTGAGACGCTTTCGGATAAGTTCTGAGAAACGCCCACCGCGACGCCTATACCGGGATCGGACCCTGTCGGTACATTCCAGCCATGACGTTGACGGCAACGATGGTTCATCTCAGGTATATCGGCGGTTCTATGCAATGGCGCGGTTGTTTGACGGTCCGTTCGCTAGCCGTCTCTTACGACGCCACTACTGTTCTTCGCGACACCTCAAATAATGCGTGTCGAAATGCGGATTCTCACTTTGCAACCGCACCACGTTGCGCCTGCTTCTTCTGTCGCCTGACCTTTGCCCAGCGCTTCCGCTGTGCGGCCGCGATAGCTTCACGGGCCTCGGTGCTCAATCTCCGCTTGGCAGTCTTGCCTGTTGAAGTGGGCTTTACGGCTTTTGTGCTCGTGTCATTGGATGAAGCCAGTGCACGAGCGCGACTGAGCAGGGCAATTGCCGCATCAAGGTCCCTGATCAGACTGCTGTTGCTCTTGCGCTCGCTCTGGCGCTTTCCCTTAACCATCGTTCTACTATCTCCTCGCTGAATTGGTGCCTTCAGAATACCAGTTGCTGCGTTCTCGTCGGCAACATGAGCGATGCGGCCGGACCGCGCCGAGCGCAGCTTGCGGTAACTACCGTGAATCCGTTCGTCATCGAAAAGGACATCTTCCATGAAACCATCCGAACTCTACGAGGCGCTTCATGCGCTGATATGCGAGCGTGTGCCTCTCCATATTTGGGGCGCGTGCGGCGTCGGAAAATCACAGATTGTTGCCCAGGTCGCGGCCGATCTCAGATGGCAGTTTCTCGACGTCCGGGCCGTGCAACTCGACCCAGTCGACCTGCGTGGCCTTCCGCGCATTTCCGCGGACCGCGCTGAATGGGTCCCTCCCAGGTTCCTGCCGGCCGATGGAGAGGGCATTCTCTTTCTCGATGAATTGACTTCCGCGCCGCAGATGACGCAGACCGGCTGTTATCAACTGGTCCTCGACAGAAAGCTGGGCGAGTACCAACTGCCCAATGGCTGGGTGGTGATGGCGGCCGGTAATCCTGCCTCCGACCGCGGTGTGCACTTCTCGATGCCGCGCCCTCTCCGAAACCGATTCGTCCATCTCGATCTGGAAACCGACTTCATCGACTGGTGCAGATGGGCCGTGAAGGCCAGAATCCGGCCGGAGATCATCTCGTTCCTGCGCTTCAAGCCGGATCTCCTGCACGATGCCGACGCGCAGTCCGACGTAAATGCCTGGCCGACACCTCGGTCGTGGGAAATGGCTTCGAACGTGCTGGCGGGATTTGCTCGCCGCCAACATAGCGGCTTCTTTGCGGGAACGACGGAGATTGAAGCCAAGCTGCTCGAGGGGACCATCGGCCCGGCTGCCACGACGGAACTGGTTGCATTCCTGCGCCTGTTCCGTCAGCTTCCTTCGATCGACGAAATTCTCTTGAATCCGGACGCGGCGCCTTTGCCGGATGAGCCCTCGGCCCGGATCGCCATTGCGACGGCTCTTGGCCGGGCTCTGAGCGACCACTCGATCGCCAGAGGTATGAGGTATCTCGACCGGATGCCGACAGAGATGAGAGTTCTTGCGGTGCGGGACGCCGCCGCGCGCGATCGAGCCATTACCCACACGCCGGAGTTTGTTCGCTTCGGGGTGGAACATGCGGAGGTTCTGCAATGATCACGGAACGAGCCATGCTGGCCGCCGTCCACATCAGCATTTGGACGGCGATAAAACACGACCGCAAGGTCAGTCGCGATGTCGCGCAACAACACGGAGCTCATGCAGGTGCCGGTCGCTACAACAAGCAGCTGTTACGCGAAGCGGAAAAGCTCGAGGCTCTTCGGTCACTCTCCGGGCAGATCCGTCAATATGTCTACAAGATCACGCTGCCGTGGTCTGACGAGGGCTATCGGCTACTCCCCGCCCACTTCTACTTCGAGCTGACCACAAAGATGCGCGACTTCGAACAAGCCTTCACGCAGCAGGTCGAAGAGTTCCTGTCCGTTTACCCCACCTACATCGAGCAGGTGAGGCCAGAACTGAACGGACTCTTCCGCGAGGAAGACTATCCCTCGGCGGAGAAACTACGGAACAAGTTTGGCGTCAGGCTCGAGGTCCTGCCCATTCCGAGCGGCGAGGACTTCCGGGTGACTCTTTCCGAGGAAGAACAGGCGCGGGTTGCGCGCGAGATCGACGAGAATGTGCGCCAGTCACTCCAACGGGGGACCGAGGACCTCTGGGTGCGGTTGAAAGAAGTCGTCTCGCACATGGTGGAGCGACTGAAGGAGCCTGAGTCGCGCTTCCATGCCTCGCTGGTGACGAATGTCTTCGAACTGGTGGACTTGCTGCCGCGCCTCAACGTGAACCAGGACGAGGAGCTAAACCGATTCGCGGGAGAAGTCAAGGATCGACTGTGTGGGTTCAAGGCGCGCGATCTCAAAAAGAACGAGATCCTGCGTGTTGCGACTGCGAACGATGCGGCCCAAATCTTGACGGAGATGGATGCGGTTCTGCGCGAACGCGAGCAGAAGTCAGGGAGTAATGTTTCGGCGAATGTCGCCAGCGCCGCGGACATCTTCAAACACATGTCCGCTTACATGGAGGTTCCGGCGTCATGAACCATCACCACCACCAACAAATTCCAAGCGGTGTTCGCATTCAAAAGGCCCGGACCACACTGATTCTCGATCATCCGTTTTTCGGAACGCTGTTGTTCCGGCTTGGGGCAAGGCCTTCGCGCGCGGTCGCAACGATGGCCACTGACGGCATTTCGATGTTCTACAACCCGGAGTTTGTCGAGGCACTGAATGCGGCAGAATTGATCGGCGTTCTGGCTCACGAGGTCATGCACCCGGCGCTGCAGCACCATACGCGCCGCGGCGACCGGAACCAGGCGCGATGGAATATGGCCTGCGACTACGCCATCAACCCCATGCTGCTCGATGCCGGATTGACGCTTCCCAAAGACGTCCTTATCGACGACCGGTTTCGCGGCATGAGCGCGGAGCGCATCTACAACCTGATTGAGGAGGAGAAGAATCAGGAGGGTTCGTCTGAACAGGCGGAGAACAAACCGGCTCAGAGCGATCTCGATGCAAACGAGCCTCAGGCTCCTTCGACTCCAGGCGGAGTGGGTCAGGTGCTCGATGCCCGGGCGCCTGTGGGAGAAGAGAGGCCGTCAATTTCCGAACAGGCTCGTGAATGGCAGATTGCCGTCGAGCAAGCAGAGAGCGTGGCCAAGTTAGCCGGTAAGGTGCCCGGAAGCGCTTTGCGAACTCTTGAAGCAGCGCAGTCCGCCAGAACGGACTGGCGCGAGCTTCTCCGGCGGGCGTGGTCGGAAACCACCCCCGCCGACTACAGTTGGATGCACCCGAACCGCAGGCATGTCTGGTCCGGTTTGTATCTGCCGGGAACCACATCCGAAGGGGTGGGGGAGATCGCCGTCGCGGTTGACTGCTCGGGGTCTATAAGCGCCCGGCAGCTGGGACTCTTCGAGGCGGAGATCCGGTCCATCCTGTCAGGACAGCGCCCGCGGCTCGTGCATGCACTCTACTTTGACGCCGCCGTACAGAAAGTCGAGTGGTTTCAGGGTGGCGAGCCGATTTCGCTGGTTCCAACTGGCGGGGGAGGCACGGACTTTCGGCCCTGCTTCGATTGGCTCCGTGAACGAGGCATTGTCCCCGCGACGTTGGTGTTCCTCACCGATCTTTGCGGCACATTTCCGAGCGAAGCGCCGCAGTATCCGGTAATCTGGGCTTCGACCGAGAATCGGCGGGCGCCATTCGGCCAGGTTGTTTCTATGGAGGCAGCCGGAGTCGCCCTTTCAGACAGCAAATTCTGGGGCCCAACCCACATCGGGGTTCCTAAAGACTGGGGCGTTTTTCGTTACTAATACTCGGGCGAGGCATTCAACTCATTCAGAATTAGCCACTTATCTCCCAACATCAGGGTTTGTAATCTGAATGCCGACATTTACCCCTTTTGAAACCAGGAATCAGAAATATATGCGTAGTTTTTCGGATCCGGAATTTACCCGCACAGGCAAATCCACAAGATGTTCCGAACCGGGCAAAATGAGTTGTTACACTGCTCTGATCGAATGGCGCTTGAGAGAAAGACAGAGAAAATGCCGACGCCACAAAAAGACCAACTGGCTGCTGAGGCCATCGATCGCTGGGGGGATTTCCAAGAGAGTCTTGCCTCAGTAAAGCGAAAATATCCCATCAATCAGTTTCGAGCGTTTTGGTCAGCGACAAAACGCTACGCCGAATTAACGAAGGCGGATGCTCTGATTCACAAGCGCGTCGCCGCCGCGGTCCACGGACTCGTCGATTTCCTTTCCGCGGAACGTAAGCGGGTTCCAAGCGACGTTCTTCGGGACGCTGAGCGTTTGGAGTGTCTACTTTTTATGGGATATGACCCGTGTTTTGAGGGTGACGAACCGCCAGGATTGTGAGGCAATTCTCGCTGAGCGGTGAATTAACAACAACTGAGCAGGACCATGTTTCAGGTTTCCGCTAAGGCGGTTTTTCGCCCAGGTGACAGTTCAGAACACTCCCCTAGACACTCTGGCCCGGGCCGCTGTCTTGCGGGAATTGAAAAGGGGCGAACCACGTCCGCCCCTCCATTGACTCTCACTGGTCTCCACCTTGACTAATCTTTTCCCCACTCATTCCATGCGACTCGCGACGGTCGTGCCGCAGCCCGTCGCGACTGGGTTGCCGGCCGTGTCGAGGATTTGAAGGGCAATTTGATCAGTGAACGAGTCCCCGTCATCACTAACCTGGATGGCCCGCATGAACCTGTGTGTCGCTATCAAGGCCCCAGCAGCACTAAAGACGAAAGCGTCGGTCACAGCGGTGTAATTATGGCCCTGTGTGTGCCGCCAGACCCCCAATTGCGGCGTGAATAGGGAAGGGAGTTGGCCCCCGGTGATTCCGGTTGCCGCACCCCCTTTGGCGAAGGTGAACACGGCGGGGAATGTCGGCCTCAACGGCTGACCCGTGATACAGTCGCGGACCGTTACCTGCAAGCGCCAACCTCCTTCGAGACCTTTGTCAGACCCAGAGCCCTGTGCCCGAGCCATAGCTGTTGATCCGAATCCCAGAACCAGTACACCGGCTAGAACCAGGGCTGCTGTCCAACGTGAATCTGCAAAGCGCTTCGAGTTTCCTGATGACATAGGGTTTCTCCTTGTTGCTTCAATAACTCTGAGATGGGTTCCGCTAATGCGACGATCGTGGGAAGCCGCACAAGATTTGGCGAGTGTGAGTCAGAACCACGTTGGCAGTCGATGCGCTGGCGGTCATCTAAATGTCATCCGCTTATCGACTGCCGCAAGCAGTTAATTCCTTAACCACTTACGGAGCGTGCAGCCGGGCGAGTCGCTCACAGATTTCCGGTCAAGGACGCCAAATTCGGGTGGATGTTACAGTGAGCAGTAGTAAAAATCCCCGGCGCTGCTCACCTTCCAATGGAGCCAACGCTTCCAAAATGCGCTCGCTTCGGCTCCTTTAGCCTCGACCTGAAGGTGGGGGAGTTGCGCTCAGCAAGCACGGCCGTCTTGCTCCAGGAACAGCCGCTCCAGGTGTTGCGCATCCTGGTCGAAAATGAAGGCGCCCTGGTCAGCCGCGAGGAAATCAGGAAGGCACTTTGGCCGAACGACACCATCGTGGAGTTCGAGCACAGCATCAACGCAGCGATTAACAAGCTACGAAAAGCACTGGGCGACCCGGCTGCCGAGCCCCAATACATTCAGACGGTGGCGCGTCGGGGCTACCGGTTCATGGTGCCCGTCGAATGGGAGATGCCCGCGGCTCACGAGTCCTCGAGCAGCGAGGTTTCGAGTAGCGACATTGGCGCTGCGGTGCGCACACGACCGGAACCGGGAGCGCTGACCGGCAGAACGGTCTCGCACTACCGCGTGCTCGACATCATTGGCGGGGGAGGCATGGGCGTCGTGTACCGCGCCGAGGATCTGAAGCTCGGCCGGCGCGTTGCTCTGAAGTTCCTGCCCGAAGAGCTGGGCAACGATTTGCCCGCGTTGCAACGATTCGAACACGAGGCGCGCACAGCTTCGTCGCTGAACCATCTCAACATCTGCACAATTTACGAATTCGGAGAGCATGAAGGGCAGCCATTCTTAGTTATGGAATTGTTGGAAGGCGAGACCCTGCGGGACCGCTTGTCCATCGCGGGTGGAAAAGGCCTTCCACTCGCGGAGCTGCTGGACCTCAGCATCCAGGTCACCGACGGCCTGCAAGCCGCCCATGAAAAAGGGATCATTCACCGCGACATCAAGCCGGCCAACATTTTTCTTACCAACAAGGGCGTATGCAAAATTCTGGACTTTGGTCTGGCAAAGCTCATGGAGGCAGGTGAGCCAGAAAGAGCTGCACCACAAGCCGCCGATGCGGCCATGCCAAAGGACAGCAGCTTCAAGGCCGCATCGGACGACGGCGCCGCCGTGTCGCATCTCACGCGAACAGGATTGGCGATCGGGACAGCGGGTTACATGTCCCCGGAGCAGGTCAAGGGCGAGAAACTTGATGCCCGCACCGATCTGTTTTCCTTCGGCCTGGTGTTGTATGAGATGGCGACCGGTCATCGGGCTTTCGGGGGCAAGACGGCGGCTGAGGTTCACGACGCCATTGTGAACCACGCACAGCTACCCGTGCGGGACCTCAACTCCACGCTTCCGCCGGGGCTTGAAACCTTCATCAACAAGTCGTTGGAAAAGGACCGCGATTTACGTTACCAATCCGCAGCGGAACTGCGTGCCGACTTGGAGAAAGAGCAGCGCGGCAGACTGATCATTGTCCCAAGATGGCAGGGATCGAGGCGCTGGAAATGGGTTGGGGCCGCTGCGCTGCTCGTTGCTCTTATAGCGTGGGTACAGTGGCTGTACCTTAGGCGGCACACGGATGTCGTCGAACGAAAGCTGACCGCCAATTCAACGGAGAATAGCGTCACCAGCATGGCCGTCTCTCCCGACGGCAAATACTTGTCCTATGCGGACAACACAGGGATCTACCTGAAATTGATTCACACCGGTGAGACCCACCCGGTGCCTTTGCCGCCAGATTTCCATGCTCGGGTGGATGATTGGTTTCCAGACGGCTCCCGGTTGCTTGTTTCACGAGCGGAACAGCCGGGGAAGGCAAGCTTGTGGAGTATTTCAGTGTTTGGAGGGTCGCCCCAACAGCTAGTGGACGACGCATCGGGAGGATCGCTGTCACCGGACGGATCGCACATTGCATTCCGCCGCGGTTCGTTAACCTACGATGGCCGGTGGGGCCGGGAAGAGTGGGTGACGCGTTCGGACGGGACAGATCCGATACAGGTTGCAACGGCCAGGCCGGATGACTCGCAGGTGGGAGCGCCGACGTGGTCTCCCGACGGCAAGAGAATCGCCTACGTTCGATCGAATTGGGCCTACAACGTGCGGACCAATTTCGTTGAGGTGAATGAGTGGCGGAAAGGAAATGCGGAGACCCTTTTCTCCGATAGTCGTCTGAGTTCCGCACTGCACTGGCTGCCCGATGATCGCCTGATCTACGCCTTTGGAGCCACTGAAAACCACCAGGATTCGAGCCTGTGGCTGGTATCGATTCAAAAAACAGCGAAGATTTCCTCGCCGCCCCAACGCATCGCGGGAGGAAATGGGTGGATTTCGCAAGTTGCTGCGACCTCCGATGGGAAGAGAGTGCTCTTCCTGAGTGGCAACTGGTTACCCAGCATCTACATTGGGATGCTGTCGTTGAACGGAACAGAATTGCTTGCGAGCAGACGACTGACGATGGATGACAATGAAAATATGCCGTGGTCCTGGACACCCGATAGCACAGCCGTTCTGTTTAGCTCGGACCGAAACGGCACGCGGGAGATATTCAAACAGGCGATTGATCAGACCATAGCAGAAAGTCTCGTGACGAGCACGGACCAGGTGTCACAGTCCGTAGTAGTCCCCGACGGTTCAGAGATCCTGTATATTTCCACCACTACATCCACAAGCCACGAAAACCCTTCTTCCATTTTTGCCATTCCTATAGGCGGTGGAACGCCCCGTTTCATCCTGAAAGATATTGGCATCTGGAATGTGCAGTGTGCTCGCTTGCCCTCGACGATTTGCCTGTACAGCGTGGCCAAGGGAGACAGTTCGGAAACGTTCCGCTTCGACGTGCGGAACGGCAAGATTGCAGGTCCCCCGCAAATTGAATCAGCGTTCAATTGGAGCCTGTCTCCCGATGGCACGGAACGAGCGATCATCCTTTATGGTTCGAGCCAGGACAAGATCCAACTCCGTTCTACCTCCACGGGCCAAACGCGCGATCTGGTGGTAAAAGGATGGAATGGTCTAATCGGCGTGAATTGGTCCGCCGACGGGAAGCGGCTCCTTGTGTCCTGGCACAACTTTGAACGGGACAGCGCCTTGTTGAGTGTTTCGCTGGATGGCAAAGCTGCAGTCCTGCTCAAGTCCAGCAATCCTGAAGTCTGGCATGCGATCCCGTCACCGAACGGGCGCATGTTGGCGATTGCTGAAGCCGGCGGGCCTAAAAACGTTTGGCAGATCGAGAATTTCTGATGAGCGAGCCCCGAAACGAGAAGCTGATCGGCGCCGCTGGGGCAATCCACTTGAGTGAATAGTCCGCTTTCCGGAAAGGTGAACGGAGGGGGTGCCTTTTGAGTTCCAATCTCCGATAAGTCCTGATATGTCGGCCGGTGTCCAGGAATCCGAACCACGATCCGGTCGGTAATGGTTGGGATGGTTGTTCGCAAAGCCCGTTTTGCAGCAACTTGGTATCGCCGCAGGAGTAATATCGACTGCTTGTCCAGATTGTTAATGGCATCTATCGCCCCCAATCGGGGTAGATCTCCGAGAAGCCGACATCTGGTCCGCCTCCGTGGTTCAACTTCCGTATCGTGCGGTGATCCGACCGAAGCCTCCCCGACGACTGACAAGATCATCCCCAGGGCATCGCTGCGCTGCTCAGGCACTCGTTGGACCCTTTGTCCCCTTCTCCAACGAGATTCCGCTGATAGAAACAGAATGGCCTGATGTTGGAGTGAGGTGAGGCAAGAGGTGGAGATCCGTGGATGTCTGCCCAACTCCTGCCATCATGAGATTGGCATTGCAAGCACATCTTGCATCGAGCTGCCGTGGGATGATAGACAAACACGACTCGGGATTAGGGAAATGCAGGCAACTTATCCAAGCGGATCCGAGAACGAGCTTGGGGCCGAACTGCGCACCGAAGCACAAAGGAGGCGCCGGCTTGTGCCGTCTTCAAAGCCAGGCCTGAACGAGCGCGACGCCGAATTCCGGAGAGTGCCGGACCGCGACGGACAAGCCGGAGAAAGTTGCGGAATGGAATCGGAAATGAGAATGATGAGTTTGGCGATCTCGAAGCAGCGTTCTGCGAAATCATCCTCCTTTTACATTGCGCGTCGCTTCAGAATAAAATTCGAAACTGCCATCCCAACCACCTCAACCAGAGAAATCCCTGGAGGACAAATGAACATAAGGCTTGGTCATCAGGCAACAAATACTCCGCGAGTTCGTAGCCTGTTCGTAGTAATTCTCTTGCTTGGATATGTGTTAGCCGCGGCCGCTCACGCAGGGGCAAAGAGAATCGCTCCTCCAACCACTCCTAGCGCTATCACGCCACCAGCAGGAAACTCTGCATTTTTGTTGGGTCGCGCTGAGGGGACTCAAGGCTATGTTTGTCTGCCTACGAACACAGGCGCTTCTACCGCTTCCTGGACCGTCAACGCCCCGCGCCCCGAGGCCACTCTTTTTGTGAACTCCCACCACCGCTACGTCGAGGTAGTCACGCACTTCTTTAGCCCCAACACCAACCCGAACGAGTCCGCCTCAAAGCCGCTCCCCTTTGGCAGCCCTACATGGCAGAGTTCCCGCGATAACAGTAAAGTGTGGGGAAAACCGCTGGCCTCGATTCCCGCGGGGTCGGATAATACCAGCTGCCCGAATACTGACTCCATTGCCTGCCTCTTATTGCAGTCGGTCGGGTCGGAGGCCGGTCGATCTGGCGGCAAATTCTTGACCCAAACCACCTTCATCCAGCGTTTGAACACCAAAGGAGGATCTGCTCCCGATACCGGTTGCTCCGCGCTCAGCGATGTGGGTAAACAAGAGCTTGTTCCCTACAGCGCCGATTACTACTTTTTCCGCGCACACCATTAGCACCTCACTGCTCGGTCGCGGACACATCCGGGACCGAGCCGTTGCGCGAGATGGTCGCGCAGGTTGCGGTTCTAAAACCCCGCGGAGAGCAGTTGGAATAGCAGCAGCGCGCTGCACAAGGCTCCTGCAGCATGCCTCTGAACAAGTGCGAGAACATCCTCGCTCTACGATGGTCTGCTGGTTAGATCCGCCGGATGCTATTCGAGGTCCTGCGATTGTCGATAGACTAAAGCAAATCCCGAGCGATCGAATGTATGTGTTCAGTAAACGGCCTTCGACCTCGAATTCCACGTTCGCGAAATGGACGACCTCATGGTCCGTCCCTACTGGCTGGTTTACCAGGGAAGGCGGGGCGATTGGTCGCGGTAATCAAAACAGCCAGCGTTGCTACGCTTTGAACGCCGTCCCGTTCGATCCCAAGAACGCGATGGGAATTCCCTCTGAAGAAGATCTTCTGTGCCTTGGGCGGCGGGTGCAAAATCTGAGCCCCCTGTTCTACGACCTAAGGCCCAGACGGGCGTCGCGCCGTATCCGCGTTGACCAGATGCTGAAGGTGTCGGATGTGGAGACGGGTGAAGTGAGTGCCAGATCCTAGAAATGGATCCCGAGCTTTACGCCGCGCCGAGATTGGAGAAGGAGTGACGCGTCTGACCTGCTTGGTGGGGCTTCGGACTGGTCACTTGGATGAAAAGTGGGCTTTGCAAAAACCTCCTTTAGGCAGATTCCTACCCTGAAGTCGGCTTGTGGCAAGGATTTTCGGAAGGCCCAAAATTATCCCGGGTCCGGTCGGGAAAACACCGCTTGGGAAGGTTGCTAGACGCGGCGACTTGGCTATTCCTCGCGCAGGGCTACCATAGGATCTACCTTGCTGGCCCGCCAGGCTGGGATGACCGTGGCAGCGAATGCCACAACAGCTAACAAGGCAGGAACTGCCAGGAATGTCGCGGCATCAGTCGTGGTCACGCCGAACAATAGGCTGGCGATTACGCGCGTGAAGGCCACCGCGCCCAACAGTCCTGTGAAGATGCCGATCAAGGTGAGCTGCATCCCCTGCCGGACGACGAGAGTGAGAATATTTTCGCGCCGCGCACCCAGGGCGACGAGAATGCCGATGTCGCGGGTGCTCTGCATGACCAGATACGACAGGACTCCGTAGAGGCCCACGGCGGCCAGCAGCAAAGCGAACGCCCCAAATGCACCCAGCATGGTGCTAGAGAAGCGCTGGCGTGCCAGTGAATCATGCAGACGGTCCTGCATGGTCCTTATTCCATAGACGACAACAGTAGGATCGACCGCGTGGATCTCGCTGACGATGACGGTGGCGAGTCCAGCTTCATGAGAGGTGGCGCGAACTACTAGGAACGTTCCCCGGTCCAGCGCCTGCTGCAAGGGGAAGTATGTCGCGATTTTGCCGTCGGTATCGAGGCCGTATTGTTTGACCGCGGCGACGACGCCGACGATGGTGATGGGCTTTTTGGGATCGAACCAGAGGTGCTTCCCGATGGCGTCGTTGTGCGGCCAGAAGCGCCTTGCGAAGTTCTCGTCGATGATGACGACCTGCGGCGTGTCAAGGCGGTCGTTTTCGGAGAAAAATCGGCCCGCGGCCAGTGAGATCTGCATGGTGCGGAAATAGTCCGTGCTTGCGGTGCGAATATCGACCTGCAACTCCTGGCCTGGCGGCGGTGCGTATCCCTCGACGTGGATTCCTCCCCAACCCACGGTTCCGGTGAGCGGGAGCGCCGAAACCGCACCTTCGGCGATGACGCCCGGCAGGTGGGCCATGCGGGCTTCAATATCGCGGTAGAAAGCGGCCAGCACTTTGTCGTCGCGGTACCGGGAGTCGTTCGCCATGATTTGCATGGTGAGGACGTGGTCCGCGGAGAATCCTGGAGGGACACTCTGCAGACGGATGAAGCTGCGAATGAGCAGCCCGGCGCCAATGAGCAGAACGAGCGAAATGGCGAGTTCGGAAACGATGAGCAAGCCGCGCAGACGGTGTCGTTTCAGATAAAGACCGCCATCGGTCTGTCCGCTGCGGCCGCCTCCCTTGAGGGACGAGTTTGGATCGAGTTTGATGGCGCGCCATGCCGGGGCGAGGCCGAAGAGCACACCCGTGGCGAGCGAGATACCAAATGTGAAGGCCAGAACGGAGCCGTTGATCCCGATTTCATCGAGGCGGGGAATATTGCCGGGATTCATGGTGCGCACGACCACAAGGCTGAGGCGCGCTACAAGGAGTCCGGCGGCGCCGCCGAGGAGGCCGAGAAGAATGCTCTCCGTCAACAGTTGCCGCGCCAAGCGGTGCCAGCCTGCTCCGAGGGCGGTGCGAATGGCAACTTCCTTTTCGCGTCCCGCTGCGCGGGCGAGCAGAAGATTGGCCACGTTGGCACAGGCGATCAACAGGACGAGCGCAACAGAGCCCAGCAGCACGAGCAAGGAGCGGCGCACGTCGCCGACTACCTGTTTCTGCAAGCCGATGACATCCATGCCGTAGCTGGCGCCGCGCTTGTCTTTGATGCGGATGCCGGTGGCGATGACGTCGATGTCGGCCTGGGCTTGTTGCACGGAGACGCCGGGCTTGAGGCGGACAACGATGTTATAGTTTTCGTCGCCCCTGCGCTGTGCGGCATCGGGTCCCAAGGGTAAGGGGAGAAAGATGTCCACCTTGTCCATGGGTCCTTCCGATGGCATGACTTCAGCGTTGAGCACAAAGCTGCGCTGCAGCACGCCCGCGACACTGTATGGCTTTCCGTTGAGCGTAATGGTCTTGCCGACGATGGCGGGGTCGGAGTTGAAGAGGCGCACCCAGGCGCCGTTGCTGAGAATGGCGACAGCCGGTTTGCCCGGCTTGTCCTCTTCCGGCACCAACGTGCGGCCAAGGAGAGGTTTCGCGCCGAACATGGCGAGGAGGCTCGACTGCGTGCTGAGTACGTCAACGCGCTCCGGCTGCTCGCGGCCGGTGAGCGTGGAGGTGCGGCTCTGCGCAAGGGCCATCTCGTCGAAAGAGTGGTTCTGGTTCTGAATGTCGATGTACTGGCCTGGAGAGGGCCAATCACGCAGAATGCCGATTGCGGGAGAATGCAGCCAGACGGCCGCGAGCCGGTCGGGGTGCGGATACGGTAGGGGACGCAACAGCAGCGCGTCGACCACGCTGAAGATTGCGGAGTTGGCGCCGATGCCGATGGCCAGGGAGGCCACCATCACCAGTGTCAGCACCACGTTCTTGCGAAGCATGCGAAAGGCGTAGCGACAATCCTGGAACCAGAGGCTCATGAAATCCTCCCGGGCTGGAGAGTCGATGATATGACGGGACGTGGAGGTGTGGCCAACAATACTGATCTCAAGCCGGATTGTTGGTACCGGAATGTCGGCCAGCGGGGTGGGATCTACGACGATCCCGGAAGGTCTGGTTCCAGCCCGATCCGATCGTTCACTGCATTTGTGCGTTTTGGGATCACGGTCCGACTCTAGAATAGGGTTACGCACCCAGCGAGGAGATCCCAATGGTCATGACCGACAACGGAGAGAGCAAGACCAGTGCATGGAACACTCCAGACTTTCGTCCGGACCTCGCATTCCCCAAACTCACGGAGGAGATGGTCGGACGCCTGCGTTCCTACGGTCGAGAGGAGACCCTTCCGGCAAACGTCCCGCTGTTCACCCACGGTGAGCGGCAGGTCGATATGTTCGTAGTGCTCGACGGGGAGGTCGACGTCTCTCTGCCCACTGCGAATGGCGAGTCCAAGATCATAGCCCATCATCAGAGGCTTGACTTCTCCGGTGAGTTAAACCTTCTCACCTCACAGGGATCGCTTGTAGAAGCACGAACGGTCAAAGAGAGCCACCTTCTTCGCATACCGCGTAATGAGTTGCAGAAACTCATGCGCGCGGAGGGCGATATCGCAAATCTCATTACCTCAGCGACCATCTGGCGCCGCATTGGCATCCTCGGCGAAGAGACCAGCGGCATTGTGCTGATGGGGCACGCCAACGATGCTGAGACCACAGAACTCCAGCGCTTCCTTATCCGCAACAACTATCCGCATAGGATCGTCGAGGTGCCCGCTGAGGAAGTCTCACTGTCCGACGATGACCTGTCCGATCATGAATCAAGGCTGCCAGCAGTGATCCTCTCTGATAGCCGCACCTTGCATCGCCCCACCATCACGCAACTCGCCGACGAGCTAGGCATTACCGAACTTCCTGATCCCGAGATGATCTACGACGTGACCGTCGTCGGCGCTGGCCCTTCGGGTCTCGCAGCCGCTGTCTATGCGGCCTCGGAGGGGCTCTGCACAATTGTGGTTGAAAGCACCGCTCCTGGCGGACAGGCAGGCACCAGCTCCAAGATCGAAAACTATCTCGGCTTCCCAACAGGGATCTCCGGCCAACGTCTCGCGAGCCGCGCCCAGTTGCAGGCATTAAAGTTCGGTGTGCGCTTCGCGATCTCCAGAGAGACCATCACGGCGGAACAGGTCGATGGCATCCACAAACTGACACTTGCGGGTGGCATCCCCGTCCGTTCAAGGTCCGTTGTTGTGGCGTCCGGCGCGCAGTATCGCAAGCTTTCAGTGGAGAACTACGGCCAGTTTGAAAACTGCGGAATCTATTACGCAGCGACCGCGATGGAGTCAGCGTTTTGCCGCGAAAAGGAAGTCATCGTAGTGGGAGGCGGCAACTCAGCGGGGCGGGCCGCTATATTTCTATCGGGCATCGCGAAGCATGTGCATCACATCGTGCGCGGTAAATCGCTGGCGAGCACCATGTCGCAGTATCTTATCTCGCGCATCGAAAGCTCGTCCCACATCACCCTTTATACCCAATCCGAAATTGTGAAGCTCGAAGGCCGATCTTCTCTCGAATGCGTCACCTGGATCGATCGCAAAACCGGTGAGTCGATCGTAAAGCCGATTGGGAGTGTCTTCGCGATGATCGGCGCCGAGCCAAACTCAGGATGGCTCTTCGGCACGGTGCGGCTGGATAAGAAGGGCTTCATTCTCACCGGCGGCACAGACGGCTTTGAGAGCACTCCGTACGCAACCAGCGTACCGGGCATGTTTGCCGTCGGCGATGTGCGCTCCAAATCCGTGAAGCGCGTCGCCTCTGCCGTCGGCGAAGGTTCCGTAGTCATCTCGGACGTTCATAGCTATCTTGCAGACCATCGCAACAACTTTGCGGCCGAACCGAACTCCGCGCTTGCGGCGTTGCGATCGGCGAGCGCTGCAGCTACCCCGCAAACCTGACGCACATTGAAGTAGATCATCTTCCAAACTTGTCGTACATCGCTTCGGCGCCCGCCAGTTATGACCGAACAGCACCATCAACGATCACACGCGGCGTCATCCCGGTCGCAGGGAATCAGTAGGAATGCGTGCCCCTGGCTCTCGACATTTTCGACGGGAATTCCTGGCGGTACGCCTAGTCCAACAATCGAACCACGGTCATTGATGTACAGGCCGTAAACCAGTTGCAGTCCTGAATCAGGGGGAATCAGGGTGTTCAGATCCACGATGGACCCATGCTCCCAGAGAAATGCGTGGACTGGTATGCTGCACAACCCCGAAGCGCCCACAATTTGTGTCTGTAAGTTGATTCCGTATGCAGCGCTGCATTTATCGACAGTTCCCAGATCAGTCATGACTCCGTCCTTCCAGAGGAAAGTTTTGTGGATGGTCGGACTGACACATCCTGGACATGGAGTAGAGTAGTCGGCTTGACCAACAACTTCTCCTGCATCATTGAGCCACTCAGCCTGAGA
>Ga0206794_1102_pt1 | contig 24222 bp, 23 predicted proteins | sample Alteio_BWOrgCont_70_FD_152877 | JGI IMG/M metagenome (GOLD analysis project Ga0206794, IMG submission 152877) | Enriched cells from forest soil in Barre Woods Harvard Forest LTER site, Petersham, Massachusetts, United States -... | ecosystem: Environmental > Terrestrial > Soil > Temperate forest >...
TGTACAGACCTATGATTAGTTCCGACATTTCGTTTGCAGAATACTTGCAACGACGCCAGCAGCATCCTCCTACTGTACCGGATCATTTTCTACGGTTGAGAGAAGTGGCTGAACTTACCGGAATTTCAAAATCGCATTTATACAGACTAATAAGTAAAGGTGTGTTTCCCCGACCGATTAAACGACTTTATCGTTATCCAGTATGGGCGGAATGCGAAGTCATGGACTGGTTAGAACAACGGACTCTCTTAGTTTAAATAGATTCGGTTTGAATTGAATATTTTTTAGGAGACAACTTTGTGGAGAATACTCAAAGTGTAATTAACCCCAACGTTACGAACCTCGCCACGGATTGTAATTACCTAGAGGAGGAATTCTGGCTAACTCCCCAAATCGTTGTGTGGTACTGCGATGGAGATAAAAAGAAAGCACATTGCGCTGATAAGTACTATTCCAGATGGGCTTGGGACGGTAACCGGGACAGAACCCCACCAGTCAAAGTAACTTGGACACATCCTGCGTTCTGGCGTTCGTGGAACCGTGCCTTAGCATTCAGACGCGGAAAAGAAGTTGAAATCTACAGTCACAGTCGATTCCTGACGATAACGCGTCAGCCATACATGGATGAGACTGGCAACATCATTGGTAACGTTCCGTTCGCAGATATTCAACTAAATTAATTGCAGAGTTGTTTGCGTGGCTTAATGCGGGGAAGTCTTCGCATTCGGCCAATATGCCCACGTTGGGTGATGAAGTTTTTGATAAAGTTTTTGGTTTTAGCCAGAAAGACCTTGCTGGTTTTAGGATTAAAATCCCCGGACTCCCATCCTGCACAATTCGGAGTAACGCGCACCACAGTAGAGAGCAGCTTTAGCGAGTGGCTGTAGAACAGGTTCGCAAGCAGCGATAACCGCTGTGAGTTGATCGAACGTTATCTCCACAACTTTAGGTTCGTTCACAGCGTTGAATGATTTAATTTTGTCCCATGCTGCTCTGTTGGAAACCTTGTGTTGTTGGTAGCCATAGTTCAGCATGGCGCGAAAAATGTTAAAGATTCTGTTAGCAGTAGCCTGTCGTTGGCGCATGTATTCCTCGTTCTCAGGATCAGCAACGTCTTGATATGCAGGTTTGTCCAGACGGGTACGCTTGCGTGGTTTTGCTTCAGCAAGTTTGTGGAACCAGTTTTCAACGTCTTGATGAGTCAGTTTGTGGACGGGTAAATCACCAAACACGGATAGGATATGGATTTCAATTCTCCGTTTCGCTTTATGTTGAGAACGACGCTTTTTCAATTGCCGTTCCGCCAGATAGTCTTCCATCAAATTCCGGACCGTGTAGTGCTTGTTGATTGGAACCACTCCGGTCTGTTGCTGGAACCATTCCAGTGCTTTTTGTGCGGCTTGTTCAAAGGAAAAGAATGTGGCGTTGTTGGCTTCGCTGGTGTCGTCGGCGGCACCGATGCGATGGGAGAGATGACGGGTGGCTCCTTCTTTGTGTTTGTGCGCGAACCAGACCCCGCCAAGCGTCTTGCTTTTCCGGTATGCCAACTTGAGTCCGGGGGTGGGTAGCGAATCGGTGTGTTCTTTGGTGCCAGTCGGTATCGAACGGCGACCAGTCGGAGTGCGTAAGGTGTACTTTGCCATTCCCGGAACCTACCATTTCGTCAGCATTTCGGAAAGCCGTGTGAGACGCCCTTGGACAGCCATACTTGCACTGAGCCAAGAAAATGGCAAGTGTTTAATAAATAAGGAGTTAGATAGACATGGTGGGACGTTGTGAGACGCGGGTGAGGCCGGGTTCCGGCACGCATCTACATGTTGCGGGGACTGCGGCTGGAGACATTGACAGGGCTCAGGCGCCATATGCTGCTGGCGGCTGAGCGAATTGCGGCAGGCTGCGCTCACCTGGTGGTGTGCAATAGCGAAAGCCTGCGCGCGCAGGCGATGGCTTTGCAAATTGCAGACGAATCGAAGTTGCACTTGATCGGAAACGGCAGCAGCAATGGCATCGATGTGGACAGGTTTTCGCCCGGAACGGAAGAGGTTCGAGAAAGATTGGGGATACCGCAGCCTGCGCCGGTGATCGGTTTTGTCGGGCGGCTGACGCGCGACAAGGGAGTTCCGGAACTGATCGATGCCTTCGATCGGATTGTGGCGGCGGTTCCGCTGGCGCGGCTGCTTCTGGTGGGCTGGTTCGACGAGTCGGATGATTCGCTCAGCGAAGAACTGCGCGCCAGAATCGACGATCATCCATCGATCGTCCGTACCGGGTTTGTGGTGGATACGGCGCCCTATTACCGGGCGATGGACATGATGGTTTTGCCGACGTGGCGAGAGGGGTTTCCCAACGTAGTGCTGGAGGCAGCGGCGACCGGAATCCCGGTGATTACGACGCTTTCAACCGGCTCAGGGATGCGGTGTTTGCGGAGGTTACGGGCATTTTGATTCCAGCCGGATATCCCGAAGCCATTACCGAGGCGGTGCTGCGATTGATCCGGCATCCGGGCGAGCGGCTTCGTATGGGAACGGCGGCTCGGGCATGGGTGATCGATGAGTTTGTAAATGGGCGGGTGCTGGGACTGACGGTGGGTTTCTACGAGAAACTGCTGGAGGCGGCCGCGGCCGATGACACGATTCCCCTGGCTACGGCTGCGGCTGGAGACTGATTTCCGGAACAGACTCTTCGGCGTGCGGAATCTGCAGCGTGTGTGCGGCGGTTTCGGCCGCGTGCAGGGCCTTGCCGGGCACAATCCCCAGCGCGAGGGTTGCGCCCACCGTGAACAAAAGGGCAGCACCGACAGCGATACCCACCTGCGGCAAAGAAGACGCATAGCCCCCGTTCTGACCATCGGGCTTCTGCGCTGCTGCGAGGGCCAGGCGGAGGTAGTACGCCGAGGCCACACCGGAATTCAGCAGGCCGATGACGGCGAGGATCACGGCTCCTCCGCCGACTGCTGCGGAGAAGGAGTAGAACTTACCGAAAAAGCCGCCGGTGAAGGGGATTCCGATAAGTGAGATCAGGAAGAAGATGAGCAGGATGCCGAGGAACGGGGAACGGTAGAGCAGGCCGCGAAAGTCGCGAATCAGGGGGAGCCTTTCGTCGTATCCGCTGGCAAGAGTCACAACCGCAAAGATGCCGACGTTCATGGCGGCATAGGCAGCGGTGTAGAAACTGGCGGCGGCGATTCCGGTTGAGGCAAGCCCCGCGAAGGCGGCCAACAGGTATCCCGCGTGGGCAATGGAGGAGTAGGCCAGCATGCGCTTGACATTCTCCTGGCGGAGCGCGGCTAGATTGCCAACAGTCATGGAGACGACGGCGACAATCCAGAGCAGCGGCGACCAGATGGGCCGAAGCGTGGGCAGCATTTCGTAGACGACGCGGAGCAGCAGTGCGAAGGCAGCGGCCTTGGGGGCGGTGGACATCAAGGCGACGACAGGCGACGGCGCACCTTCGTAGACATCGGGCGTCCAGAGATGGAACGGGGCGGCAGACACCTTGAAAAGTATTCCGACCAGCATCAGAGCCAGCGCCGCAACGATGAAGGTTTGATTCTGGGCCGCGGGAACACGCGCGGCGACCTCGTAAATCTGCGTGGTCCCCGTGGCGCCGAAGATCAGGGCGATGCCGTAGAGGAGAAACCCGGTGGCAAAAGAACCGAGCAGGAAATACTTGATGGCGGCTTCGGGGCCCTGGCCGGTGTGTTTGCGATAGCCGGCGAGCACGTAGGTGGAGATGGATGAAATCTCTAGCGCGATGAAGACCACGAGGAGTTCGACAGCGCTGGTGAGCAGGCACATGCCGACGGCGCCAAAAACAACTAGCGCGTAGTATTCGCCCTGATGGTGGCTGTCTTCGGGGAGAGTGTCCAGCGCAAGAAGAAGCGCGACCAGCACGATGGCGCAGATGAGGACGTGGAAAAAGACGGTGAAGGGGCTGGTTTCGACGGTTCCGAAGAAGCCGGTGCCGATGGGGAGGTTGAGCTGCCAGAGGCTCGACCACAAGGCCGCCGTGGTGCCGAGCGCGGCTACCCAGCCAAGGGGACGACGGAGCCAGCCGACGGGCATCGATGCATCGATGAGCATGACCACAACGCCGGTGATCGTAAGGATGATTTCGGGAAGGATGCGGAGGCTGTCGGACGAGTTCATGGGCGGGCCTCCGCAATATTACGAACTGAGACAGGATCAGACGGGGGCGGATTCGGGATAGATCGCACCTCGTGCGCCGGGGTGGAAACCGGGGAATTCCTCTGGATGGCGCGCAGCCAATAGTTGGGCACGATTCCCATGACCAGCATCAGGAGAGCGAGCGGTACGAGCACGGCGATCTCGCCGAAATCGAGATCGTTGACGGGACGCCCAGCGGTCATCTCGCTTTGGGGACCGTAGAAGAGGCGCTGTACGAGCCAGAGCATGTAGGCGGCGCTAAGGATGACGCTAATGGTAGCCGCGATGGCCCAACTGCGGCTGACATCGGTAAAAGTGCTGGAGAAAATGAGGAACTCGCCCACGAAGCCATTGAGCATGGGGAGGCCGATCATGGCGAGGGCGGTGATGACGAAGAAGGTGGCGGTGCGCGGGAGCCTGGCTGCGACGCCGCCGTAGCTCGCGATCTGGCTGGTGGCGTAGCGGGTATCCAGCACGCCGAGGAGGACGAAGAGGGCTCCTTCGATCACGCCCTGGCTGACCATGAGGTAGATTGCACCATCGCGGCCGGTAAGGTTGAGGCCGTAAATGCCGAGGGTAGTGACGCTGAAGTGGCCCAGCGTCGCGAAGGCGATGAGGCGCCAGAAGTCGCGTTGGACGAGGGCCAGACACGCGCCGTAGAGAATGCCGATGACGGCGAGGGCGATGAGGAGAGGTGCGATGGCACGCGCCTGGGCGGGGAAGAGGCCGACATGGAAACGAAGCATGGAATAGAGGCCGAGTTTGCCTGCGACGACCATCGCGAGAGCTACGGGGGCTTCGGCGAAGGTTTCGGCCAGCCAGCCGTGGAGGGGAAAGACGGGCACCTTGACGGCGAACGCAAACAGGAATGCGAGAGCGCACCAGAAGAGCGCGGTGGAAGGGATGGCTCCGGCGGCGATGTAGAGCTGGAGTTCGGAGAAGTTGAAGGTGCCGGTCCGCGCATAGAGATAAAGGATCGCGACCAGCAGGGGCGCGGAAGGGATGAAGGTAAACAGGAAGAAGCGGGCGGCGGCGTGGGGGCCGTCCTTGCGGCCGTACATGGCGATGAGGATGGCCATAGGAACCAGCGAGAGTTCCCAGAAGCCGTAATACACCATCAAGTCGAGGGAAACAAAGACGCCGAACATGGCGGTTTGCTGAACGAGGAAGAGCGAGTAGTAGATCTTGCTGCGCTCTTTGATGGCATTCCAGCTGGCGAGTACGCCGACTGGTGCGAGAAGGCCGGTGAGGACGACGAGCCAGAGGCTGAGGCCATCGACGCCGACATGGTAGAAGATGCCCTGGTGGCCGGCATTCGGATTGAGATCAATCCACAGACGATTGAGTTCGAACTGGTAGCCAGGCTGGCCGAGGGCGAAGTGCGCGGGCAGGTGAAGCGTGAGGCCGAAGCTGACCAGTGCCGTAAGCAAGGCGAGCCAGGCCGAAAGCTTGCCCCGGTCGGGCAGGATGGCGATGAGGATCGCGCCGGCAATGGGAACGAGAAGGATGAGCGTGAGGACGGATTGGTTGAGGTCGTTCATGCTCAGTGTCCCGCTCCGTGGTTGAAGAAAGCTGAAAGGCTGGCCGGTGAGTATGCCCAGAGGACGTAAAGCAGAACCACGGCTGCGCCGGCGGTGAGCCACGCGGCATAGGATCGCAGGTTGCCGGACTGCCAGCGCTGCAGGATGGCTCCCCCAAGGGTGGCGATGCCGCCGAGGAGCCAGGCCGCGCCACCGAGAATGGCCACGTCGACGATCCATTCCAGGACGAAACGCGAAGTGGCGAGGATCGGCTTGACGATAACGGCGCCGTAGAGTTCGTCGATCCAGTATTTGTGCAGCAGAAGCTTGTAAGAACCGGACATCGACGCGGCGAGGCGCTCGGGAGTTTCCGGACGAGCACTATACATTCGGTGAGCGATAAACCAGCCAAGGAGTGCGGCGACGACGGCAAGACCAGCGAGGGTCCACTCGAGGCTGGCGCTGCCGGCTTCGACGGACAGCGGGCCGGCGGACGGGGCGAGGTATGAGGCAAAACGCTCGATACCGATCCAGCCGCCGCCGATCGACAGCACGGCGAGAATAACAAGCGGGCCGAGCATCGACCAGGGACTCTCGTGAACCGGGTGCTCGGATTCGAGAACGAGCTTCGTGTCGGAACGGGCGTGCACCGGAGCGCCGTGATCCTCGAGGCCGCCGGCCCGGCGTTCACCAAGGAAGGTCAAGTACCAGAGGCGGAACATATAGAACGACGTGAGCAGGGCCGTGACCAGGCCGATGAACCAGAAGATCTTGCCGCTGGTGCCTTGGAGGAATGCCGCATAAAGGATTGCGTCCTTGGAGAAGAAAGCGGCGAGCGGAGGGAATCCCGCAATGGTGAAAACGGCCACCGTCATGGTCCAGAAGGTGATGGGCATGTGGTGGCGGAGGCCGCCCATCTTGCGCAGATCCTGTTCTCCGCCCAGGCCATGTATGACAGAGCCTGCGCCGAGGAAGAGCAGCGCCTTGAAGAAGGCGTGGGTCATGAGATGGAAGATGCCGGCTGAGTAGGCGGCAACACCACAGCCCAGAAACATGTAGCCGAGTTGCGAGACTGTGGAATAAGCGAGGACGCGCTTGATGTCGGTCTGGACGAGCGCGATGGTGGCGGCGAAGATGGCGGTGACGGCTCCGACGGTGGCGACGATCAAAAGGGCGAAGGGCGAGCGGTCGAACAGGAAATGGGTCCGGGCGATCATGTAGACGCCGGCGGTAACCATCGTGGCAGCGTGGATAAGGGCCGAGACGGGCGTGGGGCCTTCCATGGCGTCGGGGAGCCAGACGTAGAGAGGCAGTTGCGCGCTTTTGCCGGTGGCGCCGATGAGCAGGCAGAGGGCGATGGCGGTGAGGAGGCCTCCGGTCCATGCAGGCTTTACGGCCAGCTCGGCGGCAATCACGTTGAAGCTGAGGGTGCCGAAGGTCCCCAGCAGCAGAAACATGCCGATGAGGAAGCCGAAGTCGCCGATGCGGTTGACGACGAAGGCCTTCATGCCGGCGTTCGCTGCGGAAGGTTTCTGGAACCAGAAGCCGATGAGGAGATAGGATGCGAGACCGACGCCTTCCCATCCGACGAACATCAGAAGCGCATTGCCGGCCAGCACCAGAACGGTCATGAAGAAGAGGAAGAGGTTCAGATAGCTGAAGTAGCGTGCGTAGCCTTCGTCATGGGCCATGTAGCCGGCGGAGTAGATGTGGATGAGGAAGCCGACGCCGGTGACGACGAGGAGCATGACCAGCGAGAGTTGATCGAGGACAAAGCTGTAATCGATGTGGAGGGCGCCGGCGTTGATCCAGCTATGACGAAAAGCTTCGATGTGAGGCAAGGCTGCCCCTGAAGCCATGGCGGCGTTCAGGACAACGCCGAATGATCCGAGCGGGGCCAGCAATGCGACCGTCGTGACCAGGGATTTCGGCAGGCGGCGGCCGAGGATTCCATTGATGAGGAAACCCGCAAACGGCAGGAGCGGAATCAGCCAGAGATGGAGTGATTCGTTCATAGTTTCATCAGGTCGATCCGGTCGACGGCCAGAGTGGAGCGAGCGCGAAAGACGGCAATGATGATGGCCAAGCCGACGGCCGCTTCAGCGGCGGCGACGACCATCACGAAGAACACGAAGATCTGTCCCTTCACCAGGTGCCATTCATGGGCGAAGGCGACGAAGGAAAGATTGACACCGTTGAGCATGAGCTCGATGGACATGAAGACGGTGATGAGATTTCGCTTGATGAGGAAGCCGACGACTCCGAGACAAAACAGAGCGGCGCTCAAGAGCAGATACCAGGAGATGGGAATCACTTGCTGACCCTCCGTTCTCCGCTGCCGGCGCGGGCCAGGGCCACGGCGCCCAGGATGGCGATGAGGATGAGCACGGAGGTGACTTCAAACGGAAGCAGGAGCTCGTGGAAGAGAACGCGGCTCAAGTCCTCGGTGGAGGTGATGGGGTCGCTCAGGGCGACTGAACCGAGGTTCTGCGCCTTGAGGATGACAGTAGCAATGACGCCAAGAAACACGACGACCGCCGGGAAGCCGATCATCTTGCCGGCGCGGCTGCCGAGAGTGCGTTCTTCGCGGCCGGCGTTGAGGAGCATGACGACGAAGGTGAAGAGGACCATGATGGCGCCCGCGTAGACGATGATCTGCGCGATGGCAAGGAATTCGGCGCCCAGCAGTAGATACAACACCGCCAGTGACGTCATCACCACGACCAGCGAGAGGGCGCTGTTGATGGGATGAGTCTGGAGCAGGAGATTGATCGCTCCCGCGAGGCAGAGTCCGGCAAAGACGATAAACAGAATCAGGTGCATCGTTCCATCGCTTGCGTAGGCGGCGGAGAATTCCCGCCGATTGAGAAGAGGATCGAGTGTCTACGGAAAATCCTCTCCGATTGTAAATGAGCGCGGTCCAGTAAAAAGCGCGCTCTATTGCTTATACGCGAGCCAAAGGCTTGTGCCGACGATATTCAGGATGGCGAGCGGAAGCAGAAACCGCCAGCCATAATTCATCAATTGGTCATAGCGGAAGCGGGGCAGCGTGCCGCGCACCCACACGTAGAGAAACAGGAAACTGAAGACCTTGAAGACGAACCAGAAGAGCGGAAGGACGGCCTGGATGATTGGGTTGTTCGGTGTCGGGATCAGGTCGCCGAAAGGGCTGGTCCAGCCACCTAGAAAGAGAAGCGTTGCCACGCAGCCCACGGTGATCATATTGCCGTATTCGGCCATGAAAAACATGGCGAATTTCATGGAACTGTACTCGGTGTGATAGCCGCCCGTGAGTTCGCTTTCTGCTTCGGGCAGATCGAAGGGGGAACGGTTAGTCTCGGCGTAGGCGGCCATGAGGTAGATGAAGAAGGCGATGAACTGGAGGCCGCCGAAGATGTTCCAGCTGAGAATGCCGAGCCGGGATTGATTTTCGACGATCACGCGGAGATTGAGGGAGCCGGCGCGGAGTACGACGCCGACCAGCGACAGGCCGAGGGCAAGCTCATAGCTGACGAGCTGGGCCGAGGAACGGAGAGATCCGAGCAAGGAATATTTGTTGTTCGAGGACCAGCCGGAAAGGGCGATGCCGTAGACGCCGACAGATGTGACGCCGAGGATGACCAGCAGGCCGACGTTGACATCGGAAATCTGGAAGAAGCGGAAGCCGTGGTAGTTGATATTGGGATTGCCGAAAGGAACTACGCCGATGGAGATCAGCGCACAGCCAAGGGAGATCATGGGAGCAAGCAGGTAGAGAGGCTTGTACACCGAGGTGGGAATCATGTCTTCCTTAAGGAAAGACTTGGCCCCATCGACGAGGGGCTGCAGCAGACCGAAGGGACCTACTCGGCTGGGACCCCAGCGGTTCTGGATGCGGGCCACCAGCTTGCGTTCCAGCAGAACCGTATAGGCCACGCCCATAAGGAAGATCACCGTTACCACGATGGTCTTGAGCAAGCTCCAGAGAAAGAACCAAAAAAGTGTCACGGGGCTTCAGCCTCTCTTACATGAACCGAATGCCTAACCGCAGATCCTTCGCTGCGCTCAGGATGACAACGTGATATTTAGTCTGCGGCGGTTTCTGCCAATTGCTGCGATTGATGAATCTCCAACTCGCGCAACGCTGGACTATAGCGGCTCAAGGTGCCCGAGGTAAACAGGCCATCGTGCGCGGAATTAATCAAGTCGGGGTGCGGCTCGGTGAGTGACGAGACCGGAACGAAGCCCGGCTCAGTGGGTACATCGTTGCCGCTGAAAAGATTCATGCGGTCGAGTTTGTAGGAGGGGACGAGGCGCTCGATCTCGTCGAGGACGGCGAGCGGGTCGAAGGGGCTGAGTTTGGGCTCGAGGGCGTTTGCCGCAAGCCAGACAGCGTGGCGATCGGCTTCGCCCGATTGGGCTCCGCGCGACTGGCCGAGGTCAGCGGTGACGCCGGCTTTGCCAAAAGGAACGAGCGTTTTGACGTCGGCGCCCATGGAGGCGGCAAGACGAACGAGGATTTCGAAGTCGGGCTTCACGCCGGCCTTGTCGGCGGCTTTGCGGGCCAGTTGAACATCTCCGAAGGTGTTGGTGATCGTGCCGGTTTTTTCGTAAAGACTTGCGGCTGGGAAAACGACGTCGGCGAGGGCGGCCGTGGCGGTGAGGAACATGTCCTGCACGATGACGAAGGTGTCTTTGAGGGACGCGGGATCGATGGCGGACTTCTCGACGGGATCGGCGCCGACCACGAGCAGAGCGGCGAGGGCGCCCTGGCGAGCGGCGGCGAAGATTTCGGGCTGGGTGAGGCCGACCGTGGTTGGCAGGCCGGGATACTCATCTGCGAAGGCAGCGGGGGTGGCAACAGGGACGTAGCCGGGAAGAAGATCTGGAAGCAGACCCATGTCGGCGGCGCCGCGGGAGTTGGCGTGATCGCCGAGGAAGGCAAAGCGCACGTTGCCGCGGGCGAGGCCCCAAGCGACTAGCGCTGCGATGTGGTTGCCACCGAAATCCTGGCCGAAGACGATGAGCAGCGACGGCTCAGCCATGACGGCTTTGGCGAAATCGGAATCGTTGCGATCGAGGATAGTGGTCAGGTCGCGATAGCCGGCGGGAGGGACACCTTGCACGGCCTTGGCCTGGCGCTCCAGCTTGATGGAACGGTGATTGGCGATGTAGAGACGGGCGCGGTTGAGGCGAACGTTGGTGCGCAGGTTCCAGGCCAGCAATGGGTGTTCGTTGGTCGGGTCGCCGCCGATGAGCAGGATGGCTGGCGCATTTGCGGCTTCGCGCAGGCTTGCTACCTTTCCCTCATGGCCGGCGAGAGCAGCGACGAATGCCGCGTAGTCGGCGGTGCGCTCGTGGTCAATGTTATTGGTTCCCAGGACGGTGCGGGCGAATTTCTGCAGGAGATAGTTCTCTTCGTTCGTGGTACGGTTGGAGCCCAGGACGGCGATGGCGTTTCCGCCTTTGGTAGCCACGATCTCCTTGAGCCTGGCGCCGGCAAAACGGAACGCGTGCTCCCAGGTGGTGGGCTCGAGCTTGCCGGCGGCGTTGCGGACAAGTGGCCGGATGAGGCGCTCTGGATTTTCGACGAAGTCGAATCCGAAGCGGCCCTTGGCGCAGAGGAAGTCGCCGTTGATGCCGCTCTTGTCGCGATTGTCAGCGCGGACGATTTCTGAACCTTCATTGGACTGGCGGATGCCGAGCGTGACCTTGCAACCGTCGGCGCAGTGGGTGCACACCGTGGAGACATGCTTCATCTCCCAGGGGCGGGTCTTGTAGCGGTAGCTGCCGCTGGTGAGCGCGCCGACAGGGCAGACGTCGATGCACATGCCGCACTCTTCGCAGTCGAGGTGGTCGCCGCCGTTGGGTGCGATGACCGCGCTCACTCCGCGGTTCTGAATGCCGAGGGCCCAGACGTCCATGCCTTCGCCGCACATGCGGACACAGCGGTAGCAGAGGATGCAACGGGGACGGTCAAAGAAGACGGCGGGAGACCACTGCTGCTCCTCGCGGTGCTGCTTGGCCTCGGTGTACAGGCTTTCGCCGGCGCCGTATTTGAAGGTCATGTCCTGCAGTTCGCACTCACCGCCGGCATCGCAGACGGGGCAATCGAGGGGGTGGTTGCCGAGAAGCAACTCGATGGTGGCTTTTCGGGCCTGGGTGATTTCGGGTGACTCGGTGATGAAGACGTTGCCCTCGGCAACCGGGGTGGTGCAGGCAGTCTGCAGCTTGGGGACTTTCTCCTGGCGCACAACGCACATCCGGCAGGCGGCCTGGAGGGAGAGGCCCGGATAGTAGCAGAATGCAGGGATCTCGATGCCGGCCTTGCGGCAGGCTTCGATGAGCAGCGTCCCGCCGGGGGCGGTCAACTTCTTTCCATCGACTGTGAAGGTTACGTCTGGCATTTTTCTCCGAGGCTCCTAAACCACGGCCATTTCAACATGCTTGGCGAAGGGGCAGGGTTTGCCGTCGAGGTGGTCTTCAAATTCCTTGCGGAACTTCTTGACGAAGCCCAGCGTGGGCATAGCCGCTGCGTCGCCCAGGGGGCAGAAGGTGCGGCCCATCATGTTTTCGGCGAGGTAGCGGATGTTGTCGATGTCTTTGGCGACGCCGAAACCGGCGTGAAAGCGGGTGAGGGTCTTCTTGAGCCAATCGGTGCCTTCGCGGCAGGGGATGCACCAGCCGCAGCTCTCGTGCTGATAGAAACTGATGGTGCGGAGAGCAAATTCGACGATGCAGGTCTGGTCGTCGATGACCACGACGCCGCCGGAGCCGAGCATGGAGCCGGCTTTGCCGACCTGGTCGAAGTCCATGCCGAGGTTTTCGATTTCTTCTGGCAGGAGGACGGGAGTAGAGGAGCCTCCTGGGACGACCGCCTTTAATTTGCGGCCGCCGCGGACGCCGCCGCCGACCTCGTAGATCATCTTCTTGAGGTTGTAGCCCATGGGCAGCTCGTAGACGCCGGGGCGCTCGATGTGACCGCTGAGGCCGAAGAGGCGGGTACCGCCGTTGCGCTCGGAACCGACGGCCGCGTAGGCAGCAGCGCCCATGGTGATGACGTGGGGGACGGTGGCGATGGTCTCGGCATTGTTGATGACCGTGGGTCCGCCGTAGAGGCCGACGACGGCGGGGAAAGGCGGCTTGATGCGCGGAACGCCGCGCTTGCCTTCGAGCGACTCCATCAACGCGGATTCTTCGCCCACTTCGTAGGCGCCGGCGCCGGTCTGGGTGATGACCTGGAATTCGGTTTCGGAGCCGAAGATGCTCTTGCCGAGGAAACCCTTCGTATAGGCGTCGGCGACGGCCTTCTCCACGATCTCGAGGAGGTAGCGGTATTCGCCGCGGAGGTAGATAAAGCCGACTTTGGCGCCGATGGCAAGGCCGGCGATGATGGTTCCTTCAATGACGGCGTGCGGATCGTGCAGGAAGATCAGGTGGTCCTTGCAGGTGCCAGGCTCGCTTTCGTCGCCATTGACGAGAACGTACTTGGGCTTGGAGGACTGCTTGGGCACGAAGGACCACTTGAGGCCGGCAGGGAAGCCCGCGCCGCCGCGGCCGCGGAGATTGGAGGCCTTCATCTCGGTGATGATCCAGTCGGGTCCCTGGGCAAGACATTTTTTGGCGGCTTCGTATCCGCCGAGCTCGATGTACCTGTCAATATTGGCCGCGCCCTGGCCGAAGCGACGCGTCACGATCTTGACTTCATCGGGATGAGAGACCAGCCTGGGCATTTTTTCCTTTTCCCTATTCCTTTTCCCTTTTTCTATTTTTGGACCTGGGTCCGGTATTGATCCAAGATTCGTGGAACGTCGTTGGGAGTCAGTTCATCGTGGAAGGCATAGTTGACCTGGATGGCGGGCGCCCAGCAGCAGACGCCGATACATTCCACTTCTTCGAGAGAGAAGACGCCGTCTGGTGTGACGCCCTTGTGGCCGATGCCGAGTTCATCCTGGAAGCGTTCGAGAAGTTCATAGCCGCCGCGCAGCATGCAACTGATATTGGTGCAGACCTGCACATTGAATTTGCCCGCGGGCTTGAAGCGCAGCATGGAGTAGTAGGTGGCGACGTTGCGCACTTCAAGCGGCGTGATGGAGAGGCGCTCGGCGATCTCGTCGATCACGGCGTCGGAGAGGTACCCGATCTCATCCTGGGCGTAGAGGAGCATGGGGATCAGGGCGGAACGCTTGACCGGATATTTGTTCACAAGCGCGTCAAAGCGGGCGGCGAGACCGGGCGAAAAGATGGACATCGTGTCCGGATTTGTTTCCTTGGGGTTCATTGCATCAACTCCCGTGCCCAGGCTTCTGCCGCCATATCCATCTCTTCCTCATTATCGCCGGAGTGGAGCCGTCCAGCATGTGTGAATTCAAGCGATCCGGCCCGTCCATCTTCGCGGAGCCAGTTTATCTTAGAACCGCTGCGCTGGAGGTCAAGCCAGGCGTTGGCATGGCGAACGGTGATTCGTTCTTCGCCTAATTCGACGGTGGCCTGGTGATCGCCGTTCAGCCCGTGGGCGGCGGTGTAGCTTCGGAGAAGAGACGCGAGCGAAACCCACAGCTCGACGTAGAGTTGCTCGTCGGATTGCTGAGTCGCTGGTGCGGGTGCCAAGTTGTGTTTCTCCCAGGGGCTAAAGCCCGTTCCAGCGGCGACGCTTCGGCCCGACTAAAGTCGCGCCGGGTTAGAGAGCCGGCAAGCGATACAGGTGCATAATTATCGGTCGATCTCTCCGAGAACGATATCGATGGAGCCGATGACGGCGACAACGTCGGCGAGCATGCGGCCTTTGCACATGACTTCGAGCGCCTGCAAAGTCGCGAATCCGGGGTAGCGCATATGGACGCGGTAGGGCTTGGCGGTGCCGTCCGACACCACGTAATAGCCCATCTGTCCGTGCCCGGACTCAATACCCTGATAGACTTCGCCGGCAGGCACGGCGAATCCCTCTGTAACGATCTTGAAGTGATGGATCAGCGACTCCATCTGGGTTTTCATCTCCTCGCGGTCGGGCAGCACGATTTTAGGCGCGTTCGCCTTGACGGGCCCTCCGGGCATTCCGTCCAGGGCCTGCTGGATGATCTTCACGCTTTCGCGCATTTCATCGAGGCGGAGAAGGTAGCGGGCCCAGACGTCGCAATCGTTCGAGACCGGCACGTGGAATTTGAACTTCTCGTAGCTCGAGTAAGGCATGTCGCGGCGCAGGTCGAAATCGATGCCCGAGGCCCGCATAACGGGGCCGGTGACGCCGAGTGCGATCGCGTCCTCCTGCGAGAGGTAGCCAACACCCTTGAGCCGCCTGTAGAAGATGGGATTTCCGGTGAGCAGATTCGAATACTCGTCGATCTTTTCAGGGAACGTCTTGATGAAGGCCTGAATGCGCTCGAGGAGACCGAGGGGCGGCTCCATCGCGAGTCCGCCGATGCGGAAGTAGCTGGTCATCATCCGCTGCCCCGACACCATCTCGAAGATGCGGAGAATTTCTTCGCGCTCACGGAAGGTGTAGAGGAACACGGTGAGGGCGCCGATGTCCATCGCATGCGTCCCCAGCCAGATGAGGTGCGAATTGAGGCGGGTGACTTCGGTGAGGAGGACGCGAATCCACTGGGCGCGCTCGGGGATTTCGAGCTGAAGGAGCTTCTCGACGGCCAGGCAGTAACAGAGGTTATTGGCCATAGGGCCGAGATAATCGACGCGATCGGTGAGGGGAACGACCTGCTGGTAGAACTTGGCTTCGCAGGTTTTCTCGATGCCGGTGTGAAGGTAGCCGATTTCGGGGTACAGGCGGACGACGATTTCGCCGTCGATTTCGAGCACCAGGCGCAGCACGCCGTGGGTGGACGGGTGCTGCGGTCCCATATTGAGGACCATGTGCTGGTCTTTGGAGCCCTCAGCGAGCGGAGCTTCAAGGATCGGGGTGCCAACAATGTCTGGCATCAGCGATAGCCCTCCACGGGATAATCCTTGCGCAAGGGATGGCCCTGCCAGTCGTCGGGCATCAGGATGCGGCGGAGATTGGGATGGCCTTCGAAGCGAATTCCGAAGAGATCGAAGACTTCGCGCTCGTAATAATTGGCGCCCGGCCAGATGCTGGTGATCGATTCGACCGATGGGTCGGTCTCGTCGACCATGGCGCGGAGGCGGATACGCTCCTTATATGCGTGGGAAAGGAGGTGGTAACTCAACTGGAAGCGCGGGTCAGAAGGGTACCAGTCGACTGCCGTCATGTCTTCGAAGAAGTTGTAACCGGCGGAGCGAAGTGTCTCGCAGGCGGCACGGATGTGATCTTTGCTGACGGCGAGGGTAAGTTCGCCGCGGTCGACTTTGGCGTCGGTGAGGGCGTCAGGGTTCCAGGCGAGAATGGCTTTGAGGGCAGGGTGGTCCGGAAGCTTCTCAAGAACGGCGGTCTTTCCGGACAAAGTCGGGCCTGAGAAAACAGGGCCGGTCGAGGATGGGTTCTGCGTGTCGGCCATGCTAGAGGTCCGCCTTATCCATGCTCCAGTCAAGGATGCCTTTGCGCACGATATAGTACAGGCCCACGGCCACAAAACCGAGGTAAACGACCATCTCCCAGAAGCCGAACAGGCGATGACCGGTGATGGCCGGGAGCTTGCGATAGATGACCGCCCACGGCATCATGAAGACCGCTTCAACATCGAACAGGATGAACAGCATGGCCACCATGTAGAAGCGAACACTGAAGCGCCCGCGGGCATCGCCGACCGGGACAATGCCGCATTCGTAAGCGGCGAGTTTGACCGCCGTATTTCGGTGCCGGCCAACGAACCACGAAGCTACCACCATTCCGAGGCCGAGGCCAAACGCGACCAGGACCTGCAAAAGGAGCGGCAGGTATTGCCAGTGATACGGAATCATCGTTTCCTGTCCGGAAGTCATGAAAACTTGGCGGCAGATGCATCGGAATGAAGCCGAACCGTGCGACCGGCCACTGGTTTGAGCTTAGGTTTTTGACCTCGATGCGTCAAGGCGAAGGGCGGCAAAAAGGGCCAGTTTCTTTTGTGAGAGGAGATGACAGGACTGTGCGCAATGTCAACGCACATTCCTGGGAGGAAGGCCAAACTTGATCCATCCTTCTCGCGATCGTTACCTGCGTTACCTCAAGAAATGCGGACTTCTTCCGAAGAGCAAAATATGCATGAGCCGTTCGATATGCCTAAATCCACGAATGTGGTATCGCCAAGTCGTGCACCTGTCATCTCAAATAATGAAGTGCGACGGAATCACAAACGACGGATAAGCTCCGAAGCGGGTCATGCGCTGGAGCTCCTGGGCCACGCCATCGAATATCTCACCGATGAGCTCGTGTATGAGGGCGGCCGGCTCTCAGCTCATAACGGGCAGCTGGAGGCGATTGGCCTGTTGATGGCCCGCAATCGCGCGATCTACTTTTCATGTCCCGAGACTCCCGGCTTGGGAGAACAGTGGCGCACATTTTTCCGCGCTCATTTTCGTCGGCTGATGTTTGCCGATAGCGTCCCACCCAAACGCTAACAGACGGGTCCCCGGAAGGCACAGTTGCGATTCACGGATCGGCAGAATCGATCAAGCGCCGGAAGCTTGCGCTGCTTGGGCGGATGGTAGTCTGTCGCAGTGAAATCATTCAGTTGCTCTTCTAAGCGGCAAACACTGACCCGTTTGTGCTGCACCATGATTTGCGCGCTTCTGGGGTGTGTTGCGGCAGCCATTCATGTAGAGCCAGCAAGCGCGAATGCACCCGACCGCAATCCCACCCTGGTATTTCCTCAATTCGTTCCCGGCCAGACCATCAGGCTGGTTGCTTACGGAGACATGCGGTTCACCGATCCTACGGTGACTTCGGGAACGAATCCGCGCGTGCGCAAGTGGTTGGCCGGACGTATCGCCGACGAACATCCCGAGGTGCTGCTGCTGACCGGAGATATGCCGTTGACCGGTTCAAACACTGCGGACTGGCAGGTATTTCAGGCCGAAACAGCACGGTGGCGTGAAGAGCGCATTCTTCAGTTGCCGGCCCCGGGAAACCATGAAATGAGAGGGGACAAAAATGTGGGGATTGCCAACTACCTGGCCAATTTCCCCGCGGTTGCGAACCATCGGTATTATTCGGCGATTCTAGGCAGTGTGGAAGTAATCTCGATGGACTCGACGCTGCCTACGGCCGCCTCGTCTCCCCAGGGCAAGTGGTTTGCCGCGCAATTGAACAATGTGCCTGGCCAGATTGAGTTTCTCTTCATTCTGTTCCATGTTCCCTGGGTGGCCGACAGGCAGTCGCAGATCTTCGTGGGCATCCCCGACCCAGAATCGATCGCATTACGAGATATCCTCGAAGCCAGGCTGGCCAGAATCCGTGCGAAGGTCGTGGTGTTCAACGGCCACATTCACAATTACGAGCGCTTCGAACGGCGAGGCGTCGAGTATGTCATCACTGGAGGCGGCGGTGCTCAACCCTACCCGCTTTTGTTTCGGGGCCACGCCGATCTTTACCAGGACGCTGGATTTCCGGTCTACCACTACCTGACTCTTGAAGTCAGCAACCACCGACTACACGCGGTGATGTGGAAGGTGAAAGATCCCGACGCGGACACGCTTTCGGTGGAACAGAAGGATGAGTTTACGATCCGGGCAGCCGCACAGGCGAGTGCCGAGGCGGTGAAGAGGAAGTGACCCGTCTTTCGCGGTAATTGAAACCGCACAGGAAATTCGCGGAGACGATGAGGTTGAATTCTCTATTGGCCGACAGCTAGAACCGCCAGAAGCAGGATCCACGCCAATCCCAGCGTGTGCCAGTACCATGCGGTGGCATCCACGGCGATCTGGCGAAACTCCACTTTTCGGAGCCATCCCAAAGCGCACAGGCAAACGGTGAGCGCGAGGACGCCCAGGACCAGGTGGGCGGCGTGCAGTCCGGTGACAAGGTAGAAGAAATAGCTCGACGGAGTGGACCAGTGGTCGAAGGCGAAACCCTGAGCGGTCAGTTGCCTCCACGCGATCGCTTGTCCGGTAAGAAACATCACGCCCAAGGCAAGAGTGGTCCCGACCCATGGCAAGGTGCGGCGCAGAGCCGGCCGGCCGAGTCCGAGCCACTCCTCAAGCACATCGATTTCGCGAAAGATATTGCGCCGGCCGAACTCCATTGCCAGGCTGCTCAGCAGGAGGATCGCGGTATTGAGATAAACGATCGGCGGGAGCATGATGGGATGCCAGTCGCCGATCATCTCGTGGCTGCGCGGATCCATGTGGATGCCGGCCTGACGGGCGAAAAACAGCACGACCAGGGCGGCAAAGAACATCATGTCGCCGGCCAGCCCGAAGAAAACAAAAAAGCGAATCCGATGCAGGCGTTCGCGGGGCCCGCGATGTTGGCTTTGCCAATCGTCGTCGCCTCCCCCGCCTCCGCCTCCGGTGGGTCGCCGGTCGACTGGGGGTTTTCCGCCAATTCCTGGTTCTTTCCGTTCAATTTCCGCCGGGGCGCGCGTGAAGGTGACGGGCATACGGGGCCTCTGTGCCTGTAGAGAGAGATTACTCCCACCCTCGTTTGGACGCACGAGGAAATGTCAAAGATGGCCGATTTACGCACAGAGAAGTTGATCTGGCGCAAAAAAGTGGGAATCGGTCATTCGAGATGGCTTTTCCCGGCCCCTTGACGGGAGGCGACCACCATGTCGACGAAGAGCCTATGCACGCGGCGGTCATGAGAAAGTTCGGGATGAAACGTAGCGGCAAGCAGAGATCCCTGGCGTACCAGGACGGGAAACTGGTCGCGGCGGGCCAGGACTTCGACGCCCGGGCCGGTCGCGGTGATGCGAGGGGCACGGATGAAAACCATCTCCAGTGGGCCGCCGGGCAGCGTCGTGGGTTCCTTCAGAATGGTGGAGTCGATCTGGCGGCCATAGGCGTTGCGCTCAACGGTTGCGTCGAGGAGTCCCAGACTTCGCTGCGCCGGATGGCGCACTTCACGGGCAAGCAGGATTGCTCCGGCACAGGTGCCAAAGACGGGACGCGTGGCGGCAAAGTCTTTGAGTGACTCGAAGAGGTTGCGGCGCTCAAGGAACTTGAGGATGGTGGTGGATTCGCCGCCCGGCAGGATCAGCCCATCCAGGGACTGGCTGCCCGGGCTGAGGTCTTCGAGGGATTTTACGAGTGACGGAGTGGCGCCGGATTCGATGAGGGCTTCGGCGTGCGCGGCGTAGTCGCCCTGGATGGCGAGGACGCCGATGCGGGGGCGCAGTCGTTCTCTATCCAATTCCGGTCCCCTGATTGTCGCTACCAGCCTCGCGTCTGGAGGAGCTGTGACTCCTCGATCGCCGCTGCGGCCAGACCCTTCATGGTCCCGGTTACCTGTTCGCTCACTTCGGCGAGGATCTTGGGCTCGTTGAAGTGGGTGGTGGCGATGACGATGGCCTTGGCGCGGGAGACGGCTTCTTCCCGCTCCTTCGGGTCGTTTTCGACATCCAGAGGAGTGGCCCGCTCCTTCATGAAGATGCCGGAGCCGACAAAGATGGCTTCGGCGCCAAGCTGCATCATCAGGGCCGCATCCGCAGGGGTGGCAATGCCGCCGGCGGAGAAGTTGGGCACCGGGAGCTTGCCCGTTTGGGCGACCACGCGGATCAGTTCATAGGGCGCCTGATGCTCCTTCGCGGCCGCGTACAGTTCCTGTTCGGTGAGGACGGTGAGGGCCTTCATCTCCTTGACGATCTGGCGCATGTGCTGGACGGCATGGACCACGTCGCCGGTGCCGGCTTCGCCCTTTGTGCGGATCATGGCCGCGCCTTCGGCGATGCGCCGGAGTGCCTCGCCGAGGTTGCGGGCGCCGCAGACGAACGGGGTTGCGAAGGCATGCTTGTCGATGTGATGAGCCTCGTCGGCGGGGGTCAGAACTTCGCTCTCATCGATGAAATCGACACCCAGTTCCTGCAGGATCTGCGCTTCGGCGAAATGGCCAATGCGCGCCTTGGCCATCACGGGGATCGAAACGGTTTCGATGATTCTTTTAATGAGCTTCGGGTTGGCCATACGGGCTACGCCGCCTTCGGCGCGGATCATGGCCGGAACGCGTTCGAGAGCCATCACCGAGGTAGCGCCTGCCTCTTCGGCGATGCGAGCTTGTTCGACGTTCATGACGTCCATGATGACGCCGCCCTTGAGCATCTCGGCCAGGCCCACTTTCAGGCGCAGGCTGGTGCCTGAAAAGCTCTTGTTTCCATTGTGTTCTGACATTTCCTCAACCTCGACTCAGCGGCATTGGCGGGGTGTATGGGAACCCCAGCGGAACAATTTGCCGGTAACTCCAGTGTAACAGTGATACGGATCTGCCGGAGAGGGGGAAGGAGCGGTGCGGCTGCCTCGAAGTTGAGAGTTGCCGACGCGCAATTCTTAAACCATTCCAATGATCCGTGGCCGTTTATTGGTCACCACGCTGCAAGTCTCCCGGGCATGGATACCGCGCCGACAATGCCGACCCAGCTTGAGGAAAAGCGCAGAAGCGGGCCGAATGAAGCGGCGGAATAGGCGCTGGTTCCTCTATCCCCGGCGGTTGAAAGCGTAATGCTGATTCCTCCCCAGAGCCTGGCGGCAGGCGGAACGACCAGCGTTTTGGGAGTTCTGAATCAACTTGTGGCGGACTTTGCCTTGGGAACCCCGGCGGGCACGTCGGTCTCCGACCACCACGGCCTTGAGCACGGCACTGAGCTTCGTATCGCAGCAGCGGGTGGTGGTGGACAATTCGTTGACGCGTCTGACCGCGGCTACCGATGCGGCAAACAGCGAACAGACGCAGCTGACGGGGGCGCAAACGACGCCTATGCAAGCCGACGTGGCAAAAATCTCGACGCAACTGTCGATGGCGGAGACCCGACAGACTGCGCTTGAGGACGTGATCTCGCAACTAGGCGCGGGGAGTCTGTTTGACAAGCTGCAGGGTTGAACGTGGTGAGAGTGAGCTCGCCGTGAGCGAGAACCAAGGGCTTTCACCGCACAGGGCCGCCCCTCTTATACTTGACTTATTGTGTTCGCACCGCTTCGTTTTCTTTGGAACGCAACGCGAGGCAACCGGCTAACGCCCTGGCGCAGCGAATATCTTCGCTGGCGCATGGAAACCTATTCGGGACAGTGGGCGGAGAAGGTGCGGATGCGGGACGTGCTGACCTTTATGTGGGCATCGCGCTGGGAGCTTTTGAGCTTTCTTGCCTGGACAGGCCGGGTGGATCGCGAGGCACGGAAGCGGCCCTGAGGAGCACCGCAAGACCCGCGGACGGGCCTGTGGAAACGGTTCGTTGAACAGGAGCAGAGGGATGGGGCGCTGGACGCGGCGGCAATTGGGCAGGTTCGCGTTGACGGCGGGAGCCGTAGCGACGGTGCCGTATTGGGCGAGTGCGGCGCAGATCGATGCCAGTACGCGGCAGGGGGTAAGTGGACCAGATTCTCTGCGGGCGCATGCTACTGCCCGAGGGTTGCTGTACGGCGCGGCGGTCAATCCGGCATTGCTCGATGTGGACGGGGTGGCTGCGGGCAACACGGCGGACGGGTACACGCAGCTGGTCCAGCGGCAGGCCAACATCCTGGTTGCCGAGAACGCAATGAAATGGGCGGCGCTGCGGCCGACCGCGCAGAGCTTCGACTTTGCGCTGGCAGACCGGCTGATGCGCTTTGCGGAGCTCACCGGCGATCGCGTGCGGGGGCACAACCTGTGCTGGCACGAAGCGCTGCCGGCATGGTTTGCGGCCACTGCCAACAAGGACAATGCGCGGAAGCTGCTGGTCGAGCATATCCAGACGGTGGCGGGGCGGTACCGGGGGCAGGTTCATAGCTGGGATGTGGTGAACGAGGCTGTGAACCCGACGGATGGGCGGGCGGATGGGCTGCGCAACTCGCCGTGGCTCGAGCTGGTGGGGCCGGACTACATCGAGGTGGCATTCCAGACCGCGGCATCGGCGGACCCGGCAGCCAAACTGACGTACAACGAATATGGCATCGAACTGGACACGCCGGAACAAATACAGAAGCGGGGCCAGTTGATGGTGCTGCTTCGCAGGCTCAAGGCGAGAGGGATTCCGATTCAGGCGGTGGGGGTGCAGAGCCATCTGCAGGCGGACGGACCGCAGCCGGGCGGGGGTCTGGTTGAGTTTGTGCGCCAGGCCGGCAAGATGGGCCTCGAGGTGTTCGTGACCGAAATGGATGTGAACACGCGCGGGGTGGAGGGCGGTCCCGAGGCCCAGGATGCGGCGGTGGCGCAGGTCTATCGGAATTACCTGGGCATGATGCTTGCCGAGCCTAATGTTTCGGTGGCGCTGACCTGGGGCATCACCAGCGCGCACAGCTGGCTGAACGAGTCAAAGCAGCCATGGGCGAAGCGACCGGACGGAGCTCGGCAGCGGCCGTTGCCGTTTGACGACGACATGAAACCGACGCCGGCGTTTGCGGCCATTCGGGAAGCGATCGATACGAGCAGGTCTCCTGCGGCGACGCCGGGGGCGACGCCGGCGGTCGATCCCAACAGCTTGTATAAGCCGTTCCCAGTGGAGGGAAGTCCAGGAAGTGAGCCGGTGCCGCCGCCACCGCCGTTTACGACGCATCCGGCGATTCCCGCTGCGCCGCCGAAGGGACCATCGTAGGATGGCGAAGTTCTTTTTGATTCTTTGGGCGAGCGTATTGCTTAACGCTCGGATTGCGGGTGCGCAGCAGATGCCGCCGGCGGAGCCGCCGCAGCCCATGCCGGGGTCCCATTCGGACGCGCCGACCCTGCGGATCACCACCCAGGAAGTGCTGGTGCCGACGCTGGTGGAGAAGCACGGGGGCGGGATCGTCTACGGGCTCAAGGGCGAAGATTTTGTGCTCGAAGACAACGGAGTGCCGCAGAAAGTGCATGTGCAGGAGGAAATGGATACGGCGCCCGTGTCGCTGGTGGTCGCGGTCGAGCAGGGCGGGATGAGCGTGCTCGAGTTCGACAAGGTGGCCAAGCTGGGGCCGCTTCTCGATTTGTTTCTGTCCGATCCGCGAAGCCAGGCGGCGCTGGTGGGTTTCGATTCGCAACCGCGCCTGATTCGCGATTACACCCATTCGGGCGAGGACCTGAACCAGGCGCTGAAGATGATGGAGCCGGGCGATGGTGGCGCCGCGATTCTGGACACGATCAGCTACGCGGTGGATCTTCTCGAGTCGCAGCCCAAGGAATTCCGGCGAGTCCTGCTGCTGATCAGCGAGGAACGCGATCACGGCAGCAAGCACACCAAAGTGGAGCAGGTGATTCAGAAGATCGGACAGTCCGATGTGCTGGTGGTGACGGTGTCGTTTTCGCCGGTTCAGGCGGAGTTTGCCCATGACATCAAGGACTCGGGCGAGAACCGGACCATGAACATGGTGTCGGCGCTGGCGGCGCTGGTGCAGGCGTTCCGCAAGAACGTGACCAAGGAAATTGCGCTGATGAGCGGCGGGGAGTACACGACGTTCACCGGGGACAAGAAATTCGAGCAGCGAGTGGTGGAAGAAGCCAAACACGCGCGGAACCGCTATCTACTTACGTTCCGGCCGACGAATCCCACGCCGGGGCTGCATACGCTGCGAGT
>Ga0206794_1103_pt1 | contig 24049 bp, 27 predicted proteins | sample Alteio_BWOrgCont_70_FD_152877 | JGI IMG/M metagenome (GOLD analysis project Ga0206794, IMG submission 152877) | Enriched cells from forest soil in Barre Woods Harvard Forest LTER site, Petersham, Massachusetts, United States -... | ecosystem: Environmental > Terrestrial > Soil > Temperate forest >...
TTTGGAAGTAATATGACTTCGACTGTCAAAGTAGCTTATACGCTAGTCCAAATAAAAGACGGAAAAGGATTTTTTGATGTCGTTGAAACAGCTAACATTAAGGCAAACATTATGCAAGGGGATGTAAATATGATAGTTACGGGCACGGGTAAATTGATTTTCTCGATAAAAAATGAATTTCCTATTCAATATACAACTGACACAATTTTAAAATTTACACTCAACATGGATAAGATAATCGCTGAGGGAAAAGGTAAAATGAGCACGGATTATAGTACGGAAATTAACTGATTTCTTCATCCCCAATATACTTCTGATCCAACTGCTTATTAGCCTTGGCGCCTAACCCCTTAATTTTTTCGGCGGTTTTTGTCAAATTGCCATTGCCTTCGGTTAGTTTACCGATGGCGTTATCATAAGCATTTTGACTTAGCTTGATGTTTTTCCCGATACCTTCCATATCGCCGACAAAGCCAACAAATTTATCATACATAGCGCCGCTGAGGCGGGCAATTTCGAGCACGTTGCGGTTTTGGCGCTCCTGTTTCCAGATGCTGGCGATGGTGCGCAGGGTGGCCAGCAAGGTTGAGGGGCTTACAATCACTACCCGCTTATCCCAGGCATCGCTGAAAAGCTCGGCATCTATCTGCACCGCAAAACTGAAGGAGGATTCTATCGGCACAAAAAGCAAAACAAAATCAGGGGAATTGATCTGGTACAGGTCGTGGTAGTTTTTGGAGGACAGGTTTAGCACGTGGGAACGGATGGACTCCACATGGGCTTTCGAAAACAGCTTGCGTTCGTCCTCGGTTTCACAGTTTACTAACCTTTCGTAAGCAATTAACGATACTTTAGAGTCGATGATCAGGTGTTTTTCATCGGGAAGGTCAATTATAGCGTCGGGCTGCAGGCGGTTGCCGTCAAGGTCGGTTAAACTGGCTTGCAGGCGGTATTCGCGGTCCTTCACCAGGCCCGAGCGCTCCAAAACGCGTTCTAAAATAACTTCGCCCCAGTTGCCCTGCTTTTTACTATCACCTTTTAATGCTTTTGTTAAATTTTGCGCCTCGTTGCTGATCATTTTGTTAAGGTCCATTAGCTGTGTAATAACACCTTTAAGGGTGTTACGTTCCGCAGCTTCCATATTATAAACCTTATCCACTTTTTCCTCGAAAGCTTTAATATTTTCCTTTAAAGGATTTAACAAAATATCAAGATTGGTACGGTTGGTCTCAATAAAATTCTTCGACTTTTCATCCAGCAGCTTATTGGCCACATTCTGAAATTCAAGCTGGAATTTTTGCTGGATTTCGAGGATGGATTTCTCCTGGTCGGCCAAACGCTGACGCTGCGCTATAAATTGCTCTTCGGCTTTGGCCATACGGTTTTTTTCCGCCAGTAATTCCTGGTTCAGGGTGGTTGTGAGTTGATCGTACCTGGTGCGTTCATCCTGCAATTGCTTATCTGCCTTATCGCGTTCAAGGCTTAGCCTCGAAACGGCTTCTTCGGCTTTAGCCAAAGCAATGCTTAGCGCTGAATTTTCATTTTTTACGCGGGATAATTCATCTGCCGAAACACCGTCCGCTGATACCGGCTTCTTTAAAAAAAGCACAACAGCAATTAAAAGAATTACAATAGAAGCAATTAAAAGATACAAACCCATTTTGATAAAAATATTAGCAAAACGAAGGTAGGAATTTTTGGGGAAGTAAGGAAGACTGAAAAGTCAGTAAAGACTGAAAGAGATGAAAGTGGTTTAAATTTAAGCAATCGCTTGCCGTTACCATTTTTGATTGCATTTTCAAACCTTACAACATTTTCTACCGACGGCTGTTACAACGGTATCCAAACTCATGGAAGTAACGGCGGAAGTGTCGAGGGTTTACTTGATGAATAAATGGCTATAACGCTTCTTTTAGGCAAATAATTGCAAATGTTTGATATTCAATTTGTTATAATTTTGTATCTTTATATAAGAAATCAACGTTATAATATATATTTGATAAACTAATGAAAGCCACTAACGAAATACACGTACAACCCGAAGTTGGGGCTGGGATTTATACATCCAAGGATGTCGCCCATATTTTGAAATTACCATCTTATAAGGTCAGTAGGAATATGAGAGATTTTTGGGAAAATTATTCTTTTGGAATTAAAGGCAATAGGTTTATAAATTTTAAAACCCTAATAGAGTTTTATACTTTTTACCATTTACGCGAGAATGGATTTAGCGCACAAAAAATCAAGAAAATTCACGAGGATATGGCAAAAGAATTAAACACCCCTTATCCTTTTGCAAGTAAAATATATATTGAGAATATCATTGATGAAGCATCAAAAAAAACCATAGTCAAAAGAGGTATTTATTATGAAATTGCAGCTGGGTTAGTAAAAGCGGACAGGAAAAGGCAGATTGATATTAAGCAGTTTATTACTCCATTTTTAAACAAAATTGAGTTCAGTGATAGTGATATAGCGCAACGGTATTTTCCATTAGACAATTCTAAGGCACTTGTGATAGACCCTAAATTCCAATTTGGACAGCCAATTATAACAGGTACAAGAATAAAGGCCGAAATCATAAATGAATTTTATGCTGGTGGAGAAAGCAAAGAAAATATCTGCAAAATTTATCATTTGCAGATTGGGCAGGTTGAAGATGCCATTCTTTACTTTAAACAATCCGCCTGATGCGCATAGTATTTGATGAAAATGTCCCCGATTGTATTATTACAGCCTTAACGGCATTAGCATCAATTGCTTTTCCAGAAATATCAGAAATTACATCTGTTTCCATTTTAGGCATAAGCGGGCAACCGGATGAAGATGTTTTACATGCTGTCGGAAAAGACGGAATATTGATAACCTACGACAAAGATTTCAAAAGACAAAGAGCATTATACCATATTATCAAACAATATGAAATAGGTGTATTTTGGGTGAGGCAACCAAAAGTAAAAACAGTTTGGTTACTCGCTCAACTAATGGTCGCCCAATGGGACACAATGTTATTAAAAGCAAACACTATTGACAGACCCTTTTTATTTGAGGTTACTAAGAATGGGGTAAGCGAACTTACCTTTTAAATCTTTTATCCCAACTCATATATCATTACCTAAGTTTAACTAAAATGCTTGTCTATCCTTGCCATTTCTTCGTCGCTAAAGCAATCAGAATACAATGCTTTTACTATTTCAAATATAAGCCGGTTATCGGAAATAGTATTGTTTTTCGCTATGATTTGCCGTTTTAGCATTTCGTAAGAAAAGTCAGTCATTTCCGCGCACATCATTAACCGTTCCAGGGGTGTTTTTTTCAAAACAATGGAAATCTGCTTTTCCGTAACATACTGCGGTGTATCAGAAGGTAAATTATAAAAGGCGTCCATTATTGAAACAGGTTAAATTAGGAACATAAAATTCCCCCTTTAGGAGTTTAGGGGGCCTGCGCCTTCTCCACCCGCAACCCCACATCGCTCACCTCCCGCAAAGGATTATCCCGCATATTCTGCTCAATATAAATATGGTAAACCCCTTTTACCGGGAATTTATAATTGGTGCGGAATGGCGACTGGTAGCTATACAAATTCCCTGAGCCTTTGCCGAGCCATTCACCGTCTTTACTTGCCAGTTTTAGTTCATAACGCTTTATCTCCGGCTTTTTATCGGGACCGGTTTGGGTTATCAGTACGAAAATGTTTGAGTATTTGTAATCGGCAGTTACCCTTAAATTCATATAAAGGTTATAAGGTATCGCAGCATCATCAATAGTAACATCAAACCTGAATTTGTTGATATACGTCCAGTTATGATCCGGAACTTGTGAATTTTGATCGATAACCGTGTTTTTATCAGCGCAGCCAGTTACCGACAGCAGGAAAGCCGAAAATGCCGCCAGGTAAAATAAAATTAAAACCCGTTTCATTACTGACCACCTCCGTTGTTTCCGCCTGGATTGCCGTTGTCGCGGCCCCTGTTGCCGTCCGGGCGGTTTTGATTGTTCCTGTTCGGGCGGAATTTTTTATTACGGTTATTGTTATTACCGCCTTCGGGCCTTGGGCCCTGTGGCCTTACCTGCTGCTGGCCCTGTGCTGCAACTGCCGACTGGCGCGGCTGATTTTCGGCGCCATTTGGCCTGTTATTTTTATTCCGGTTCTTGTTCTTCTTTTTGTTGTTGTTCCGGCGTTCGTCGAGGCGGGTTAAACTATCCTGGCCCACTACGTTTTCGTAATCTAAAACTTTTACCGGTTTAATTTCTATTTCAACTACTTCGCCCAGGTCAGCGGGGACAATGCCCTCGCGGTTCATCCGTTGAATTTCTCTCACGCGTTCAAGCGGCAGCGGTATCCACGATTCTTCGCGGGGATAGGCAAACCACATTAGTTTTTTAAATATATCCGTTTTTTGAAGGCGGGCATCGCCGCGTTCTGTCTTTAAAACATTTACGTTATCGGGGATGTGTTTTAAGGCATCCATATAAGTGTCCAGCTCATAATTAAGGCAGCATTTCAGCTTGCCGCACTGGCCGGCCAGCTTTAAAGTATTGAGCGATAGATTTTGATAACGCGCCGCCGATGTGGACACTGTTTTAAAATCGGTCAACCATGTGGAGCAGCATAATTCGCGCCCGCATGAGCCTATACCACCCAGCCTGCTGGCTTCCTGGCGCATCCCTATCTGCCGCATCTCGATACGGATACGGAAAGCTTCGGCCATTTTTTTGATCAGTTCCCTGAAATCAACGCGGCCTTCTGCAGTATAATAAAAGGTGGCTTTTGTTTTGTCGCCCTGGTAGTCCACATCGCTCAGCTTCATCGAAAGATTTAGTTCAAGCGCGAGTGTCCGTGCTTTGTGCATGGTTTCCCACTCCAGGTCTTTGGCGGCTTTCCATTTATCCACATCGGTAATGGTGGCCTTGCGGTATATTTTTTTAACCACATCTTCCTCTTTCGCCCGGCGTTTTACCATTTGCATCCGCACCAGCTCGCCGGTGATGGATACATGGCCCACATCATAGCCGCCGGTCGCGGCTTCCACTACGACCAGTTCGCCCGCTTCAAGGTATATATTGTCATTGTTCAGGAAAAATTCCTTTCTTGAACCTTTAAACTTAACCTCGATGACGTTATAAGGCTTATAATTTGTCGGCATATCCATGTGCGATAGCCAATCGTAAACATCTAACTTGCTGCAGCCATTTGTAAGGCATGAGCCGTTACTTTTGCAGCCCGCGGGTGAGCATCCGCCCCCCGTTGAGCAACTTCCACATCCCATAATTAATCCGGTATATTAGGTCCCCGCTCCCTGGCGGATCGATAAATTTAACAGTTTTATAATCAGTAAAGATACATCTAAAAATAAGATTTTCGGGTTTGCATTTCTTTCTATATGATAATGTGCTTTTTCAAGCTCCGAAATGATGCCTTCTGCCTGCGAAATGTTCATCACATTGGTCATTTTTTGGGCTGTTTCCAGCTCCTGCGCGGGTAAATGCACCAGGCTGCCGGCGCCTGACAAAATAAGGCAGCACTCCCTTAAAAAGCTTATGCCATAGCGTAAAAAATTCTTCTGGTTTTCGCGGCCCATCTTCGAAAGCTGGTCAACAAAGGCCATTACCTCTATCCCTTTATTGGCAAAACAAAGGCGCAGCCACTGAACAAACTGGCCGTGAAAGCCATTGCTACCCTCTTGCAGCATGACGAGCGCTTCGGATAAATTGCCATTGCATAAGTAGGCAATTTCAGCGGCGGCAGGTTCCGTTTGGTTATATTTTTCAATTAAATGATCCTTTATATCGTTATAACTCAGCGCAGGGATCTTTATCAACTGCGTGCGCGACAGGATGGTGCTCAATATCAGGTCCTGGTTTTGGGCCACCAACAAAAACAGCGTATTTGGCTGCGGCTCCTCGATTATTTTTAGCAGGGCATTACCCGATTTATCAAGGTATTCAGGCAGCCACAGGATCAAAACTTTATAAGTCGATTCAAATGGTTTAAAGCTTAGTTTTTTGATGATCTGGTGGCACTCGGCGATATTGATATTAGCCTGTTTGTTTTCGGCATCCAGGTACCCACGCCAGGTATCGAGGCTTAAATATGGATTGGCGATAAAGGCATCACGCCATTGCTCAATGAATGTAAGTGCCGTATCGTCCTTATGTTTAGCGAAAAAAGGGTACGAAAAATGCAGGTCGGGGTGCATCAGTTTTTGGTATTTACGGCAGGAAGAACATTCGCCGCAGGAATCGTCAGGCTGTTTGTCCTCGCACGACAAATACTGCGCGTAAGCCACCGCCAGCGGCAAACTCCCCGATCCACCCGGCCCCAAAAACAATTGCGCATGACTAACCCGGTTTTCGTTTACCGAATTGATCAAACGTTGCTTTATGGCGTCCTGTCCGACTATTTGCTTAAACTGCATTGGTGCGAATTTAGTGATTTGTTTTTTAGTCCGAAAGTCCGGGAAGTCCGAAAGTCCGAAAGAAAAAGTATTTCGGTACTGGTATTTGGATTGAAAACAGCAGCAAGAACCTCTATCTTTGTTAAATGCACCTTCTAACATATAACTCAATTTATTTTTTGCCGAAACGTCAATTGCAGCTTCTTTCGGACTTTCGGACTTTCGGACTTCCCGGACTGATCTCTAATCTCCAACCTCTAATCTCTACCCTCAAATGAGGGTCATGGCTTTTGATTACGGCACCAAGCGCATTGGTATAGCGGTTACCGATCCCCTGCAGATCATCGCGACCGGGCTGGATACCATTCATCCTAATAAAATCATCGATTACCTTAAAAAATACCTCCAAACCGAACCGGTAGAGCGTTTTATCGTTGGGGAACCCAAACAAATGGATAATACGCCCTCCCAGTCGGCCATCCATGTTAAAGGTTTTGTGAACCTGCTTAAAAAAACCTTTCCCGAAATCCCTATAGAAATGCTGGACGAACGCTTTACCTCGAAAATGGCGTCGGCAACCATCGCGCAAAGCGGCATGAATAAAAAGAACCGGCAAAATAAGGAGTTGGTGGATACGATATCGGCGGTAATATTGCTGCAATCTTATATGGAGAAAAGGGCATATTAATGTACTTTTAGGATTAAATTATGGGACGATGAAAAAAGCTCAGTTAATAATCAGCATGTTATTTTTACTTTCTTTTTTCTCTTGTAGAGAACCAGCTCCAAAAAACTATATTTTCTTCTATAAGCCGTATACAGGTGAAGATGAAACAAATCTTTATCAAAAAACGCAATTGAAATTCGACTATAAAACACAGTATAATAATTTAAAGAGGGCAGACGTCAATAGTGAAATCAACAATGCAATTAATCACCATGATTATAGATTTATATCGATTAGCGGCAACTCGTATTTATATCCTGGATTAGAAGGGGGGTATGCAAAAAACAAAAAAGGAGAAAAAGAATTTATTTTTTTAGCTAAAAAATATGAGCCATATATCACCAGATATAAAACTAAAGTAATAGAGGGTACAAGCGATGCTGCTAATGCGAATTTGCCGCCATTGCAAAGTTTAGCTTATGACTATGCCCAAGCATATAATAAACTTTTATTATTGAAAATTGCAGAATTAGGTACGAAAACCGAACGATGAACATTTATCGCAAAATCAAAGGAATAATGTAAAAATGTCGGTCAGGAACGAATCTATCATTTTTCCCAGCCGGGGAAAACGATAAATTTTTCTTGTGAGAAAACGCACAAAATCTCATTTATTTCAAAATTCCTACATTTGCGGCGATGGAGATATTGACTAATGAGCTACAAGCGTACCTTGACGAGCATTGCGACCCCGAGCCGGAGGCCCTGCAAACCATCAACCGCGAGACGTACTTGAAAGTACTTAAGCCGCACATGCTGTCGGGGCATTACCAGGGGCGGGTGCTTAGTTTTTTGAGTAAAATGATGCAGCCCAAACGCATCCTGGAGATCGGCACATTTACCGGTTATGCCACCATTTGCCTGGCCGAAGGGCTGACGGAAGATGGCACTATTCACACCATCGAAGTTAACCGCGAGCTGGAAGAAATGCTTAATTCACATTTTAAACTAACAAGTGTTGGTAAAAAAATAAAACAGCATTTTGGCGAAGCCGCAGCGATAATTCCCGCATTGGACGAAGAAAATTTAGATATTGTGTTCATAGATGCGGATAAAAAGAATAATTATTTATACTTTCAACTCGTATTCGAAAAAGTACGGCCCGGAGGGTTAATAATAATTGATAATGTTTTGTGGAAAGGAAAGGTGTATGGCACTGACCCCGATAGCTATCGGGGGGACGCCGATACGCAAGTTATTCGCAAACTAAATGACCAGGTTACTGCCGACACAAGGGTTGAGAAACTGATTCTCCCCATTCGTGACGGCCTGCTGGTCATCAGAAAAAAGTAAATTATGAAGAAACTCTTACTTCTTATGCTGCTATCCGGCTCATGCTTGCTGGCCTCGGCACAAAAAAACACCCCAACATCTTATATCGAACAGTTTAAGGAAGACGCTATTCGCATTATGCACGAAACCGGTGTGCCGGCCAGTATAATTTTAGGGGTTGCCATGCACGAGTCCGGGTGCGGCAACAGCGCACTGGCACAGCATTTAAATAACCAGTTTGGCGTGAAAGGCGGATCGCATAATGTTTATTATCGCCATAACAAGAAAGTGAGCACCGCTTACAAACGGTATGAATCGGTATATGATTCTTTCCAGGATTTTGCCCGCATCATGACGGAGCGGAGTGAATTCAGCGGTTTGGCCGGGCAGTTTACCCATTTTGATTACCAGGGCTGGGCGCATGGCATTCAAAAACATGGTTATGCCCACGACCGCAAATGGTCGAAATATGTACTATCTATCATCGAAAAATATCAACTATACCTGTTTGACGAGAAACCGGAACCCCAAACGCTGGCGCAGAATTAGTTTTTGAGTAGTCCGGAAGTCAGTAAAGTCCGGAAGTCCGAAAGAAGCTGCAAAGATTGCTCTAATACTTAACGGGTATAATTCATATATTCGGTAAATAAACCTTCATTATGAAACCTAAGTTTATATTGCCGCTATTGCTGTGTGCAATAACGATAGCAATCGTTGCCGTTGGCTTTACTGCTTCCCTGAAACCGGATCACTGGCAACAATTGTTTAATGGAAAAGACCTTACAGGCTGGGATACCTATATCGGGCCAGACCTTGACAATAGCGGCAAGCCCATTACCGGCACACCGGTAGGACTGAACAATGATCCGCGCCATGTTTTTAGTGTTGTTAAGCTGGACGGGGAAAATGTTATCCATATTTCAGGCGAGAACTGGGGTGCAATATCTACCCAAAAGGAATACGAAAATTATCACCTGCAGCTGCAGTTTAAATGGGGCGCGCTTTTATGGGGACAAAAAAAGGGTAAAAAGAAAGACAGCGGCGTGTTGTACCATTCTGTAGGCCCCTATGGCGCTGATTATGGCGCCTGGATGCGCTCGCAGGAGTTCCAGGTGGAGCAGGGCAATTGCGGTGATTACTGGGGATGCGCAGGCGCTATGGCGGATATACCGGTAATTAAAAAATCGGATACTGCGTATGTTTATAGTCCGCAGGGGACGATGACCACCTTCAGCGCAGCCAATAAAGTAGGGAGGCATTGCATAAAACAAGGTGATGCAGAAAACTCCGAAGGCCAGTGGAACACCATCGACCTGTATTGCCATGGCGATACCAGCGTGCAGGTGATGAATGGCAAAGTAATGATGATACTTTACAACAACAGCCAAATGGATAACGGAAAAGTATCGCCGCTTACCAAAGGGAAGATCCAGGTACAATCCGAAGGTTCGGAAGTATATTACAGGGGGATTAAGATACAAGCGATTGACCGGTTGCCGATGGACTTGGTGACGAAGTAACAAAAGTAATTACAGGGCTGTTCTAAAATAGGATTACAATTAATATATTTGTCGCCCGCTTCGGGATGTAGCGTAGCCCGGTATCGCGCCAGCATGGGGTGCTGGAGGTCGGAAGTTCGAATCTTCTCATCCCGACGAGAGAAAAAGAGGTTTAAGATTATTCTTAAACCTCTTTAATTAAATTGAATATGCCTTTTGTTTGCAAATATCAATTAAACAACGGGGCGATTGATGAATCGGATGAGATAGTATTTAATCGTTTTGTTGATGAATCATTCGGTTCGTACCATCGGGAAGGAGTAAGATTGGCAGAAGTCGAATTTAACGGTTTACCAGCATTTATATATAGTAATAGCCCAGGTTTTCCATCAACCAAAGGTAATTTAAAACCCGGGGACAAAATTAATTCGGAAACTGAAATAGCTTACTTTGCTGCTGATGGCGAAGACATACCTTATAGCCGCCCATATGCAGTTATAAAGATTAAATAATCGATATTATGTCGAAAGTTCGAATCTTCTTATCCCGACTTTCTAAGTCAAAAGCCTTTATTCGAAAGTTTGCAGGCTTTTTGTTGAACGGAATCGCGTCCCGATAGGATCGGGAAGTTCGGAAGTTCGAATCTTCTCATCCCGACTTTCTAAGTCAAAAGCCTTTAGGTAAAAGCCCGGAGGCTTTTTTGTTGAACCCTATCGCGGGCCATAAGATAAACATTGCCAGTTAGCCCGCGCAAAAAACCCTCCTTATTTTCCCAATATCAAGAGGTTTTACGATATAATCTGTTATTATAGTATACGAACGTGATTTTTTGAGATCGGATTTATATAATGAGGAAGTGATGATGTATATTTTGCATTTGCCGGTTGGGTCGATATTTAAATCGTTAAATCGTTCTAAAAATTCCCAGGCATTCATAATGGGCATAGCTATATCCAGGAATATATAATCGGGCAATAAATTAATATCCTGGTTCTTGATTTCTAAAAGCATGTCTATAGCATGTTTTCCATTTAAACAACTGGTTATTTCGGGATCTTTAATAACCCTTTTTATAAACTGTTCGCAGATAAAAAGACTCAGAGATTCATCATCAATAACCAGGATAGTAGAATTCGAAGGCAAATTGGCGCAAAGCACTTTAAAAGGACGATTTATCAACATTAGCAATTGTACAACAGTATAACGTTAAAGTATTGTTATAAAGCGTATCAACACTGAATTTGTTTGCGGGTTTCACAATTTGTTTAATTACTGGCGCAGCTAACGCCGATAACGTTCGTTCCGGAGTATTTAAAAGGATTTAGCTTAGATGTTTTTGGGTTTCCCCCGGGCGCACAAAAACATCAATTCAGTTTTGTCTGCTTTTCATAAGCATGTATCACCTGCTTAATAGCATTAATTACTGTTGCCGGGTCCTCAAGATGAATATTGTGACCACTGTTTTTATCAACAATATGCTTACTATTAGTTGACAAACGGGCTAAATCATTTTGCAGCTTTAACCGCTGGCTTTCGAGTGCTACAGAATCGGGCATCCCTGAAAAATTGCCGTGCCCTTTGGTAAGTACTATCAGCGGCATATTTCCCAGTTTATAACCGGGCTTTTCTTTGTTTTTATACATGTCAGCTACATCCTCCGGCGACCAGTCCATTTCGCCGCTGGCGGCTTTATAGTAATTGAATTGGGTTTGTGCCCATAGCTGCATTTTTTGATCGTCGGGCGAAAGCCTGTCTAATGGCGGCTCAATAGCTGTATTTGCTGCAAGCGGATTTGCTTCCGCAGATGAGATGGTATCAGCATTCTTTTTTACCATGTTTTGTACACCCGGCGCATGCCGCCCTGTTGCCATATCCCTTACACGCGTACCTTTATTATTGATCACTATTTTTTCATTTTCATTAAGCGCATCCACCAAAACAAGGCCGACAACTTCCTTCCTGTAATACCTTGCAAAATATCTTACAAGAAAACCACCATACGATTGACCAACCATAATATAAGGGCCCTTTATGCCTGCATTGTGCAGTGCGGTATGAAGTTCATAGGCAATTTGCCTGCCTGTCCTGGGAAACGGGCCCGGCCCGCTCCAGGCGTAACCTGCCCTGTCGTACGAAACTGTCGTGGTCGTTTTAGCTATCGCGGGTTGAACCAGGTCCCAGATAAATGAAAAATCAGCGCTCCCGTTTTCAAAAACGACAACTGGTTTTCCTTTTCCCATTACATGGAGATGCAGCAGATGCCCGCCGGCGTCAACCAGCTTGCCGGTTGGCGGATATTTATCACCGCTTTGACAATATGCGCCCGTAACTGAAACCAAAAGAAACATTGCGGACAGGATTTGCTGTTTAGCCAAAGTAGCGGCTATATATCTTTTCATAATTATTTTGATTTTTTTCCTGATGAATTTATCGGTTTAAACCAGTAGTATTTTATGTTAGATGCAATAAGTGAATGAGAGGTTGCATGCATGAATATGTGAAAACCACCTTTTATTCCGTCGGATATGCTGGCTTTTATGGAACTTTCATTGATTAAAACAATCAAATCTCCTATAATGAGCTTAATGTAAACTAAGATGACAATATCCGGGATGACTATCGCCGAACCACAAAACCATTTCCAGATACGAAGATCAAATATTGGCAGGAGGGTGAGGCTGCAATTCAGGAGTGATTATGAAAGGACTGATACCCGGCGCCGGCGTTGCTTTTTTGGCAGGCACTTAATAAAAATAAAATAAATAATTTACGTTAAAGTTTGTAAAAACATTTAACCCATTCCGGACTGATGACAAAAAATACGATCATAACACCATGCACGACTGACCTGTGACACCACAAATGTTAAAGGGAAAAATATTTTAGTTATTTGGGATTATATCAATTAACCGGTGCAAAAACCTTCCTTATTTTCTCAACATCAAGGGGTTTTGCGATATAATCTTTTACAATAGGGTACGATGCCGATTTTCTGATATCGGCCTGGTATGTGGAAGAAGTGAGGATATATATTTTGCATTTGCCATTTGGGTCGATATTCAGGTCCCGGTATTGCTCCAAAAACTCCCAGCCGTTCATAATTGGCATCGCAATGTCGAGGAAGATATAGTCGGGCAATAAATTGACGTCCTGGTTTTTGATCTCTAAAAGTTTATCGATAGCATATTTCCCATTAAAACAGCTGGTTATTTCGGTATCCTTTATAACCTTTTTAATGAACTGTTCGCATATAAAAATACTAAGGGATTCATCATCAATAACCAGGATATTGGCACTGGAAGGCGAATTGCCGGCAATCATGTTCATAGGTATAATTTATCAAGATCAGTGATTGGGTAAAATTATCAGTTTCCAGCAGTGATGAAAAGAGTATTACTACTGAACTGTGTTGCGGTTTTTACTCGTTTTTTAATTGTGGAACCGAAATGCAACCGGGAGGAGCAGGGCGATCACTTGCTTTTACGCCGGGTTTCGATAAGGATCATAAAAAAGCCATTTCGGACGAAAATGGCTTTAATATCGTGGTAACGGAATTCGTTACACCGTCATAATGTCTTTTTCCTTCGCTTCCGATAAATGATCAACCTTTATAATATAGGCATCAGTCAGTTTCTGAATCTCCCCTTCACCGGTTTTCATTTCATCTTCCGATACGCCCTCTGACTTCAGTTTCCTGATCTTTTCGTTGGCATCCTTGCGGATATTGCGGATAGCGATCTTGCCGGTTTCTGCTTCTGCTTTGGCTTTTTTAACCAGATCGCGACGGCGCTCTTCAGTTAACGGCGGAACGTTGATGCGGATGATCACCCCATCATTTTGCGGGTTTACGCCCAGGTTGGCTTCCATAATGGCCTTTTCTATCGGGCCAAGCAGCGATTTTTCCCATGGCTGTACCACGATAGTACGGGCATCCGGCGTATTTACGCTGCCCACCTGGTTAAGGGGCGTAGGTGTGCCGTAATACTCGACCAGTATATCATCCAGCATGGACGGGCTCGCCTTGCCTGCGCGTATTTTTTGCAATTCGCCATCGCAATGGTCAACGGCTTTGTCCATGTGGGCCTTTGCATCGGTAACTTGTTTTTTAATGAGTTCGCTCATCGGTTTGGAGATTTTTGACAAAAATAGTAAAAAGGATTAATTTACAATTAATAAATCCCTGAACGGTGAATGAGCGAAAAAAGTGTAAGGTGTAAGAAACAAGAGGCAAGACAGCAAGAGCCAGGAGTCAAGACAAAAAAGATAGAATCGGCTAAATGGTGATTGTGTTTTATGAAATTAAAAACTATATTTTCATCATACCTTGATAGATCAAGAGGCTGCTGGCAGTAACGGGTGTTCTTTCTTGTCTCTTGATTCTTGCCGTCCTGGCTCTTTATTCGCGTTTGTCATTGCAGCCAAAGCATCACACATCGTCATTATTTCTTCTTCCGTATTGTAATAATGTACCGATGTCCTTACCACACAGGTAAGATGATTTTTATTCATGTAAATGAGCGTTGAAACGGCTTTGCCCACCGATACATTAATTTGTTTTTCGGCTAATTTGTTTTTTATTGCAGTGCCGTCTATCCCGTTGACCGAAAAGGTTATGATCCCGCATTTGTGGTCGCCGTTGTCATGCACCATTATGCCATCGATGTTTTCCAGCTGGCGGCGCATCAGTCCGGCTAAGTGAAGTATCCTTAGCCATATCCGGTCGAGGCCGATATCCAGGGCATATTCAACAGCCTTGCCCAGGCCAAGGGTAAGGGCGCGGTTTTTTTCGTAAAGCTCAAAACGCCTGGCATCATCCCTTACTTTAAAATCTTTCTCGCTGACCCATTGCGCCGTGTGGCCATCCATAAATATAAGCTTCAACTGATCCTGTACTTCTTTTCGTACATATAAAAAACCGGTTCCCCGCGGCGCCCGCAGGTATTTGCGCCCGGTAACCGCCAGCATATCGCAGCCGATCTCCTTTACATCAACCAGCATTTGCCCTACACTCTGGCAGGCATCAACCAGATATAAGAGGCCGTGTTTACGGGCTATTTTGCCGATCTCTGCAACCGGGAGCACTCCCCCGGCGGTTGAAGGGATATGTGTAATGGCGATCAGTTTTGTTCGCGGCGTAATTGCTTCTTCCAATTTATCTAATGAAAAATTGCCGCGTTCATCATTCGGTATTACCTTAATTTCTATACCATGTGTTTTTTTGGCATTCAAAAAACCGATTAAATTGGTAACATACTCCATTTCCGAAGTGATAACCACGTCGCCTTTTTTAAAGTCGATCCCGCTAAAGGCAAGAATCCAGGCGGTGCTTGCATTTTCTACAAGGGCGACCTCATCTTTTTCAGCATTGATCAGCCGGGCGATAAGTGCATAGGTGTTTTCCAGTTGCGCGTGGTATTTAGCTTCGGTCTCATAGCCGCCTAATATTGCTTCTTCGGTTAAGTAATTAACAACGGTTTCAACTACTACATCCGGCGGCATGGATGCGCCGGCGTTATTAAAATGTATCTTTCGGGCCGTCCCTTTGGTTTCAGCCCTGAGTTGTTGTATTTCCGTTTCGGTTAATGGTGTGACCTTCATTATGAATGGTTATATAAAATTTTTTAATTATCGTCATTTAGGGCTTTACCGCACTTATTGCATGGCGCCGAGTTGACTCACCCCGACATCGCTTCGCTCGTCGACCCTCTCTACCGCAGGCGGTAAAGAGGGTAAAAAAAATGAGGCTACCCTCTTTATGGCTTGCCATAGAGAGGGTGATCCATCCGCCAGCCGGCGGAGCAGATCGGGTGAGTCAACTATGCGATTTGCTAACGAACATCATTAAAAATAAACAACTCAAAATAAAAACATATTCGCATGGCAAAACAGATTCAGAATTGTTATTTTTGACCATAACAGATAATATGGAAAAAGTAGCAGTCAACCCCGGCGAAGATTTCTTATACGCGCAGGTAGCAGGGCGAATTGAAACACAGATCAGGCAAAAGCTTTTAAACGCGGGCGACAAACTGCCATCGGTAAGGGCCTTAAGCAAAGAACAGGGTATCAGCATCAGCACGGCTTATAAAGCCTACGTAGAACTGGAGAATATGGGCATGATAGAAGCAAGGCCTAAATCGGGTTACTACGTTAGATTTTTGCCCGCACGGTTCACCAAAGCGCCTGAAGTTAAGCCGCCTTTAAAACAAATTGAACAAGTTAGCGTGGCGGAGATGATCGCGATGATTTACCAGAATATGTCGGAAGATAGTGTTTTGCGCTTATCCCGTGCCGCGCCGCCTTTGGGTTTGATACCGCTGGCGAAGCTCAACAGGTCAATGATGGAGGCGATGCGCAAAAGCCCGTCGGGCAACAGTAATTACGAAAACCTGCAGGGCAATATTTCCCTGCGCAAACAGGTGGCAAAAAACGCTTTTAACTGGGGCGGTAATATTACCGAAAATGATGTGGTCACGACGCAGGGATGCATGGAGGCCCTGGTATTTTGCCTTAGGGCTCTAACCAAACCCGGCGACACCGTTGCCATTGAAAGCCCTACCTATTTCGGTATATTCAATGTAATGCTAAGCCTGGATTTAAAAGTATTAGAGATCCCCGTTGACCCTGATACCGGCATCGATATCGAATATTTAGCGCAGGCGATGGATAAAGTGGCCATTAAAGCCTGCCTGTTTGTTCCCAATTTCAGTAACCCGGTTGGCTGCCGCATGCCCGATGAACGCAAGCGGCAGTTGGTTGAATTACTGGCGAGCCGGAAAATCCTGCTGATAGAGGATGATATCTACGGCGAAATTTATTTTGGCAAAAGCCGGCCGCGCACCTGTAAAAGCTTTGACACCGAAGGCTGGGTAATGTTATGCTCTTCGGTTTCCAAATCGCTTGCGCCTGGTTACCGCGTGGGCTGGTGCATACCCGGCAGGTTTAAAGAGCAGGTCATTAATATAAAATTGATGCATACCATCAGCTCGGCCACCCCTACACAGGCAGCCATCGCCCATTTTTTTGAAACCGGCCGGTACGACCTGCACATGCGCAACCTGCGCAGGGCATTACATACGCAATGCCTCCGGTACACGCAGGCTATAGCAACCCATTTCCCGGAAGGAACAAAAATAAGCCGTCCGCAGGGAGGCTATGCTTTGTGGATCGAGCTTAATAAAAACATCAACGCCTTCGAGCTTTACCAGGCAGCCATCGCCCAAAACATCAGCATAGCCCCCGGTCAAATTTTTAGCACTGATGCCCGGTTTACCAACTTTATCCGCATCAGCTTCGGGATACCATTTGATGATATAGTTGAAGAAAGTTTTAAGGTTTTGGGAGGATTGGTGGGGAGGCTGGAGGAGGATAACAAGTAATTTTAATTTTTAACATTTGTTAATCTCCTAAAACTGCTGTACCTTGTTGAACATCTAAACTGTACCACACCTAAAAATAACAAGCAAAAGATTTTATAAAACAGCAACCTAATTACTAAATAAATTAGTAATTTTGATATGAATATCTGAAAATGAAAAAAGTTGACGCAAAAAAAGTTGTTTTGCCTCATTCGCAGGCAAAGCTTGATCTTTATAGAAAATACCTTGAACATTACTTAAGAGTATTAAGCTTAGCTTCGTTTTGCACTAAAATTAATTTATATGATATTTTTTGTGGAATTGGGCTATATGAAGATGGTAATATCGGAAGTCCTCTAATAGCCGCTGATCGAATTAAAGCCAACAATGTGTTTTTAGGCCAAATGTCTAAATCTGTTAAACAGATTAGTTTAACCATTAATGATAATCAAATCGATAAAATTCAGGCGGTTGAAAAGCTTCTTGAAAGTCAAAAAGTCAAAAATTGCAGCTATCGTTATTTCAATAAGGATGCAGACGATATGTTGGATATCGTGATCAAAGAAGTTAATGCATTTGGTGATTCGGAAAGGAACTTAATATTTATAGATCCATACGGATACTCAGCTATACACAAAAACAAACTGGAAAATCTTTTAAAAAATAAGAACACCGAAATCGTGTTGTTCTTGCCAGTAATGCAAATGTATCGGTTTACTTCTGTCGCACTAAATGATTATGAAAGGAAATGTTACATACATTTAAGAAATTTTATCAATGCTTTCTTCCCGCCGAATCATATAATTCATCAGGATAAAATTCCTAATATATTCGAATATATTAATGAAATTAAAAAAGCTCTTTCTTTTGGCGGTAAATTTTTTACTTGCTCACATTACATCGAAAGAGAAAGTGGCAGTTATTATGCGCTTTTTTATATATCACCGCATATTTATGGTTTAGACAAGATGATCGAAACTAAATGGTCTGCTGATCCTATTGCCGGAAAAGGGTTTAAGCAAGAAAAAATTAGTCCGCAAGTGTCGATGTTCGTAACAGAATTTAAAGAATCAGATAATCGCAAAGAGATAGAGTTTCTTAAAAATCAGATTCTTGAGGAATTGAAGAGTAGGGAAAAGTTAACCAACTTAGATATTTATAAACTTACCTTATTAAATGAATTTAAGCCATCTCATGCAAATAAGATATTAAAAGAGCTCTTGAAGTCCAAAAGAATAAAAATATTTAATCCTGATAATACACCAATTAATGGCGAACTTGGTTTCGGGATTTCGTATAAAGATTTTTCAAGTAGAAATATTAAAATAATATTTAAATTATAGATTGCTATGGCACAGTCAAATATAGAATGGACAGAATTAACCTGGAACCCGGTAACCGGCTGCACTAAGATTAGTCCTGGTTGTAAATATTGTTATGCTGAAGTTATGTCCAAACGCCTAAAGGCAATGGGCATCGAAAAATATAAGGATGGTTTTAATATTCGCACACATGCAGACACTTTGAATATTCCATTTACATGGAAAAAGTCAAAGGTAGTTTTTGTAAATTCAATGAGTGATCTTTTTCACCCTGATGTACCCAATGAATTTATTAAATCTGTTTTTGCGGTAATGAATAAAACGCCACAGCACATTTACCAGGTACTCACTAAGCGTTCAGAAAGATTGCTCGAATTATCGAAAGAGTTAAACTGGACGAATAATATCTGGATGGGTGTATCTGTTGAAAGCGAAGATTATACTTACCGGATAAATGAATTATCGAAAACCAAAGCCAAAACGAAATTTCTGTCCATCGAGCCGTTGATAGCTCCTGTTAAAACATTAAACCTTAAGAAAATCGATTGGGTTATAGTCGGTGGCGAGTCTGGCCACAAAGCCCGACCGATAAAAAAGGAATGGATAGATTTTATTAAATCGGAATGCGACAAAGAAGAAGTGGCTTTCTTTTTTAAGCAGTGGGGAAAGCCTAAATTTAATGCTAATCCCGAAGATCCCACTATTATATCGGAACATCCGCAACATGCTAAGGGGGGTTGTGAACTTGACGGCAAAATTTATAGGGAGATCCCGGTTAAAGCTGCTTAGTTTAAATTTTCAATTTAACATAACATTATGGAACGTATAGTATTAGAAGTGGATGATATGACCGCAAAAGCATGGCGCAATACTTCCGCAAAATTGCGTACGCAAATTGGCAAAAACCTGGAGCAGGTACTTAATGATTCCCTAAACATGACCAAGGAGGCCAACTTTGAATTACTACTACAGGATGCAAGGAAGGAAGCCGCCAAAAATGGTCTTACAGAAGAAATCGTGACCCAATTGTTGAATGAAGCAGACTAAGTGTTTTGTATTTACTGACTTTCCGACTGATCCACAACTATCCCCAATTCCCCATACCTTTTTTTCAGCATCTCTGCTTTTTTATTAAACAGATCCATATACCAGCTATCGTACTGGGTTAGATACCAGGTGGCTATTAATGGTTGTTTGATACATTTTATAACTGTTTCGGCGCCCATTATGCCGGAGATCAGGCCGTTCAAAATACCCTGCCCGGCTGCGGGGTCCAGTACACCGGCGGCATCCCCAACCATTAACATGCCGGGGTATACTACCGGTCTGAAAACGCGCCACTGCATGTCGCCTCCTTTTACCTGGCCCGGTTTATCCAGTGCGGGCTGTTCTGTGTAGTCGCTGTTTTTTACGGATAGTTTTGTCCAGGTATAATAGCCGGATGAACTGAAGGCTTCCCATGTCCAGCCGAATTTACCGGGGGTAAAAACCGCAGTATTTTTATCGCGATGATCGCCGGGTTTTATTAAACTGTTTCCGGTGCGGCAAATCAGGGGCTGGCTATATAGTTCTTCCTCAAAATTCAAATACCGCCCGGCAAAACGTTTATGGCCGCTGGCATCGATCAGATAAGCGCATGTAATTTTCCGTCCGTCAGCAAGTATTATCCCGGACACCTTTGCATCGTCCAATATGATATCCGTAATCCTGGCATTAAACAACACCTCAACCCCGATCTGTTGCGCTATTCGAGTGGAATAAGCAGAGAATAAGCTTGGCGCGACGTGGTTACCCGACCAGGTTTCGCCCGGCACGGTGCTTAGCGGGGTAACCGTTTCCCCTACCCTTATGCCGGTATAAGTCCCCTTCGTGGCAAAGGCTATAACGCCGGGTATTTGCAGCTGGTTAAGCAGGCTTTGCGCACCGGGATGAAGGCTTTGAAGCGGTTCGGTTCCTTCTTTATTGTCACCGGCCGAATGTTGCGGGCGCTCTGTTATCAGCAGGGGGCTGATGCCACCCTGCATGCACGAAATAGCCGCCGCAATACCCGCCGGGCCGCCGCCTATTATAATTACATCAAACTGCTCCATGCCGGTTTACGAATGCCAGTCCAAATTATCCGGGCTTGCCTGCCCGGTGCCTGGCAACGCCGTCCAAACCAATTTCTGGTCGGTAACCTGGCACACGTATATTTTTGAACACTGCTGGATTTTTCGTTTATCGGATGACGGATCAGGCACATATTTTCCGGGACTTTCGATACTCACAAAAACATTGAGATAACCGGGCCCGTTCACCTTGCCATTAGTTGCCCATTTTACGCTGTTGCCAACCAAATCCGGGGGTATTCCAAGCCCTTTGGCGCCGTTGTCCCAATTATCAACTTTTTCGGCGCTTACCAGCCACAATCCGGTAAAGCCAACTATTTTCTTGCCGTTTTCCGGATCCACTGTATGCTGGTCAAAATCAATTTGAGGAAGTTTTTTTATGCAAAGCTTTAAACAAGCCATCCTTGCGCGCAGCTCGGCGCTCGTCAATTCCCGTAATACCGACATATCCATTTTGCCTTTCATGGCATTATCAATATAATCCGCGCTGGCCAGGTCAGTGAAATTTACCACAAATTTGCCGTCTTTCTTTTTCAGAAAAGGCCCCTGTTCGCCATCCCAGCCAAAACTTTCGGACATTTTAAGCGACATGCAGGCGGGGGATCCCCTATGTAAGCCAATTTCAGTATCCAGTAACGGGACGGACACCGGGTTACGGTAATTCGCCTCCAGCGAACCCTGGTAGGTACGCGCCGCATCAGGCGAGGAAGCGGGCCACATGCCATCCATGGCGGCGCAAAGCTTCATATCCTCTGCAAACGGCGAGCCGAGGCCACGTGTGCTTAAATAACTGTCTTTCTTATAATACTCATCCTGTTCGCGGCTATTCTTGTGCGGTTTATCATTGGCATAGGTAATATCCCAGCCGGGCGCAAATATGCCCGAGCATACATCAGGCAAAAAGCTGGTGACCTGGTAATCCCTTTTACCGGGCTGGCTGAAATCGCCGTTTGTGTTTGCTTTTTCCCCGGTTTCTTCGGAATATACTGCAGTAAATGTATCTACCTTGCTTGGCGTGTCAGTGCCGGGGGCAAATGCGGTTTTGCCGGTCATGGGGTTAACCAAACGCTGGTTGGGCAGCGTCCTTTCGGCGCAGAGGCTATAAAGGCCGCCTTCAAAAAAGTTGGTTACTTTAGGCGTAGCGGCCAGGTCAAATTCCAACAGGTCATAATTATCAACCAGCGGGAAAAAATCAGGGGCGGTGATAATTGAAAAAGCTGGCAGGCAATTTTTTAAAACATCGGCGGGAACTGTCTTGCTGGTCCACGATGCCGTATCAACGGTAACACAGCCATCGCAGATACTGTCTTCAAATAATCCTGCCCTGTAATTGTCGTACACATGCCCATTATTTTCAGCGGTGCGCAGGTGGATCAGCCCGGCCGGGTCCTTTTTATCCTGCCGGTATTTGATGTTTACAAACAATGGCGCATTTCTCGGCACCGAATAGTCGTTAATTTCCCGTTCAACATTATCGGGTGCGTTATGAACATTAAGCACCTCTTCATCGCCGACACGCGCTGTTGTTAAGGCCGAAAAATAGGCCTCATTACCCTTACTTACATTAATAAATATCCGTTCGTTGTTCTGAACCGCCGGGCGAACAAGCGGGGCAGCTAGTGAAGTAATCAAAATGGACGACCCGGTAACCATGCTTTTTACCAGGCTGGCGGAATGGTTTGATTCCACTTTAAAAGGCGGTTTTTCGATATCAAACTTCAGTTTGCCCGATTTGTCCATGGGATTATCAAAGCTGCCGGCCGATTTTTTTACCAGGCTGTATAGCTTTTCATTGATGTGGTAATCCTTAAAACCGATGTCTTTTAAATTTATGAGGGTATCATCGTGAAAAATTTTACGTACCGGCTGCAGGAAAGAACGCGATTGGTCATTACCATCTGTTGCTTTCCCCATCAGGCTGATCCCGGTCTCGCCGGTTACCGTTTTGGCCAGGAACAACCCATACCTTGCAGGCGCCACTGCTACGCTTTTTGTCTTCGCAGGATCGACAGGCTTGTTCAGGAAACAGCGGTTAAATGGGTCATAGTTCATCCCGTACTCACCGATCCGGGCGATCCCTGTCCTCGAAAATACCATATCGGCATGGTTGTGATGGGGTGTTTTGTAGGCCGGCCTGTATTCATAGGCAAAAACCGCAAGCACCATTTTGGTCCAGTCCTCGCCCTCCACAGCCCTGAGGCCGTAGATGATGTTTTCCAATATGTCCAATTGCAGTATGCCGGGATATTGATGCGGCCCAAACCCCTTTGGCTTTACACGCGGACTGGCAAGGGCGTGATACAAAAGGCTGCCCGACGGGTAACCCGGCTCAATTAACCTATGGCCCGCAAAATCATCAAAACCATCAATTTTGGCAAACTGCTGCTTTTGCATGTAATGGTCAACATCGGCATCAGACGCGTCAATGTTCAGGGATAATGTCTTGTTCAAATAATCTATCCAGCCATTATCATGCAGCCACTTCAGCAGTTCCTTAAATTTTAATGCTAATGCCGGGCTAAGCTCCGCCGTGGGGGCCATGCCCTCACCTGAGCCATTAAAGCCGGATCCAAATACATTTAGGGGATTTAACCCACCCAGCAGCAAGGTAAATAAAGCTGATTTAGATATAAATTCTCTGCGTCTCATATCGTAAGGCTGAAATAATTTGGTTTATTATGAAAGCATATTATTGTGATCTGTTCAGGTATCGGTTCACCGAATTAAAATTAATAAAAAGATTTGAGTTAATCGCTATGCCGGTGCGGAATAAAAATGCCGACTTAGATGTGCGGATTGTGCAAAAATATCCCGAAACATTTTATCACAATTCAGGTTGTATAAGTATGAGAAGTTTACTTTATATTATTGTAGTCATACTGATAATCAGTTGGCTGCTCGGGGGCTTTGCCTTCCATGTTGGCGGCGACGCTATACATATTATTATCGTGATAGCCGTTGTCCTGTTATTGCTAAACCTGATCAATGGCGGTTCAGGATCGTCCAGGGGGCGATGGTATTAGGCGAAACGGGGTTGTGAGTTAATGAATGTTGATGATAACAGCGACGAGATTTTAACTAATCTCTGACCTCCGCTCTCCAATCACTACTTCACCAGGGTGCCTATCTTTTCGCCATTGGCTATTTTCATCAGGTTGCCGGGGGTATTCATGTCAAAAACGATGATGGGCAGGTTATTTTCCTGGCAAAGGGTAATGGCCGTCATGTCCATTACGTTGAGGCCTTTGTCGTACACTTCCTGGAAAGAAATTTCGTCAAAACGGGTTGCGGTTGGGTCCTTTTCAGGATCGGCGGTATAGATGCCGTCAACGCGGGTGCCTTTCAGCACTACGTCAGCTTGT
>Ga0206794_1104_pt1 | contig 23602 bp, 28 predicted proteins | sample Alteio_BWOrgCont_70_FD_152877 | JGI IMG/M metagenome (GOLD analysis project Ga0206794, IMG submission 152877) | Enriched cells from forest soil in Barre Woods Harvard Forest LTER site, Petersham, Massachusetts, United States -... | ecosystem: Environmental > Terrestrial > Soil > Temperate forest >...
GAATTGCAATATATAATTTTATATATTGCAATGCTTTTTATTTATGTTTAGCATGGTCTCATCCATTTAATCAAAGGGATTTATGCCATCTAAAAAAATTCTGCTTGCTGTTGATCTAGATTATACGCATATCAAACCGGATGAATCTTGGATTGCTGAGCCAGAATTTTGGATGGATTGTTATGCGGATTTATCCAAAAAAATATCGAATTGTGGTTTTGAATTTATTTTTGCTGTGGTGACTAAAAGATTCTATTTTGATAATAGATCTTGCGTGGAAGTAGCTAACACTTTTCGTCCCTTTCTAGAAAAAAATAATCCGCATATGTTTAGATCGAAAAATGGTCATGAATGGTGTTTAGTGAATGAACATGGAAAGCGTGCTTATCACTGCTTAACAGGAGAAATAAAGCATATTCCAGGAAGTCTGATGACTCAAGCTGAGATCGACCTTTTTTTGTTTGGATGGCCTCAAGATACCAGTAATATTTTACCAGATGCAGTTTCTCATTTTGAATTCATTCGATATGGTAATAAATCTGATGCTGTTAAACGTATTGCATTGTTTCATGACATTCCAATTGAAAATACAATGTTGCTAGATGATTCACCAGATGTCTTAAAGGAAGCACAAGTGCATGGTATTTTAACGGTCTCATTAGAATGCTTTAATGAAAAACCTTTAGATTTACTGAATGATCAGCATTATGTGATGACTAATTTAAAGCAAATGCAACTAGAGTTGAGTGAGTCCGCTAAAAAAATAATAACATTAAATGGTGGTGAACCCTGGATAGATGTTGTTGCCTCATCTGGCGAGAAAAATAATTATAATCGCGTCATTGGCTATGGTATTTCTGCCTGCATTGGAATGGGGTTGTTGTATTTTTGTTTTAGGCGATCCAATTCACATATTGAACCACGGGGTCAAATCTCTTGCATATCATTACCCACAAGTCGGCCCATAAACCGCCTCAAAAGCCTCTTTAGCCCTTAAATGTTCTTGCATATTTCGAAATCCAATCCACATTGTTTTAACACCAGGTTCAGGATCAGATTTACGATTTAAATATCCACCTAATGATGCAACCATTCTTATCATGTCATTTAATTTAGGAGGGACAAGCGGCGGCTTTTTTCTGTTAACGACAACATAAGTCGTTTGCCATTCTTCTTTGCTGAATATACATTCACAAGAGATATCAGGGCAATGACGGCCTAATATCACCACATATAATATTCGCCACGCAATAATCATATAAAAACTTAAACAAGCACTAAAATTTTTATCAGTGAGTTGAAGTTTTTCAATCGTGCAGCCACTCTTTAATATTTTGAAAAAAATTTCAATTTGCCAGCGACACGTATACCACTGAATTTTTTCACAGGCTTCTTCAAATGTTGATACTGATAAGTCAGTTATTAATAACCATTCAATAGCAGGAATCCCTGCGGGTGGATTGTTTTCAGTGCATAAAACGGCTGTTATTGTCACGGGTTTATAGGGTTTCTCTTTTCTTATTTTATCAGGCCACGCAATGCAAATAGATTTTGAGTAAATCGTCATGTGCGCTTCTCTCGCTTTGCGTTTCTTTGTTTCTGCGACATGAATTGTCATTTTACCTAATGGTTTTTCATTTCTTATGGTTTCTTTAATTTTGTTACTCGTTTTTTTTCCACTCTCAGAACAAATTCTTCTATTTGTTTTCGCTCTAATTAAGAAATGCGCTTTAGCTCCTTCACTTGAAAATATTTTATTTGCTTCTTTATAAATTTCATAAATATCACCTTCACGATCAGCAATACTAACAATCATTGTATTAGGAAGAGCTGCAGCATATTCATTTGCTTGTTTGTAATTTTCCAACCAACGATAACTTTCTTTATCTTCAATGGGCGTTGAATAATCTTTTTTATTTCGCTCTGCCCTGGTTAGTTTTTGCAATTCTTTACGATGCCACTGTTTTCTTGAAACGACGCCTAAACAAACTTTTTCCGGTGTCACGGCTATCGCGCAATGCAACTGCATTCCTTTTGCGGCATCCTTTGTCGTAGGGCCTGTGTCCTTTCGCTCATATTGAGTGCTAAAATTTAATGTGGTTGTGTCTTGCGGAATTAATACAATAGGTTTTTTTTCCATTCGTGCAAATGTTGCATCAAAATGGGCTTTATTTATTTTTTCTGGGGTAACTTGGTCGTTATCAAAAAACCTATAAGTAGCCTTTGTTTCTGCAGCTCCGCTACAGGCAGCAGGAATGCTGTCTGTAGCATTACGACTTAACTTAGTTAATATTTTTTGTGCCCGTTTATCTAATCTTTTATCTCCAAATGATAATCTAGCCAACTCTTCAATGACCCAATCCATTAAAATTTCGTCCCTTAGATTAACTAAAAGACCGGATTGTATCTCAATTTAGGGGGTAATTGAGATCAATTTATCCTAATTTGTGGGTAATGATATGATCTCTTGTTCCACATATTCACCAACTACGCTCTTACCATCATCCTAGCAGCGCTCTTCAGTTGCTTAGAAATGGAAGAGGAGATTTGACCCTAATACACTTTTCTTGACACGATTACACAGGAATTACACAATATTTTTTACAATTATTGATGATAAAAAACTGAGATCTGGCCACTGGCTATAAATGTTATTATTCCTCCTATAATTATAGTTAGCACATTTAATAGCCACAAAAAACTCATAATTATTTCAAATTTAGTTGCCATATCAATAGTATAACCTGCTTTTTTTAAAGCAAACCGATTTCTTTTTTCAGGAAGACCATGTTCACCTTTAAAAATTAAAGCAACATATCTTCTAACTATATAAAGTGCAATTTCATTTTGAGGGATTATCCACCTACTTAAAAAAATATAATTATATAAAAAATCATATTGTAGAGTTTTTCTCAATCTTTTCTCTATTCCAGGTATTAAAAAGAAATTAAATATTATTGGAGAAATTACTGTTCCATAAAATATACCAAAAAGCACCAATAATGCAGCTACAAAACTTACTTTCATTTGCATTGGCATTTGTTCAAACGCCCAAAAAATTGCATCTACATTAATCATTATTTACCAAAACCCCACGTTTGAGTATAGGAATTTTTTCATAAGAAATATTCTAACGGATTATAAACACTAATCTGGCCATTTTTTCGGATAAAGTTTTAATAAAAATTCATCGACAGGATAGCAAGGAATCTGATCAATCAATAACTTATCTTTACCTCGATATAATAAATAAGGTTTACATTCTGGATAATCTACAGCAAAAGCCTTTAAAGACCGCAAATCTGTTGCGTGCACGCGCGTAGCATTTTTAACTTCTAGCGCATAAAAATGATGCTCCCCATAAATAATAAAATCTACCTCAGCGCCACTTCTTGTTCGCCAGAAATAGCATGTTGATTGCTGCTCTGAGTAATCACACCAGGCACGTAAATGCTGTAACACAAGCCCTTCTAATGCCATCCCGTTTATTTCTTCTGGACTATCTAAAGGGCCTTTAGGACGAAGCGCATGATAGACACCGCTATCAAATAAGTAAAATTTAGTATGTGCTATTAATTCACGTTTCGCACGTTTATTAAATATAGGAATTTGATAGGCTAATAACAAATCTTCTAAAATTGAAACATAATTTTCAATTGTTTTCCGTGATGTTTGACATTCTCTAGCAATGTGATTTAGGTTCAATACGCTACCATGCGAAAATGAAATATGTTCTAAAAATCTAGAAAAACCACTTAAATTTCTTACTAACCCTTCAGCATGCACTTCTTCTTTTAAATAAAGTGCAATATAAGTTTCTAATGTTCGTTTGGGATCTGCTGATTCAACAATCAGTGGTACCATGCCATTTTGCAATGCTTGATTCAAATTAAATTGCGAACCTAATTCAGCCGCCATAAATGGATGCATATGCGTAAGCAGTGCGCGCCCAGCTAAAAGATTGACGCCAGCACGTTTCAATTTGCGCGCACTCGACCCTGTTAAAATAAATTTTTGTGGTACACCTTCTTCAATTAGCTGATGAACTACATCTAATAATTTGGGAAGCTTTTGTATCTCATCAATAATGACATGGGAAATACTCGGATTAGCATGAACCAATTGTTTAATGTTCTCAGGATGGGTGGAATAGCGTAAAAAAATAACTTCATCTAGTAAATCAATAGTTAAATTATTTGATAATTTTTTTTTGATCCAGGTTGATTTCCCCGTCCCTCTTGGGCCAAAAATAAAGCAGCTTGAAGCAGGAATTTGAAAAAATCGGTCGATTAGATGCATAAATTTACCTGAAAGGTTAAAATATGCTGTAAATTTTAACCTGGTAGGTAAATTTATGCAATAGCCGCGCCACCACAGTGTCGTACCAAAATAGAAATGTCCTCCCTAAAAAAATAAATTGTAGATGCTATTAAAAATGGTCATTTTACATTATCAGAAGCAGCTGAAAGATTATGTTTGACAAAACGACAAGTAAGGCGGATTTTACGGCGATACGAGCAAGAAGGCGATCAAGGGCTTGTGCATCGTCATCGCGGCAAATCATCAAATCACGCTTGTGATTTAAAGCTAAAAACAGTTGTTTTAGAATTATATCAATCAAAATATAAAGGATTTGGACCCACGCTTGCAGCAGAAAAAATAACAGAGGAAGGCCACCCCATAATCGATGAAACATTACGTCTATGGCTGAAAGCAGCAGGTCTTTGGGACGAGAGAAGAAAGAGATCTTCTTATCGAAAACAAAGGAAACGCCGCGAACAATTTGGAGATCTGCTAGGGATCGTCCATATAAGTTATGGATAAAATTTTCGCTAATAATGCCATGAAAATGGCTGCAAGTCTTAGCAACCTCTTTTAGTTCTTTATCAGACAAGAAGGAAAGAATCATTAATAGTATTTCATCGGAAAACGCTAACAGACTATTTCTTTCTACAGATATATTATTTCCTTGGATTAAAGATATTGATGCTTTTTTCTCATTCCACTTTTTTCTTTGTGTTGACATATTTTTTAAATCTCTATATTTTTATCATTAATTTCAGTCATAACGAAATCACCAATCTATTTAAAACAGACGATTCCATTCATGTCATCACCGAACCTGGCACTAAGCCATTTAACGCAGAAGCAACAGCATAAAGTGGAAATGAACGAATGTTCTCATGATTTGAATACTGCTGAGAGGAAAAACGTATCCCAAAAGAAGCTGCTTGATGCGTTTCTAAAAAAGAATGCAGGCTCTTTAAAGTACTGCCTTTGCCACTCTTAACTTCAATGGGAATAATGTTTTGTTGCGATGCAATAACGTAATCAATTTCTGCTGCTGATCCTACACTTAATCGCTGCCAGTAATGTAAAGCCGGACGCATAGAGAAACTACCATAAGCTAATAATTCTTGCCCAATAAATGCTTCTGTAATTTTACCTTTATTTATAAATTCAAATGCTTGTTCAGGATTTAATATCCAATCTTTTAATTCAAGCCCTAAAATAGCTTGCGTTAAAGCAACATCTAAAAATAATAATTTAAATCGATCAATATCTGATTCAGCTCCTAAAGGAATGCCCTGACAAGTACTGTACATAACTTTTTGCACAATGCCAGCTCGTATTAGTAAGTCAAGGCAGGGCGATAATTCTCTTTTCTGATAATCTGGGACTAACTTACTAAATTTAACATGTTCTCCTACTACTCTAGGAATACGATCAAATAATATTTCTAAATATTTTATTTGCGTTTTCTTTGCATATTTCTCAAAATCATCCCGATAAGCATTAATAATAGTATGATGTATTTCGCTACACGTTTTAATATCACGTGTTTCTCGCCAATAAGCTACTGCTTCAGGCATACCACCAACTAACATATATTCGCCTAATAATTTCAGGCCTTTTTTATGTAAAATATCTTCTAATGGTTGATCAAAATTATATTGCGTAATTTTCTCTGCAAATATTTCATTTCCTGTTGCTAATAAGAATTCGAGAAAAGACATAGGCTGCATATAACAAAATGAAACTCTCCCGACAGGTACGCCTACTTTCTCAATGGCAAAATCCAATAATGAACCAGCTGCAATAACATGAAGTGCTGGCATTTCCTCATAAAAATATCGTAAAGCAATAATCGCTTCTGGACACGCTTGAATTTCATCAAAGAACAATAAAGTTTGATTGGGAATGATTTTTTGATCAAAAATTAATTCTAATTTTTCACAAATTTGCTTAGGATCTAAATCTTGATGAAATAATTCTTTCACTTCCTTACGACGCTCGAAATTAACCTCAACAAAATTAACAAATTCTTTACCCAATTGTCGTACAACGTGGGTCTTCCCAACTTGTCGCGCACCTCTTAATAACAAAGGTTTACGATGGGATGAATGGCGCCAGGTAGTCAAAAATTTAAAAATTAATCTTTTCATGAAGTTACAAAATCCGCATAAAATATAAGGTAATTATAACCCATTTTCGCATAAAATATAGGGTGGTTTTGTTATATTTTCGCAGATTTTATAAGACAACCTAAATCCCCACAACCTTTGGCTTAACCAATCTTTCAAAATCAGCATATGACAATTGCATCAATTCCGAATGGGAACCTGCATTAAATACCAAATGATCATGATGCGTGAGGACGCTTGCAATAAAAGAGTATAGGAATTATAAAGAGTCTTTTTTACAAAACAACCCCACCGCCCCTTCTTATTTCAGACGCTAACCACCTGTTTTTTCGACATTTGCCTCAGATCTAAGCCTTGCGCCGCATCAAAAATGGGATGACTTTCTTCACTGGCATCATCAACATACACACCATCCAGAAACAACATATGGAAGTGAATATTTAAATTCAGCGCACTGCCAAAACGTTGGATCAATGTCACTGCGCCTGTTCGTGCTGTTTTTTTGTTGTATCCTGCTTTCTTAATCAGATAGGTTGCAATGGCACGATAAACGATGCCCATACTCTAAGAGACCACACTTTAAGTAATCTTCAAATTCTCTGTGTATGTAAATTGGCAGTACTCGGCCATCTTCGGCTAGACGCGATACGAAAGTAGGATAATGTTCTTCTATTATTTTATAGAGTAATGTGTTCTTAGGCTCGTGGAAAATTTTTTCAGCACATGCATATCAACTCGCCTTATCGGTATTAATCGGGTATTTCTTATTGGCATTAGTGTGTTGTTATTTTATTGAGGAATGATGTTGAGAGCTAGGAGATCCCCGCTAAAAACATGCGGGGATGACAGCGAAGATGACGGCAGTCTACTCCAAATTCACCTTCATATTTGGAATTAAATCACTACCATCTAAATAACCTTCCAAATCTGGGTAAAGACGTGACGGTGATGATTTTTTCTCTAGTCTAGCCAAACTAGGATAAAGATTAAAAGATATATAATCTGATGTTGTCGTTTGAGCTGAATGAGCCTCTTTTGTTTCAGATATGTTTTTAATATTTGGCAACGGTTTATCTTCGGGCGTTATTTTTTTATTTTCTATTACTTTATTTTCAGTTGATTGTTTTTTATGGCTAAGCAATGCATTAGAAATAGCTCTCTGAAGTATAGGCTGCATTTCTTTATTGTAGAATACATCAGGAAATGTCATTCTATCATATATAGAAATATCAGACCAACCCTCCTCTTCAAAATGCGTCATTTCCACACCGATGGCATTTTCTCTAGGATAAAATCCTGTAGAAGCAGCAGTGTTTTTACTTTTTCTTTCTAATTGCATAACCGCTTTAATAATCACTGAGAGCATTTCCTTTTGTTCATCCCATTTTAGATTATTATATTCGTTGATATTAACTACGCTTGCTATCGCGCAAGTCAGGTTCCTCAATAAATTATCATACTGATATATTTTATATGAAAAACTATAGTCAGCTTCAAAGCTTTTAATAATATCGATTGCGATATCTTCAGGCGTGGTACTCTTAGCTAATACACGATACATTTTTAACATAATGACCTCCAGTATAAAATTATTTTTTCTATTAAGCTCATCTATTGAATGAGCATGAGGTCATTATGGTGTAACCATATTGATTAATATAATTGATTGATTTTATCGTATCGATATGTTTTATTTATAAAAGAAATAGGAATCTTCGAGCCTTATTAGGAGTATAGGAATTATAAAGAGTCTTTTTTACAAAACAACCCCACCGCCCCTTCTTATTTCAGACGCTAACCACATGTTTTTTCGACATTTGCCTCAGATCTAAGCCTTGCGCCGCATCAAAAATGGGATGACTTTCTTCACTGGCATCATCAACATACACACCATCCAGAAACAACATATGGAAGTGAATATTTAAATTCAGCGCACTGCCAAAACGTTGGATCAATGTCACTGCGCCTGTTCGTGCTGTTTTTTTGTTGTATCCTGCTTTCTTAATCAGATAGGTTGCAATGGCACGATAAACGATGCCCATACTCTAAGAGACCACACTTTAAGTAATCTTCAAATTCTCTGTGTATGTAAATTGGCAGTACTCGGCCATCTTCGGCTAGACGCGATACGAAAGTAGGATAATGTTCTTCTATTATTTTATAGAGTAATGTGTTCTTAGGCTCGTGGTGTTCGTATTTAAACAAAACTACCTCCTGATCCAAATTCCTTGAGTAAGTGAAGATACGATGGCAGTGGATCTTTTGGAGGTTTTGATGAGAGGGGAAAAATTGCGGAATTTTAGGCGATAAGATACCGACAGAGGGGGTATTGGGGAGGAAAGGGTAACGACGGTGGATCGGGATGTAAGAAGTGTTCAGATCTATAATCGACAGGAAAATATCAGAAGTCAGGCTAGTGATGCAAGGGGAACAGGGCTCTCACCGCATTTTTGTGCCTAATTTGGAGAGTCCCTGTCATTATTCGCGAAGTACCTGATGAAGCGGCTGTTGCAATCGCGTTAATTGAAAATATTCAACGCGAAGATTTAAACCCCATTGAAGAGGCTTTTGCGCTACAACGTCTCATCAATGAATTTGCAATGACCCATCAGACTTTGGCCGAAGCCGTTGGCAAGTCTCGCGCAAGCATCAGTAACTTATTGCGTTTATTGACCCTGCCGCTCTTCTCTTCTTTTTTCTATTTTTTGAATGGCACTGGGGTCAGTTAATACTGATTTTTCTTTGTCTAATTCAGTAAGATAGTGCTGAGAAGTTAACTCAAGATAGGTGGCTAATTGATTCAAAATAACGGTTTGAGACATGTATTTACCCCTCTATGTGATATTTTTTTATAATAAAATCAATTAGTTAATCAAAATCACAAAAATGCAATGCGCTCTATTCTGTTAAATTATAGTGCATTTTAAAGGCAAAAATGGCTGAATTTAATTAAACATGAATGAAAAAAAGAAGGAGGTCTGATGTTTAGACCTCCTATAGTCCGAGATTATTTACTATTTATACTACCCTTGTGGATTAATCGCATTATCAATCAATGTGACTGCTCCATTTAATCCCCAAGCTCTACCGTTTAATGTCGCGCCCGTATTTAATGAGATGCTCGCGTTGGCATCAACGATTCCAATCAAACTGCTGCCAACTCCCAATGTTGCAGAACTTCCAATAGCCCAACTAATATTGTCATTAAATATCCCGCCAGTGGTTGTCATGGTTGCGCCACCTGAAACTGTGAGCGTAGAGGCTATCAAGAAAGTACAAGATTGGCCTGCTGTACCTGTCAGTACTACGGGTCCCGTCATTAAAGCACTTGAAGTGAAACAAAGGACTGGCGTAGTTCCACAGTTGATTGGCGATAAAGTTGTGATATCTGTGCTAGCTCCAAACGTAGCGCTGCAAGCTAATGCGTTGAGAGCAGTATAATAATTACTGGCCGCAGTTCGCACATTAGTCGCTGCAGTATTATCAATATTTTGCACGCCATTGACAATGATGCCGGGAGGGAAGCCGGTGACCGATGAGCCCGGGGTAAGATCTAAATCGCCACTCACTATCGATGCTCCAGTATTGGTCACCGTTGAAGAAGCAAGAATAGAGGAGCTGAAAAGGTAAGCAGGCGTTCCAGGAATAGTGGGTGTGAAGCCAGAAGGAGGCGTCGGTGGCGGAACTGTACAGGCCGTATTCACCGTTGTCATGATTGCTGGTGCACTGATCTGAACTTGACGAGTATCAATTCCAACCTGAAGTACCCGGTTGAAAGACCCTGGTGTCGTTGTTGATGTCAGTTTCACGCTAATTTCGCACGATGCCCCAGCAGCTAAAGAGCTGCCACAGGGAGTCACTGCTGCAGGAACAATGGTCGCACTCCCTGCAGGAAACGCATCATTATCTTGAAGTCGAATATAATTTATCTTCAAAGTCACTGGGGTATTATTATGAATAGTGTAAGTCGCTGTCACGCTTGAGTTTTCACAAAGCGTGCCAAAAATAGGTGGATTAATAAATGAAACATCACAGGATACCCCTGGTGCTAACTTGCCATCCTTTGAGCTAAGACATGTCCCAGCATGGGTTATCAAAGGGAATAATATACTTAAGGCTATCGATCCGTATTTAAATATATTCAACACATTCACTCTCTTTAACATCATGTCTCTCCTTTTAATCCCTGTATTCCTATATAGCGATATGTAATCCCAGTAAGGCGGTTTGTGATTTCAAATTAAAACTAGGTGAAGAAATCACAGGCGAAGTCACACTTCCCTCATTTCCGCCACCTGACGCTTTCACTGTTCCTAAATGCGTATACAAATATTCTAGCGAAACCCCAACACGCTGACTGGCTTCAAAATTTAAACCAAGTCCTGCTTCCCAAACAAAATTAGTATTGGTATTTGAACCTAAGCTGACGCGTTGGTTGGGGCAAGAACTACCCGCGTTATTATTGACCGAATCACTATAACTGATGCGATTCCACGCTTCACCAATACCTGCGATTCCATAAAGCGATAGCCGCCTCCATGAAACAGCGGTTAACGCCGCATCCAACATCAAGCGCGTGCTGTGAAGAGGAATATCAAATGAAATACCACTGTAAGATGGATTTTGAAAACGCGACACATAACCGTTAATACTATTGCTAGCCAAGTAATATAAATTGACTTGTGGTTCTATCGATGTAAACCATTGAGCATTTTCAGAATAAGGCGTGGCGTGTCCAAAATAATAAATATAACCTACACCTAACTGAGCAGCTTGAGTATTCCAGTTATTACTATTCGTTTGTACAAGACTGTCTTTTTCGCTGCTGGTGACACCTAACGTACCATTACCCGCATCTAATTTTGCAATACCACCTGCACCAATCACTTCAAAATGATTATAGGATTGAGCAGGCATATCTTTATAATCTTTATAATGATGCTTATCTTTATATATCGTAGGGCCGCTTGCATAGACAGCACTGCTTAAAACAAAACCACATAAAAGAAGATAAGAAATCCCTTTCTTTTTTAATTGCATATTTATCATCCCTCGATTTTTGAAAAACAAATTAGGTAACAGTATGCTTCACATACCTCACAAAATAAAGCATAACCCTATAACCATCGGCATTAATAAGTCAAAAGAACTCAATGTGATCACTTTCCAAGTGGAGAGTATAGGAATTATAAAGAGTCTTTTTTACAAAACAACCCCACCGCCCCTTCTTATTTCAGACGCTAACCACATGTTTTTTCGACATTTGCCTCAGATCTAAGCCTTGCGCCGCATCAAAAATGGGATGACTTTCTTCACTGGCATCATCAACATACACACCATCCAGAAACAACATATGGAAGTGAATATTTAAATTCAGCGCACTGCCAAAACGTTGGATCAATGTCACTGCGCCTGTTCGTGCTGTTTTTTTGTTGTATCCTGCTTTCTTAATCAGATAGGTTGCAATGGCACGATAAACGATGCCCATACTCTAAGAGACCACACTTTAAGTAATCTTCAAATTCTCTGTGTATGTAAATTGGCAGTACTCGGCCATCTTCGGCTAGACGCGATACGAATCCTTCATTTAAATATGCTAGTTACAATATGAGGGATTAAGTTGAGTGGGGTATGAGAATTGGGTATTATGCAGCCTTACTGAAATGATGAAAAAGCTGCATAGGGCGTTATGTTATGAATGATTTTGATTACGATAAAATAATTAAGTTGATTAAAAATCCTTCCCAACTCAGTGAGGAGGTTAATTCTCTGTCTGAGCAAGATGCAACCCAGCTAATTTCTCTCTTAATAAAAGATAAAAAAAACTTCAAACCCATTTTTATGCACTATTCAGATGTTCTTAATTTTATATATGATATGAAAGATAACTGTGTAGAGCTCCAAGACCAAATTTATTTGAAAGCTATTTCACAAAAATGGTTTGATATTGATGAGATTAATAATATAAAAAGTGCTTTAAGCAATGGCTTGTATCGCGAAAAAATTGGAAATAAACGATCTGACCAATATTTAAAGTTGCTTGAACCTAGGATAGAAAAATTAAATGATGTTGATTCGAATAAAAAAATATCGGATCATTCTTCTCAGTTGCAAGCGCTAGCAACAGATGCTTCAAACACTTCACCAAAGCAATCTTCTCTTAATAAATCGGTTAATTTTTTTTCTAAACATCAAAAAAAATCAAAAAAAAATAAATCCTCCTCAGAAGAAGATATTAAGTTAGATAACGAAAATAACTTAAATCTCTCAAAAAAATCGCCTCTCAATAGATCTTTTAGTGATTTATTTGAAAATGAAAATACTTCATCAACGAGTCCAACTAGAAAAACAAGAGTGAACCCATTAAATAACAATGATTCGGATAATCAAGCAAATCCAATGGTTATTTTAAATAAAAAGCAATAACTTATGTTTCACTCATTTGATGATAATTTAGAAACTAAATTGGCGTTTTGCTAAAAGCCAGAGGGCTGATCTACGGCCTTGTTGCATAAATCAAAAAGGAGTATAGGAATTATAAAGTATTCTTATAAAAATTTTTCAACTATTTTCACATTTTCCCTCGTGCTTTTTTTATCGATGCTTGAATATCTGCCTTTTTCATTCCAACTTGCTTAGCCTGTTTCCTTGCTCGACTAATAAGCTCATCAAAGTCTTTCATTGAGGGCGGCGTGACCATTTTCAAAATAACCACATCACCTTCTCCTAAAACAACAAATTGCGAACCTGTTGTTAATTTTAAATTTTTTCTTATTTCCTCAGGGATAACGACTTGCCCTTTGGATGATAATCGTGTTGTTGCAAGTGATCTCATCATAAGTTACCTCATTTAATCTTACCAGTAAGATTATAGACTACTTTGAAAAATTTTACAAACTCAGCAAGAAATTCACATCTATTTCCAATCTAAGGGGCGTGAATTCACCTTGAAATTCAATTAATAGCATTTAAAAATAAACCCTTAAGCTCATTGCCACCGCTCTGATTCTTTATGTCAATTCCATTGTCAAATCCATTTGACTTTCCTTTTTATCTGATCTAAAATTCGCCAAAATAATATTATTTGGTTATTAAACTCGTGTTTATCGATGCAACCCTTGTCTCAAGTTTAGTATTGAGCAGTTTCTTATTAATCCCCGAAATATTAAAGTACATATTCCCAGAATCCACTTTTTTAAACAAAATACCTTATGTTAGCAGTCTCATGATGGCTATTCAGTTAGGTGGAATGATCGCTTCTGATCCTCGTGAAGCCATGACCTACACCGCACTAATTTTTACTTCTGCCATCACAGAAATGGCTGCAAAAAAAGTAGTAAAAAATTCATTTCAATTTTTTAGGCCTGCAGAAGAAGAAAATCAATCTCAACAAACTTCCAAAATTCCTAAGAAAAAAATGGTTTAATTTAGCATTTCTTCTAATAAAACGGCTGGCAAAGTGCAGCTCTCGCAAAATGATCTGGAAAGTTTATTTGAGCCGCTGGGGTGAGGGAAATAAATTTAATACAGAAAAATGGGTGCACATACCTTAAGGGCTTCTCTAATTAAATTCATTGGAATAATCTTTTTTCAATTTTTCAAATAAAGAATTCCCAGCTACTAATTTTATTGCTGGCATTGCACACCTCAAAGGAAACCACATCTGAAAATTCGATAATGGTTTCATTATTATTTTCATAAACGTTCGAAATATGTTTACGCTGCATGACTTCACCTTGAAATTTTTATTTTTTGTAAATACTAGTGGCGAATGATCATTTTATAAAGAACACAAGGAGATAAATCAGCTCCATTTTCCCAACAAATAGTTCCTAACTCAGAATTCACTTTCACGGTTACAAAAAAATTTCTATCCGCTAACCTTGCAAACACTCCTTTAAATACGACTATTTGAGAAATATCAACTTCTCCGCTCACTCCATTTTCGAATTTCAAAAAAAGTTTATAAGCAGACAATGGTTTTACTTCTACAATATCAAATAACATAGCCCATTACTCCAATGGTTCGATAGATTTTAACTCTGCTAACTCCTCTGCTAACTTCCAGTCTTCCATTAATTCTTCTTTATGCAAACTTGCCCATTCTACCACTAAACCAAGCGCTTTTGGAGGCAACTTGCCATCAAGAACAGCCAGATCTTTTATAGAAATAATAGCCTTATAGCTATTATACCTTACATGAAAATGCGGAGGATTGTGATCGCGGTAAAACATCGCGATAATAATTCCAAAAAATCGTGATATTTCTGGCATAAATTACTCCAATAATATTTAATCAAACATTCAACCCACCACTTCCACCTTGGGACGCGCTGTCATGCAAGTCAGCATTTCGTAAGGCGAAGTATTTGCAGAATAAGCGATTCTTTCAATGGGCAAACCTTTGCCCCATAAAATAACCGGATCACCGATTTTGGCTTGCGGCTGATCGTGCAAATCCACCGTTAACATATCCATAGAGACTCTACCGGCCAATGCGCATTCTTTATTGTTCACTAATACCGGCGTACCATTCTTAGCAAATTGCGGATAACCATCGCCATAACCCACGCCCACGACGCCCACGTGCGTGTCGTAAGGCGCGATCCACGTGCCGCCATACCCTACAGACCCACCTTTTTTGACAGGCACGATCGCAATAATTTTGGATGACAAAGTCATCACGGGTTGCAAATCATGATTCAGTCCGGTTTTATCTACAAAGGGTGACGCACCATAAAGCATCAAGCCGGGACGCACCCAATCACCGTGTGATTCTTGCCAAGCTAAAATAGCGGCGGAATTGGCTAGGCTTTTGGGATTTTGATAAGACCCCGTTAACGTATTAAATACTTGAATTTGTTTTAGAGTGGCGTCAGATGCAATGTCATCTGCTTTGGCAAAATGCGTCATGAAACCTATGTGGTTTTTAATCGCCGGAATATTTTCTAAACGCGCATAATAGGTTTGAAATAATTCGGGTGGGATACCTAAGCGATGCATCCCTGTATTCATCTTCAACCATATATTCAATGGCTTTTGAAGTACTGCTCGCTCTAGTACTTCGATTTGCGGCTCATGATGCACGACTAAACTAAACGCTTGCCGCAACGCTTCTTGTAATTCATCGGGATAAAACAATCCTTCCATTAAAATAATAGGCTGCTTAATACCCGCCTCACGCAACATCATCCCTTCTTCAAACGAGGCCACACCCAAAGCATCCGCGGCTTCTAACGCTTTTGCAACGCGCACCAAACCATGGCCATAGGCATTGGCTTTGACCATCGCCATCACTTTGCGATTTTTAGTGAAGAGACGCACGCGTTGCAAATTATGTCGCAATGCGTTCAAGTCAATCGTTAAGAAAGTCGGACGGCTCATCAATCCTGCTCATTAAAAAAATAAAATTATCGAATCTAATACGATGCCTGGCGAGTAAAATTCTCAAAGCACGTAAATTGACCCATGAAAGTTAAACGTATTTTTCCAATCGGGCCATTACGTTGTTTGGCAATAATAATTTCTGCCGTGCCTTTGTCTGGGCTATTTTCATTATAAACTTCATCGCGATAAATAAAGACAATTAAGTCTGCGTCTTGTTCAATTGCTCCGGAGTTATGCGAGATAATTCCATCCGCTAGCCAATTGGCATAGCCTGGGACTGTCAAATCATAAACGTCTTCTTCACCTGCTGGTGTAATGGCAACAATATGATCCCAGAAGATATCACTTTCTGAAGCTTTTTTTAAGGTTTGATCTTGAAGTAAGCGGGCATAATCAGAAACCACTTCTCGTGAAGGCGAAAAAGAAAAATGTGACGAACCGCCATAAGAAGTACCGCGCATTGATGCCATCTTTCGTTGAGAAATACCTTGCTGTTGCATTGCTAATTTTACTTCTTGAAAAACCTCTACTGGCAAAGTATCTATATTTGTATTTGCTTCAACACCTTCCAATGCCTTTCTCAATATTTCTGCCTGCGCTGCACGAGGACCAAATCCACCTACTTTATCTAAAAAAAGTTTCTGATTATCGACACCTGAAACTTTAACGTGATAACAAGGTAAATATTCCCCTTGATGCACTTTTTGAATACGCGCAACAATACCTATTCTTAATAATAAAAAAGCAATATCTTTTGCTAACAACGTGCTATTTGTTGCATATTGAATAATATGGCTACCCTTTGAATTTACTTTACGTGTATAAATAGTGCCATCAGTCGCCCAAAGATGCCGTATAAGCAAAGCGACCTGTCGATTGTCTAATTGAAATGCTTCTTCCGGAATACGTTTTTCATAAGAACGCTGATTATAAATTTTTAAATCTCGCAGCCATTTATTAACGCCCTTGGGTTCCCAACGATTCCCATTTCCGCTAATCACCACTTGCTGCCAACCATCACGAGCATAAGTTTTAATGGTTGAACCAAATTCTGTTACAGCGGCATGAATAACTGCATCAAGGTTTTCTTTGGTTTGATTTGTATAACGCAATGGTTGATGTTTCAAATAACTTCCATCACCAATTAAATGCCCTAGCAAAATAACTTTTTCATCCGTCCATTGTATTGGTGATGCTAGCTCAGGAAGTTGACGTGCAATCCCCAATCGATCACCTACTTTTAATTCTTCAACCACTTTCCAACCTTCTGCAGCATATAATCGATGCTCTGCTGTCGCTTTTATTGAACGGCTGCTTGCCAAGTGAACTTCATAAACTGGTTTTTTTCCAACAGGCCAGATGACCTCACAAGCCACAGACTTTATTTTACCATCCTCATCCATAGACAATACTTCAGGTTGTTGGCCTACTAATGCTTGAATAGGAATTCGCTGCCCGTTACTTAAACATACCAGCGTATCACCCGTCACACATTCCCTCAAATCAGACATCACGGGGCGCTTATCCGCGCGCTGTTCTAAGCCACGATTCAATTGGGATAACGCAATCACTGGCACTTTTAATTCTTTGGCTAAACTTTTTAAGGAGCGCGAAATTTCAGAAATTTCAGCGGTACGATTTTCACTGTGGCCCGCCACTTGCATGAGCTGCAAATAATCCACCACAATCAAACCGAGTTGGCCATGTTCTTTCGCTAACCGCCGCGCACGAGCACGCATTTCGGCAGGACTTAATGCAGGCGTATCATCAATATAAAGCGGCGCATCCGATAACATGCTGACTGTTGAACTAATGCGCGGCCAATCTTGATCCGTCAACTTTCCGGTACGAATATTTAATTGATCAATGCGACAAAGCGATGACAATAAACGCATCACAATCGCCTCACCGGGCATTTCCATGCTAAATAATAATACCGGTTGACGACTTTTAAGAGCGGCATTTTCAGCAATATTCATTGCAAACGTCGTTTTACCCATCGAAGGGCGGCCTGCAATAATGACTAAATCAGAAGGCTGCAAACCCGAAGTTAAATTATCAAAATCCGTATAACCCGTAGGCATGCCGGTGATCGCAGAACCCGAATGAAATAAAGTATCGATGCGATCCATCGTTTTAGCTAAATAATCTTTGATATTGACGGGACCCGAACCACGCGACCCTTGCTCAGAAATAGAAAATACCGTGCGCTCAGCCGAATCTAATAATTCCGTAATACTGCGACCCTGTGCATTAAACGCATTGTCTGCAATGTCACTGGCTGCAGCAATCAACTTTCTTAAGACTGAGCGCTCACGGACAATATCAGCATAAGCCGTAATATTAGCGGCAGTCGGCGTATTGTTGGCTAATTCAAATAAATAAACTTCGCCACCAGCTTGCTCTAAATCATTCATCTCACGCAAGCTTTCAGCGACAGTTAACACATCCACCGGTTTACTTTGCTCAACTAAGCGCCCAATCGCGCGATAAATTAATTGATTATCATGGCGATAAAAATCTTGTTCATGAAGACGATCAACCACATTATCCCAAGCGCGACTATCCAACATCAAACCGCCTAAGACAGATTGTTCAGCATCAATAGAATGAGGGGGCACTTTGGCGTTTAAAGGATTCGTTGGCCGTTTAAAAGATTGACGTTTGATTGTCATGGTATCAGTGCTCATGCGCTCTTCTTCCTAAATCACGTCATTTAATCAATTATCACTATATAGATCAAAAATACCATATCATCTCGCACTACTTTTAGCACGAGATTCAATGATTTTTCCAGCCGCCATTCGCACGTGTTAGCGGAAAAGATACTGTCCTGCTTTAACCTTCAGCGACTACATGAATACGCACTATGGCCGTTAAATCGCTGTCGAGATCAACATTAATTTCATATTCGCCCACACGACGCAATGCGCCTTCAGATAAGCGAATTTCACGTTTTTCGACAGTCACACCAGCTTTGGTTAATTCAGCTACAATTTCACGTGTGCCAATCGAGCCGAATAATTTACCTTCTTCGCTCGCTTTCATCACAATGGTAATGGTCGCTACAGCATTAATGGCCGTTTGTCTTTCCAAGGCCTTAGCATGTCTTTCTGTAGCTAATTTTTCAAGCTCTTTGCGTTTCGCTTCGAATTTAGCTAAGTTAACGTCACTAGCAAATACTGCTTTACCTTTGGGTACTAAAAAATTACGTGCATAGCCAGGCTTCACTTTCACTTTATCGCCCAATACACCCAAGTTACGCATTTTTTCAAGTAAAATGACTTCCACCGTCTTATCCTCTTTTAATAAATAAAGTTCAACATAAGCTTGTTTACGCTTTACTAAAACGCTTTCGTAAATCAAACCAAACATCCGCCCAGGCTAACATAGCTAATAACATCACGCTAATAGGACAGGTATAAATCAACACCACGTATAAAAAAAACAACCACATCCATCGCGATTTAACTTTCATATTCCCTAGGAAATAATGAATCAAGCTCAAACCAGCCGCCCCAAATAAAACACAAATAATAGGAATAATATCCGAAATAACACTATTTCCTAAATAAGCGAATACTAAACTCATGGCAAATAAAATACCTGCCATAGGGCTTAAACGAATACTATGCAATCCCCGCTGCAAACTTCCTGGATGATATAAAACTGCTTGCCACCAACATGCCACCATAAGCTGCGAGATCACACCCATTAAAACGGCAGAAGTCGTTACCCCTAATAAATATTGTTTGGTACTTTCCGTTGCCTCCAAGACTTGAGTCAATACCCCTTGCGTCTCTGACGTCTGCGCTGTACTGGAAAACACTTCTGTAAAATAATTACCAATGCTCTTCGCCCAGAAAGAAGAAACCTCTGGATAAAATAGATGAATCACACTCACTACCAGCGCACCCAGCAATGCCGTCATCTGCAATATCGATGACCAGCTTGTTTGCTGACGTAACATCGCTGCAAAAAACCAGACTAACAATACACTGAGGACAGAAATAATCAGCCCCACCCAAAAAATAAAAGGGACCACCGCATTGATGGCCGCTAACGTAAACAACAGCCCTTCTTTAACCCCTTGCACTAAGGTGATAAACGCAGCAATTAATATACCCAACACGCCCACGACCGGTAAAAAAGTCACAAAAAAAGTAAACGCCAACGTTTGATAACGATGGCGTAACAAATATTGTGTAAGACGCTGCAATAACATAATCACTTCACAATCTTAATTAGTGTCTGTCGCAATAAGGTAAAAGAGCCAAGTATCTGGCCAACTTAATCGCTTTCGTCAATTGACGTTGATAGCACGCTTTCGTTCCCGTAATACGGCTAGGAACAATCTTACCGTTTTCCATAATAAACTTTCTTAACACGCCCACATCTTTATAATCCACTTCTTTAATTTTATTGGCCGTGAAATAACACATTTTTTTTCGACGAAAATAAGTAGACATTTAAACTCTCCGCTAATTAATTTGATTACCGACTGCCTTCTTCAACTTCGCCTTCTTCCGTCTCTTCTTTGCGACGACGAGAAGATGAACCCGCTTCGCCACGATCAGCAGCGTCTGGATTAGGCATTTCCATTTCTGTGCGACTTTCTTTTTCTTTAGAAATAGAAGAAGGTTCAGAAATAGCGCGATTGACACGTAAAATGACTTCTCGGATAACCGCATCGTTATAACGGAAATTATCTGCTAACTCATCGAGAGCAGCTTGATCACATTCGATATTCATTAAAACATAATGCGCTTTCATGATTTTTTCGATAGGGTAGGCTAACGGACGTCTTCCCCAATCTTCTACGCGATGAATTTTACCTTTGTGTTGCTGGGTGATTAAATTGCTGTAACGTTCGATCATCGCAGGCACTTGCTCACTTTGATCAGGATGAACTAAAAAAACAACTTCATAATGCCGCATAGTGCCGGCAGATTTACTCGACATAAAAAACTCCTCTCGGGTTAGTAGCTTTTACCCCATGGTAAAAGCAAGGAGATAACCTAATTTTTGAGGTGGCAATTGTAAGGATATGCAGGAAGCTTGTCAAACGATCAATAAATCCTTGACTTCAATGGGCTATCCTTTGAGAATAAGCGCCCTATCGTATGGCTACGTAGCTCAGCTGGTTAGAGCGCGGCACTCATAATGCTGAGGTCGGTGGTTCGAGTCCCCCCGTAGCCAGTTATTGCTGTTGAAAGGAATTCTAACCCATGCCCACAGAGCTGCTTATAGTCACTCCTTTTAAAAAAGCCCTTTCTTCTTTAAAAAAGGCTTTAGCCACACCAAAAAATGAAATTTCGAGAGATGCGTCTATTCAACGCTTTGAATATACTTTTGAATTAGCTTGGAAAACGTTAAAACGACATCTCACAAACGAAGCCGGCCTGAAAGAATATAATATCAAGAACATTTTTCGTGAGGCTGCACGCGCCGGCCTCATCACAAATATCGATGAATGGTTTGCTTATCTTGAAGCCAGAAATTTGACCTCACATACTTATAATGAAGACGTTGCTGAAGAAACCTACAAAGCCGCTAAGCAGTTTGCCACTGCAGCAGAAGACCTGTTAAAAAAGCTAGAAAAGCACTATGCCCATACAACTCACAAATGAGCAGCTGCAATTCATTCAACAAACACTCTCTGGTTTATTGCCAGATGCACAATTTTTTGCCTTCGGTTCTCGTGCAAAGGGATCAGCAAAACGCTATTCCGATATCGATATTCTTATTATCAACAAAGTGATTATTCCGTTAATTACCTTATCTCAATTGAATGAAATATTTACCGAAAGCAATCTCCCTTTTAAAGTGGACCTCGTGGACTGGCATCGCATTACAGAAGAGTTTCGTGAGCATATTGAAAAAGAAGGGATGGTCAATCTTATGTCAGCTAAATCGAGCCATCCATCAGCTTAGCCACACCCGATTCAATAGCCGCTTTAGCCACAGCCAATGACACGCGCTCTCGCAAACGTGGATCAGCCGGAATGGGCAAAAGATGATCGGGGCCAAATACCAATTCCTTTTTCGAGCCATAGGCAACTGCAATTTCTGTAGGAACCGGCTCTTGCGCCAATTTTTGAATCGCATACACAGCGGCTAATTGCATCGCTTCATTAATCGTGTGTGCACGAACATCTAACGCACCACGAAATAAATAGGGGAAACACAACACATTATTCACTTGATTAGGATAATCGCTACGTCCTGTTGCCATAATCGCATCGGAACGCACGCGATAAACTTCATCAGGTAAAATTTCAGGCAGCGGGTTGGAGAGGGCAAAAATAACAGGATTTTTTGCCATGGTTTTTACCATATCACCTGTCACTAACTGCGGCCCTGAGACCCCAATAAACACATCCGCCTCTTGCATCGCATCAGCTAATGAACGCTTAGAAGTCACTCGGGCAAATTCTTTTTTCTGCTCATTCAAATCAGCGCGCGAGGTTTCTATAACACCCTCGCGATCTACAACTAACATATTTTCTTTTTTTGCGCCTAATAAGGCTAGTAAACGCAATGTCGCAATGCCTGCTGCGCCGGCGCCTAGACAAGTGATATTGACCTCTGAGATTTTTTTCTGCTGCAACTGCAACGCGTTTAATAGCGCAGCCACCACCACAATAGCAGTGCCCTGCTGGTCATCATGCAAAACAGGAATATTTAAACGTTTTTTTAATTCGGCTTCGACATAAAAACATTCTGGGGCTTTAATATCTTCTAAATTAATACCCCCAAAAGTGGGCGCAATACACACAATAGTTTCGACTAATGCCACAGGATCATTGCAATCTATCTCAATATCAAAAACATCAATATTGGCAAAGCGCTTAAATAAAGCGGCTTTTCCTTCCATCACCGGTTTACCTGCTAAAGCACCAACATTACCTAAACCCAATACCGCCGTGCCATTCGTAATGACAGCCACTAAATTAGATTTATTGGTATAAAGATAGGCGGCCTCTGGGTCTTTGACGATCTCTTTTACCGGCTCAGCCACACCTGGCGTGTAAGCAAGAGACAAATCATATTGCGTTTCAGTCGGTTTACTTAACGCAATATGAGTTTTTCCGGGTCTTGGTTCCCGATGATAAGAAAGCGCTGCTTCCCGCAGTTTTTCAGACATGTTGAATGATAACTATTTGCTATCAGCAGATTTGGGTGTTTCTTTGGCTGCTTCTTTGCCTTTCATGCCATCTTTTTGACGGAAACGATCCACACGACCGGCCGTATCCACCATTTTCTGCGTACCCGTGTAAAACGGATGACATTTAGAGCAAACTTCTAACAAAATACTGTCTTTGCCAACGGTTGAACGTGTCACAAATTCGCTGCCACAACTACAAACCACTTTGACGTCATTATAAGCTGGATGAATATTTGGTTTCATTTCTGACGAACCCCTTTAAAATAGCCGGGGATCATAACGCATAAACCCTAAGAAAATCAAGGCTATTTAAACTCAGCCAATACCGGCGCATGGTCAGAGGGACGCTCCCAACCGCGAGGAGCCGCATCCACATCAGAGCGCCTACATTCAGGAAACAAGGCATCACTGGCAAGGATATGATCAATGCGTAAACCCATTTTGCGCTTAAACGCATTTAACCGATAATCCCACCAACTATAAATTTTTTCATTTTGATTTAATTCACGCAAACAATCTTTAAATCCTACCGCAAGCATCGCTTTAAAAGCCTGGCGTTCCAATTCACTGCATAATACCTGGCCTTCCCATAATTTGGGGTCATGTACATCTAAATCACTAG
>Ga0206794_1037_pt2 | contig 23162 bp, 18 predicted proteins | sample Alteio_BWOrgCont_70_FD_152877 | JGI IMG/M metagenome (GOLD analysis project Ga0206794, IMG submission 152877) | Enriched cells from forest soil in Barre Woods Harvard Forest LTER site, Petersham, Massachusetts, United States -... | ecosystem: Environmental > Terrestrial > Soil > Temperate forest >...
GGATGCTCAACCCGCCCACCCACTGCTTTTTCCCCTGTCAAATCCTCCTCCCGATGGAGGAAACGTAATTCGCCCGGGCGATCGAAAATCCGTCGCGCCCGTGCCAGGGTGGCCACCCAAACGCTTGCGGCGCCTGACCGCATCAATACCTGCGCCACGGAGCGCGCCGTAGCCCCCGTCGTGAAAATGTCATCGATGAGCAGGATGTGTTTCATCGCCACGGCCTTTGGATCGGCGACCACAAAGGCCCCGCGCAGGTTGATTCGCCGTTGACGCGGCGTGAGGCTTGCCTGCCTCTCTGTGGCCCGAATCCGCATCACCGCGCTTGAGGCCAGAGTAAGCATCCAGCCTGGATGCGTGCGGCGTAACCCAGCCACTGCGCTCGCCGCGAGGAGGCGCGCCTGGTTGAAGCCCCTTTGCGCGCGCTTCGACCGATGCAACGGCACTGGAATTACCAGCATTTCCGCCGGGGCTTCGGGCGCCAGCCGGCCGATCGCCGCAGCAAGCATCTGGCCGAGTCGGCCAGACGCCCCGTGCAGGCCGTCGTATTTGAGCGCGTGAATCGCCTCCCGCATCCGTCCCTCGTACGGCCCGTATGAAACGGCGCGCACAAAAGCGGGCGGAGCCAGCCTGCACACTCGGCAGGTCAGGGGAGACACTGGACCCTCGGGGAACCCCAAAGGCTCTCCGCAACGGGAACAAACAGGGTCCGTCTGTATGGAAAACTCCATCCAGCAGGCATCACAAATTGGAACGGAAGAAAGGTGCGGCAGGGAGGAGCCGCAGAGGGCACAGTCGGAGGGAAGCAATGCACAACTCACTGCGTCCATGGGACTTCGAAGTACGCGGGCCACAGCGCGCCACGCGGAAGTCTCCGATGGTGGAACGTCGAGCGTCAGTGAACTCTGATCACTGCTGAAGACGCACCTCGCTTCAAGGAACGGGCCCGTTCTTGTGCCTTGCCACCATATTCCTTTGAATATATCTATACGCGCTTAAACGTTTGATAGCAAACATAGCGCCACACATCATCTCTTGAATTCACCCAATTGCAACGCCGATCTATATACGACCCGCAATGCTGGGAGGAGCAGTTGGCGATGGTCGACTAGTCGGCTGTCAGCAGCCGCCGCATCACTGGTTCCTGGACCCAACCAACAGGAGAGCTCCGCCGACCAGGATCCCTGCAACACCTAGCAGCGGAGGTATAAGCACCGTGTGACGGGACTTCGTCTCGATCTGTACTGGACCAAGATCGACAGCCTTTTTGCGCGTCGTGTACGTGAAGCCACCATACGCAAGAGCAGCAACCCCCGCAATAATCAGAACTACAGCAGCGATCTTCATCGAGCCTCTGTCTACACGACGATATGTACCACGGAAATGGTAGGCCTGGCAGGGGAAGCAATTGACGTGGAACCCAGGAAGATACGGAATGCAGCGTCGGGAACGGGGGAAAACGAAGAGTTGGTAATGTCCGGAGACCCACCCGGCGGGTCATCGAGGTTTGGAGCCTCGTGTAGCCCGCCGGGATCCAGCTTCCTGGAGTCTAGGGACGGTCGAGGTCGTCGCGATCCCGGTCGGTAACGACATCGCGTTCGACCACTACGTCACGATCCCGGTCGGACTTTTGGCCCGCATCGCGCGCGGCATCCTTTACGTTGCCCCAGGCCTTCTCAGCCTTTCCCTTCACCTGCTGCGCCGCGCCTTCCACCTGTGCCCCGGTATCGCCTGTCCACTCTCCGACCTGGCGCTTGATCCGGCCTGCTGCGTCATCCACTGTGCCCTTGACTCTGTCCTTGTCCATTGCTCCACCTCCGTGGATTCAACTTACCCTGCTAACTTCGGGATGAATAGTTTTCCCGAAGAAGTTATTACCGCTTGTAGAAGTGTGCCTAAGTCGCGCGCTGCTCCTGGTACAAGCAGTGCAGTACCTCGCTGGTGGAAGTTCGTCGCTACAACACAGCAATTCGAACTAGACGACTGGCCGTCTACCCGAAATCAACTGGAGAATCAGCACCACCACTGCCGCTACCAGTAGCAGGTGAATAAATCCCCCTAGCGTGTAACTACTTACCAATCCCACTAGCCACAGAACCAGGAGGATTACAAAGATCGTCCAAAGCATTCCGATACCTCCCGAGGGCAAACGTCCTCGCCTGAATCAACAACACACGCTTGGACGCAGCCATATTGCAAGATGGTTGTTTTGATTCTGCAAGATCTCGATTTCATAGGCTTAAGACGCGGTATATGTACAGTTGTCCGAGGATGCGCGCGTCACGAAGAAAGGGTGTTTGTTTTCTGGTACAGCTTTGCGTCTTGCGATTGCATCCAACCATACTGTACTGTGCGGAAGTAAATTGCGCGAAGTGACGGATCGGCGCATAACTCACCATCCCTGTCTTTAACTGTGAAATGGTAAGTCCGGTGATGATTCATCGGAGAGGAGGCAACGATGCTTTTGATCGTCATTCTGCTTGTGTTGATCTTCGGATTTGGATATGGCGGCTACCGGGCCGGTCCCGGATTGGGGTATTATGGCGGCGGCGGCCTCAGCCTTGTTCTCACGATTGTGCTGATCCTGTTGCTTCTGAAAGTAATTTGATCTGAGAGTGAAAACTGCAATTCATCCTCTCAGACGGATGGCTTGCCGCTCTTGACTTGAAGATCGACGGCCGCAGTGCTCAGTCAACAACCTGACCACTGCGGCTTTTTACTGCCGCATCAGTCCCCGCAGCGCGCATCTCCTCAAACTGCGCATCCAGCACGTCCAGTTCCACATCGCTCAGCTTCTCGATATTCATCATTTGGTCGCGCGCTTTATCGATGGAGCGGATGAGTTCGTCGAGTTTGAGATTGATAGCGCGCGCGTCGCGATTCTGCGTATTCTGGATGAGGAAGACCATCAGAAAAGTCACAATCGTGGTGCCGGTATTAATGACCAGCTGCCACGTATCGGAATAATGAAATACTGGCCCGGAGACGACCCAGGCGGAGATGATCAGGCCGGCGCAAACAAACGCCCACTTCGATCCCAGCCAAAAAGAGGCATTTGCTGCAAATCGCCCAAAGCGATCTCCTGTCTGGGCTTCACGTTTGATCTTAACTTCCTTGCTGCTCATAGTCGTCCCCCAACTAGTTAGATGCCTGCTTACGAGCGCAACCACATTAAGCGTCGTTAAGTGATTACGATCTCAGAAGTTCCGGTTTTGCAGCCACGCCGCATTCTCCGCCCGCAACGAGTTTGGCAGCCAGGTGCGATACACTTCAGACCGTGGGGGTTAAGCCGTCTTTGGGTGTGCGTTCGTTGGTTTGCGGAGCCTTGTTTTGCGGAATTCTGTCCGGGGCTCTCTCGTTCCCTGGAGATCTCCAGGCTCAGCAGGCGCCACCGCCGCCCGCGAAGCCTCAACAGGGCGGCATGAGCGGAATTGCCGGAGGTATCGGCGCCGCCCCTGTCTATGACGAACAGAAGCGCCCCATCACGGCGGGCGGATTCGTCGATTCCGGACCAGTCGTCTTTCAGGACATCACCAAGGCCGCAGGACTCTCCGGCTGGACCCATAAAATGGGCTCGCCGCAGAAGGATTTCATCGTCGAGACCAACGGCTCGGGCGTGTGCCTGGTCGACTACGACAACGATGGCTGGCTCGACATCTACCTCGTCAACGGCGCCACGTTCAATTCGCTGGACGGCAAGGAAGAGTCCCCGCACGCCGCCCTGTTTCGCAACAACCACGACGGCACCTTCACCGACGTAACCGAGAAGGCTGGCGTGGCCAACGATCGCTGGGGATACGGCTGCTCCGTCGCGGACTACGATAACGACGGCTGGCCCGATATCTACGTTGGCAACTACGGCAAGAACCGGCTTTATCACAACAATCACGATGGCACCTTCACCGACAAGGCGGAGGAGGCCCACGTGTCCCTTGGCAACTGGTCGCCGGGCTCATCCTGGGGAGACTACGACGGCGATGGCCTGCTCGATTTATACGTTTCGGGCTACGTGCATTTCGACCGCGATAATCTGCCCATCGCCGGCACCAAGGCGGTCGGGTATGCCAACTGCCAGTATCGGGGCGCCGCCGTCAATTGCGGGCCGCGCGGATTGCCCGGCGAGGCGGATCACCTCTTCCACAACAACGGCGACGGCACGTTCACTGACGTGACCAAAAAAGCCGGCGTCGAAGACAGGGATCATTACTACGGATTCACCGCGATCTTTGTCGACATCAATGGAGACGGAAAGCCCGACCTCGTCGTGGGCAATGACTCGGAGCCCAATTATCTGTACATCAACAAGGGCGACGGGACTTTCGACGACCAGAGCTATGTCTCCGGCTTTGCTCTCAATAAGGACGGACGCGAGATCGCCTCGATGGGCATCGCCGCCGGCGATTACGAAAACAACGGCCTCATCGATTTCTTCGTCACCGATTTCGGCGACGATTACAAAGTGCTCTTCCACAATGACGGCGATGTCAGCTTTACCGATGTGAGCTACAAGGCCGGCATCGCGCAGGTGACGATTCCTTTTGTCGGTTGGGGCGATGGGTTTCTCGACTACGACAATGACGGCTGGCTCGATCTGTTCATGGTGAACGGGCATGTATATCCCCAGGTCGACCAGCATGATTGGGGAACGACGTTTGCCGAAAGAACGCTGCTGTTTCACAACGTGCCCGAAGCGGCGATCTCCACCGCGGCTGCCACGTCGAAGGCGGGCGCTGCGTCGAAGGAGCGGGGGTTCGAATACGTCAAGCCCGTCAAAGGTTCAGGGCTCGCGGTGGTCATTCCGGGGCGCGGCGCGGCGTTCGGCGATCTTTTCAATGACGGCAAGATCGATGTAATCATCAACCCGGTCGATGGGCCGCCGGTGCTGTTGCGGAACGTGAATCCGGATCACCATCACTGGGTCGAGATGAAGCTCATTGGCGGGCCCAAGAGCCCGCGTGATGCGACCTGCGCCACCGTTTATCTCAAAGCGAATGGCATGCGCATGCGCCAGGACGTTTTGTCCAGCGGGAGCTACATCTCATCGAATGACCGGCGTCCCCACTTCGGCCTCGGAGACGCGACCGACGCCGGCGCCGCCGAGATTCACTGGCCTTCCGGCAAAGTCGAGAACGTGAAGTTGCCCGCCGCGGACCGGATTTTCACCATAACCGAGGGCTCCGGCATCACCGCGGCCATGTGCGGCGGCAAGGACTGCCCCGACATGCCTCCGGCCAAGCTGGTCGGGAAGTAAACCGGACGTGCTCCTTTCCCCGGTCGTCATCCTGAACGCATCGAAGGGCCCGCTTTTTGCTGTCATCCTGAGCGCAGTTTGGAGCGCTCCGCGCTCCAAGCGAAGTCGAAGGATCTGCGGTTTGAAACGCTGGTACATCGCTATACTGCTGGCAGCATTCACATCCAGTTCACTTCTTCAAGCCCAGCAACCGAAGCCGTCACCGCCAGCCTCCAAGCCTCAACCCCGGGCGCCGTCCGGCATGAGCGGCATCTCCTCCGCCGGAACCTTTGCGCCCGTCTATGATGAGCACAAGCGGCCCATTACCGCCGGTGGCTTTGTCGACCACGGTCCTATCGTCTTCGAAGACATCAGCAAATCGTCGGGACTGGCATCGTGGCAGCACGTCATGGGAACGCGCCAGAAAAAATACATCCTCGAAACCGACGGTTCGGGTATTGGTCTCATCGACTACGACAACGACGGCTGGCTCGACATCTACCTCGTCAACGGATCCACCTACGACGCCTTGACCGGGAAGACGAAGCCTCCCCACGCCGCCCTGTTCCACAACAATCACGACGGCACGTTTACCGATGTCGCCGCAAGAGCTGGCGTCACCAACGACCGCTGGGGCTTTGGGGTGGCCATTGGAGATTACGACAACGACGGCTGGCCCGACATCTTCGTCTGTAACTTCGGCAAGAACCGCCTCTACCACAACAATCACGATGGCACCTTTACCGATGTCGCTGAAAAGGCCGGTGTGACCCTGGGCAACTGGTCTGATGGCGCCACCTGGGGTGACTACGACGGTGACGGCCGGCTCGATCTGTTTGTTTCCGGCTACGTGCACTACGACCTGGACCACCAGCCAACCCCCGACGATGGCACAGTGGCGTTGGCCTTCTGCCAGCTTCATGGCGTGCCGGTGATGTGCGGCCCGCACGGCTTGAAGGGCGAGCCCGATCATCTTTTCCATAACAACGGCGACGGCACTTTCACCGACGTCAGCGTAAAGGCCGGTGTGTCCGACCCCAGCGCCTACTACGGCTTTACCTCCACTTTTGTGGATGTGAACAACGATGGCAAAGTCGACCTCCTCGTGGCCAACGACTCCGAGCCCAACTATCTCTACGTCAACAAGGGCGACGGAACCTTTGACGACCAGAGCTATGTCTCCGGCTTTGCCCTCAACAAGGACGGGCGTGAGATCGCTTCCATGGGCCTGGCTGTCGGCGACTACGACAACGACGGCCTGGTCGATCTGCTGGTCACGGATTTCTCAGACGACTTCAAAGCCCTCTATCACAATGATGGCGACGCCAGTTTCACCGATGTTGCCGATCAGGCCGGAATCACGCAGACCGCGATCCCGTTTGTGGGCTGGGGCGACGGGTTTCTCGATTTCGACAACGATGGCTGGAAAGACATCATGATGATCAACGGCCACGTCTACCCCGAAGTGGACGAGCACGACTGGGGGACGACCTTCGCCGAGCGCCCGCTCCTCTTCCGCAACACGCATGACGGCAAATTTGCCTACGTTCCCCCGGTCAGGGGTTCCGGCCTCGCCGTGTTAACTTCCGGCCGCGGCGCTGCCTTCGGCGACCTGTTCAACAACGGGAAGATCGACGTGGTCATCAGTCCCATCGACGGCCCGCCCGTCCTGCTCAAAAACGTCAACCCCGACCGCCACCACTGGGTGGAACTGAAACTCGTCGGCAGAGCCAGAACCGAGACCAACGCCGGAACCCCGCGCGATGCCGTCGGCGCGACCGTGTACCTCAACGCCGCCGGCATTCGCCAGCGCGAAGACATCATGAGCGGCGGCAGCTACATTTCTTCAAATGACCAGCGCCCTCACTTTGGTCTGGGTGAGGCCACCGACGCGGGAACCGCCGAAATTCACTGGCCTTCCGGCACAAAGGAAACCGTGAAGCTTCCCGCGGTGGACAGGATTTATACCCTCACCGAAGGGGTCGGCATCACAGCTGCGTTGTGTGGCGGGAAGCCCTGCGGAAAGAGTCCTCAGGCCAGGCCGGGCGCGCCCGCTCCAAAACGAAGGCCATAAGTCGCCAAAAAAAAACGCGGGGCACGAAGCCCCGCGGACTGAATCAAACTTCCTTGGCCTAGAACACCCCGGCCAGGAAAGTTTCGACGGCCGAGAGGCGCTCGCCGGTGGCTCCGCACTTCTCGAGCACAGTCGGCGAAAGCGTCATGACCGGGCAATGCGCATGCGCCAGCAGCTTATAGACCACGCCGTGGCGAGTGATGGCCGCAAAAGCCGAAGCTCCCTGGGCGCCGAGCACAATCAAATCCGCTTGCTGGGCTCGGGCCTGGAAAAGCAATTCCTCGGTCGGATCGCCGGGCACGACGATCGCCTGCACAGAAAGCCTCGCCTGCTGTTCCGCCGGAATCAAGGCCAGCACGTCGGTTTCAAGGTCCTCAATCGTGCGCCCGGCGAGAACCTCGCGGGTCTCCTGCGGCTTGATGACATGCTGCAGTACCAGCCTGGCGTTGTGTTGCGCGGCAAGTTCCGCGCCAAACCCGGCGACAACATAACTGGTGTCCATCAAGCTGAGGGCGCAAAGGACGGTTTTGGTGGCGAAATTGTGGTAACTTCCGTCGACCACATCAGGGCCGACAATGCACACCGGAACAGCCGCCGTTCGAAGCACTACTTCCGCAACCGATCCGACCAGCAATTTGCCGATCGGCCCCGGAGAGTGGGTGCCCATCACGATGCGATCGATTTCCCGTTCCTGGGTGTACGCGAGAATCTGGTCGGCGGCCAATCCTGGCCGTACCACAACTTCACAGCGCAGTCCAGCGGCCCGGGCTCGTTCGGCCAGCGGTTCAAGATGTTTCATTTCCGCGCGCGCAGCGGCGGCGTAATCGTAGTAGCGAATCCCCGAGGTTTCGGATGCCGACACCACGAGCGTGTCGTAGGCGTGAAACAGGATGAGATCCGCCCCAAACTCCAATGCTTGCGCGAGCGCGAAGGAGAATGCCTTCTCGTTCGGAGGGATTTCTGAGGCGAACAGGATGGTTGACGGCTTACTCCAACCCGGCTTCAAGGTGGTTGCCATGGGAAACCTCCTGGCGGTGCGGAGAATTAGAAGCGTGACAGGTCTGGGGATGAGCTTTCGGTGATCGAAGACACAGCTGACGGTGATCTGAATCACCCACGATGGGTGGTGGTGTAACCAATCTACGAGGCAATCATGTCGGAAAATGTTGCCTCGTGTTCAGAAAATACCAGAGTATTTGATTTGCGCAACGTCAATTTCCGGCGAAGTGACGCCAATCACAGCGGGAGCGGCTTTGGGCCTGCTTTTCTTAGGACAGCATCGCGGTTTTCCCCTCTCTTTGATTGATCTCCCGGGCAAGGTTTTATGTTTTCCCGGATCAGGTTGGCCGCGATTCCAACGGAGGCCCTCATGCAGCCCATGCACAGCATTCCCGCCCGCGGCGGGTTGAATTTCGACGAAACTCCTTTTTTGGCCATCTGGGAAGTCACGCAATCGTGTGATCTGGTCTGCAAGCATTGCCGCGCCGCCGCCCAGCCCATCCCCCATCCCGATCAGCTCAGTACGGACGAAGGCAAAGCCCTGATCGATCAGATCGCCACCATGCAGGTGCCCATCTTCGTCTTCACCGGAGGCGACCCCCTCAAACGTGCCGATGTCTTTGACCTGATTCACTATGCCGCCGAAAAGGGCGTAAAGGTCGCGGTTACCCCCAGTGCCACGCCCCTGCTTAGCCGGGAGGCCATTTTCAAGATGAAGGAGGCGGGCGTCGTCCGGCTCGGCATCTCGCTCGACGGCTCCAGCCCCGAGGTTCACGACGCCTTCCGCGGATTGCCGGGCGCCTGGGCGCGCACCATCCAGGCTATCGAGTGGGCCAACGAGGCCGGTATTCCCATCCAGGTGCACTCCACCATCAGCCGCCACAACGCCGCCGATCTCGACAACCTCTGCGCCTTGTTTGAAAAGCTCGCCATCGTCATGTGGAACGTCTTTTTCCTCGTTCCCGTCGGACGCGGGCAACTGGGCGATCTCCTCTCCGGCGAAGAATTCGAGCAGGTCTTCGGGAAAATCTACGAGCTGTCGCACCGCGTCAGCTTCCAGATCAAGACCACCGAGGCTATGCACTACCGCCGCTACCTCCTGCAGCACAATCTCGAAGAACGCCGCATGGGGCATGGAACCGGACACGGTTCGGGCCACCCGCATGCCACGGCCGAGTATGAGCCCGGCTCCCCGACCGCCGACGCCCAGAGCCGCACCCGCGGTTGGGCTACACGGCGCGTCAACGACGGCAAAGGATTCATGTTCATCTCCCACGTGGGCAACGTCTATCCCAGCGGATTCCTGCCCATCCACGCCGGCAACATCCGCGAGACGCCCCTGGCTGACATCTATCGCAACGCCCCTATCTTCAAGGCCCTTCGCGACACCAGCCGTCTCGAAGGCAAATGCGGCGCCTGCGAATACAAGGAAGTCTGCGGCGGTTCACGCGCCCGGGCCTACGCCGTCACCGGCGACCCGCTGGCGCAGGAGCCCTGCTGCATCTATCAGCCCCGAAACTGGCAGCCCAGCCAGCCCGGCGAGCAGCCCGCAGTCTGTCAGCCGGAGCACCTCGCCACCCTTGTCACCTTATAGGCGTCGCTCAACCTTCGCCCAGAGTTCAAGGAGGGAATCTACCGCTCCCTCCTTCCGGTGCGAAAACCAGGGTTTTCCCTAGGTGCTAACGAGAACTCCAGGGGCTAGGCTTCGATGGGGCTCCTTCTGCTGCGACTTCCGGCCCCTGACCCGTGAGAAACCTATGTACTCCCCAGCTCTGCTTGAAAGAGTTCATCTGAGGGGTCGAGACGGCATTTTCCTCGTGACCCGCGTGGATCACGAGGAAAAGGTCGCCGACCTGTTGCCATTTACTCATAGCCAACTCGCGAAGCGGGACGTTCCTTTCGGAATGCTCGAGCCTTCAGTCTGTGCGAGTCCGGAAATGTTGCGGCCGCTGCCTCGCTGAGCTCAATGAAATTCGTTCCTGACGCCGTGCGCGGCTATGTCGCGTCGCGGGGCAACCCTTCAGATCAGACGATACTTGGGATGGGCGACGCCTCAAGTCCTTTTCATCGAACCTTCTGCCACGCTTATACTGAGGTTGCGTGAATCCGAGTCAGGCGGCCGGATTCTCTTCCCGCGCGGGGCGCGAATTTGATCGTCGAACCCTGATTCGGTGGCTTCCTCCAACCGCCATATCCACGTACGACTGCACACTTAGAGGTTGAATCGGATGCGGACGGCAATCATCGGCGGCGGCATTGCGGGCTTGGCGGCTGCCTATGAGCTCGAGCGGGCGCGGGCGGCGGACCCCCTGGTCCAGTACACCCTGTTCGAGGCCCGCGAGAGACTCGGCGGCGCGCTGGCCAGCGAAACCGTTCAGGGCACGGTTCTGGAGCGTGGCCCGGACTCCTTCCTCACTGAGAAGCCGGCGGCATCCACGCTGTGCCGCGAACTGGGGCTCGGCCCCGACCTGCTCCCGTCAAACGATGCGGATCGAAAAACCTACATCCTGGTAGGTAACCAGCTCGTTCCCCTTCCTGACGGACTGATGTTCCTGGTGCCTACAAAGCTCGTGCCCACAGCACTTTCGCCGTTGTTCAGCTTCCCCACCAAGGCGCGCATGGCACTCGAACTGCTGCTCCCGCCGCGCCGCAGGCGCAACACGGATGAGTCCGTGGCCAGCCTGGTGACCCGGCACTTCGGCACCGAAGCTGTGGACCGGCTCGCCGACCCGCTCCTCTCCGGCATTTATGGCGGCGATTCGGCGCAGCTGAGCGCCAAGACCGTGCTCCCCCGCCTGGTGGAAATGGAGACCCAGTACGGGTCCCTCACCCGCGGAATGCTGGCCGCTCACCGCAAAATGCGCGCCAGGGCTGCCGCCAACGGCCATGGTGACCCCGCCGCGCGCCCCGTATTCACCACCCTCCGCGGGGGCATGCAGCAACTCGTGGACGCGATTCGCGCCCGGTTGGATTGGGCGGCCGTCCGGCTTTCTACCCCGGTGAACGCCCTCGAACGAACCCCCAACGGCTGGATGGTCCACTCCCTTGGTACCGCGGAGTTCTACGATTCCGTGATCGTGGCGTCGCCTGCCTGGGCCGCCGGAGTGCTGCTGGCTCCCGTAGACGCGCTGCTCAGCGAACAACTGGGCGGCATTCCCTACTCCTCGTCGATTACGGTCAACCTCATCTACGACGAGGATGCCCTGGGCAAGCTCCCCGAGGGCTTCGGTTTCCTGGTCCCGGCCAGCGAGCGCCGCTCCCTGCTTGCCTGCACCTTTGCGCACCGCAAGTTTCTCGGCCGCACCGCTCCAGGCAAGGCCGTGATCCGCGCCTTCCTCGGCGGCATGCGCAATGAAGCCCTGCTGGCCGAGAACGACAACGCCCTGGTCGCCATTGTCCGTCATGAGCTGATCGACATCCTCGGCGAAACCGTTGTCGGGATCGGGCTAGACCCGGAGTACACGCAGGTGACCCGCTGGCGGAGGGCCATGGCCCAATACGCCGTGGGCCATCAGGAACGAATGGAACGGATCAGCGAGCGCCTGGCGGCCCTCCCCGGCCTCCGTCTCGCCGGCAATGCCTACGACGGCATCGGCATTTCCGACTGCATCCGTCTCGGCCGCAAGGCCGCATTGGAGTTGGTGAGCGGCGCAGTGGGAGCGCCCAGCTCGTAACGCTGGCTCAGAGGGCGAACTGCGCCCTGCGGTCCTGGACTCTGTACGGCAGGGGGCGTAGCGGGAGGAGCATCAGTTCCCAAAGGCTTTATCGGTATCTTCATTCTTCGGTCAAAGTCGGACTTTCTCAACCCGCATAGACCATTAACGCAGCACATCGAACCCGCATTGGCTCCCGTGCACTTGTCGTCGGGCATAGCGTGAGCTGCGAGCCAGTCGTGCATGGCGGGTATATCTCGCCATTTCGACCTCAGGATGCGATCGGGACGGAAGGCATAGGCGAACTGCGAGTACCGAGTCCCCTGCAGGAACATGTCGAGGTGCTGCTGCATCTCCTGGTCTTCTCCCGGGGCGGGGAACAGGTACATGGCCTTGTAGTTCACCCTGCGTCCCTTGTAGGAGACGTTCACCGTGCAGGCGATGTACCAGGAGTACAGCGTTCCGTTGGTGTCGCCCATCTTCTCCAGAAACTGCTGCATGGTGATCCCTGTCAGGCTGTTAAGATCCGCACCAGGTTCTTTCTGTGGCTGCCCCCATTTCGCAGTAATTGACCCATAAGGGCCTGATCCATCAGGCCGGAGCACATCGAGGAGGATAACTTCCTGATCAGGCTGAGGCACGGATACAAAATCCGTGAATGGACTGGAGGCAATATCTGCGGTTTGCCCGGTCTTGATGTCGCTCACCTCTATATTCATGGTTGCGTCTGTGAGCGCTTGTTGAATGGCCTTCGCGTCGATCTGGCCATTACCATCGCGGGCCGCATTCGCAAGAACCGTCAGCTGCATTCCATACGGGATCGTGTCGTAATCCCGCAGCACCATGCTGATGAACAACTGGGTCCGGTAGCCGCTCCGCTTAGTGGGGCTGGAGGTGCTTGGCCTTGGGAGAGGACGGGCATGAATACCACTATGGCGGTGATCATGAAGCACTTCATTCGGCTTTCCTCCGAAGCGGTGCCCACGGAAGAGAGCGCTTCCGAGATTGCCTACAGTAGCACGAACTAAGAGCTGATAGCTAAGAGCTAGTAGCTAATAACTCGAAGCCCGAATCCTTTGCGGGTCCTCGAACAGCCGCGCCGTCACCACGCCAAAAAGAAAGCCCCCGATATGCGCGAGGTACGCAACCCCACCGGTCTTGACCTGGGCGACCATCCCGAAGTTGAAGAGCTGGATCAGAAACCAGAAGCCAATCAGGACGGCTGCGGGAATGAACGTAACGCGGAAAAAGATAAAGATGAAAAGCACGGTGCGGATGCGATCGCGCGGATAGGTGATGATGAATGCTCCCATGACCGCCGCGATGGCGCCGCTTGCACCCAGCGCCGGAATGCTGGAACCAGGATCGCCCAGTATCTGGGCCAGCATCGCCACGAAGCCTCCGGCCAGGTAGAAGAAGAGAAACCGCACCCCGCCCATCGCATCCTCGATCTCGCGGCCAAACGCCCAGAGATAGATCATGTTGCCGATGATGTGCATCCAGCTTGCATGCATAAACATCGAGGTGAACAACGTGATCCAGCCATGCCCATGAAGAATCCGGACGGGAATCGCTGACCAGGCCCACACGAAGGCGTCGCCGTACATCAGTTCCTTCAGGAACACGTAGATATTCAGGACGACGATGAGCGTTGTGACGACGGCAAAGCGGCGCGGGCGCCGCGAGGCATCGCCAAGCGGTATCAGGCCTCCCATTTACATTCCGCCTTTGCCTAGGAGGATGCCAATGCCATACGTGACCGCGCCTTCCACCGCGCCTACGACCGTCATCTCAAGCCCCGAAGCCCACCACGAACGTACCGTGATGAGGCTCTTGGCGGCGCCCACCGCAAAATGCGCAGCCAGTGAAACGATCGCGGCAGCGATGACCGCCGGCACGCCTTGGAGGAAGAAAAACGGGATGATCGGGATGATCGCTCCCACGGCTGTGGAGAGCGCGCCGGAACTCGCCGAAACGAGCGGATTCGAGAGCGCCTCTTCCGAAGCGCCCAGCCGTTCTCCCGCCAGCGCGCGCAGCATTTGCTCCGGGTCGCGCGCAATGTGGTCCACCACGTGGAAAGCGTCTTCCTCGGGCAAACCCTTCACCTGGTAGTACAGTGCCAGCAGTTCGCGGGCTTCGGCGCCGTTCATGCGAATGGCTTCGCGTTCGCGGGCCAGCTCCGCATGGTAGATTTCCTGTTCGCTCTTGGCGGCAAGATATGCCCCTGAGCCCATCGACAGCGCACTGGCAACCATTCCCGAAAGGCCTGCGAGCAGCACGTACTTGGAATCGCCCGCGGTCGCGCCGGAAACGCCCGAAACGATGCCGAAGATCGCTCCCAGGCCATCATTGACGCCGTAAATCGCATCGCCGATCCAGCTTCCCGCCTGCTTGCGTCCCTGGTTGCGCTTGGCCAGCAGCTCATCGAGCACCGCCTTGGGGTCGACCTTGGGCGTGCCGGCAGGAGCCAAATAATGTCCGCGCAGGAGCGACCCCAACTCGCGGTGATGGTCCTTCTCGTCTTCAATGACGTGGTTCAGGATGTCGATAGAATCGTTGTCGCCCAGGTCCTTCAATTGCCGCCCGTAGTTGGCGATGTGGCGGCTCTCTTCGATCTCCAGCCGGCGCAGGGCCATGCGCACCCCGCCGGCCCGGTTGGCCAGCGAATTCGCCTCCCCTCCGGGGCTGCCCTTGTAGACCGGCTCGGGACCGCCCAATTCCACGATCCGCCCGTGCCAGAGTGCGGCGTGTTCCCACTCCGCGCTGGCCAGGTGGCGCAGAACCTGCGCACGGACGGGATCGGTGTCGCGGTCGGCTAGCGTCTGATACGTGTGGTACCCCTCCATCTCCGCCTGCCAGTTGCTCTCCAGCGCGTCTAGAATCTTCTGCTTCCGGGCGCCGTTCAACACTTCCTTGACCAATGGTTTCTCCTAGCTTTCAGTTGAGAATAGCCCAGATTTCTAGCCCTAGTTTAGCCCCGCAATGTTCCTCGCGTTCTATCACCTTCCCACAGTCGCCGTTTCCCGTATAGTGTTGTGTGCAGCAAAAGCCGGGAGAAACCCGGCCGGCGGAATTTGGCTAAAATCCGCCCGGTATCCGTCCCGTGCCGCGACATCAAACTGCTGAGGACGCGCAATACGCCCATGCGGGCGAACTTCTTTCAAGGAATCGAGGGATCTATCTCTCATGGCCACGCGATCTACTCCATCAGCGGCAACATCGAATGCCCCCAGCTACGTGGGACCGTTCATTACGGTCGCCATCCTCTTCTTCATCTTCGGGTTCATCACCAACCTGAATATGGCGTTGGTCCCTCACCTGCGGTCCATCTTCGATCTGCCCTACGCTTGGGCCATGCTGGCTGAATCGGCCTTCTTCCTGGCCTACTTCGTCTTCTCCTCGCCAACTTCGAAACTCATCGAAACCATCGGCTACAAGCGAACCATGGTGGTGTCGCTCTTCATCCAGGTGGTGGGCTGCCTTTTGTTTGTCCCCGCCGCGAAGATGGTCAGCTTCCCGCTCTTTCTTACCGCGGTCTTCGTCGTGGGTGCGGGCGTTACCGCTTTGCAGACGGCGGTCAACCCTTACGTCGCCATCCTTGGACCGGAGCACAGCGCCCCGGTTCGACTTACCCTCGCTCAAGCCCTGAACTCGCTGGGCGGCACCATCGCGCCCCTGGTTGCGGGTGCTTACATCCTCACCGATCCAGCCAGCCTGGCCAGCAAAGCAGCGATCGCCAATACCGTACGCGGACCCTATATCGCCATTGCAGGCGGTCTCCTGATCCTCGGGTTTGCCGTGATGTTCATGCATCTGCCGCACATCGTCCAGACCCAGGAGTTCCGGCCCGCCAGGGAAGGCGATCCGATCCTGAGCCGCAGCATCTGGGGATACCGGCACACCGTCTTGGGGGCCGTGGGCATTTTCGTCTATGTGGGCGTCGAAGTCGGCCTCGCGTCCATTGCCGTGAACTACTTCAAGACCCAGGGCGTCGACAGCCTCAAAACAGCTTCCTTCCTTGTCTCGCTCTACTGGTTCGGCGCGCTCGTCGGCCGTCTTCTTGGCTCGTGGATTCTCACCAAGGTCAAGTCGGGCCTGCTCCTGGGCATCTTCGGATTCGCCGCCGCATTCTTCCTGCTGGTCTCCATGTTCTCCTCGGGCCCGGTGGCCATCTGGAGCATCGTCGTCTGCGGGTTCTTCAACTCCATCATGTTCCCCAACATCTTCGCCCTGGGCATTGCTGGCCTGGGGCCGATGACCAGCAAGGGCTCGGGACTCATCATGACCGCGGTCGTCGGTGGTGCGGTCATCCCTGCCCTGATCGGCAAAGCGGCCGACCTCATGGGCATTCAGCATGCCTTCGTGATTCCGGTCCTTTGTTACCTCTTCATCGCCTACTACGGGCTATGGGGATCCAAACCTAAGCGGATTGTGCAAGCATAGGTTGGATTTGCTGTACAAACTGAAGGCCCTTCGGCAAGCCGAAGGGCCTTCGCACGTCCGGCGGAATATCGGTCGGTGCTATCGGGGGTGCCCCGTCCTAGCTCCGCTAGGGCGGGAGACCACGAACGCTGCCCCAGTCAGTCTTTCCCGCGTTTCGACATCGCGTGCAGCTTGAGCACCGTATTCCAGTTCCGCCCGGTTCCCGGCACACCAATCGCCTTGTCCAGCGTCTTGCCGCTGAATTTCGTTTCCGCAGCCCCATCGGGAAGGTGCAGATACACCACGTCCCCCGCCAGATGAAAGCGATCCCTCCGCGCCGGATATTTCGTGACAATTCCCTCCAGCTCGTCCTGTGCGCCCGCCGCGGCCCGGCCCGCAAGAAAGGCCACGTGCACCCTGGCGCCGTCCGCAGCGGCCTCGGCCGCAAACGGATTGTCAGCAATGATCCGCGACAGCTCCTCATGCGTTCGCACCATCACCTCGACGTGCGCCCCCATCAGCTTCTCTAACTCCACGGCAATCGCCGACGTCACTTTGGCTGCGGACCCCTTGGCCTCGAACACCGCATTGCCGCTCTGGATATAGGTCTCCACCTTCTTGAATCCAAGCTCTTCGAGAAGCTTGCGAAAATCCGCCATCGCGATCTTGCCGTAGCCGCCAAGGTTCACTGCGCGCAGCAGGGCGACATAGGTTGGCATTGGGCCTCCGATCGGTCGCATCAGCGATCGTAACGAGTGTAGCCGCTCTCTGCTACAGTCCCAGACAGGATGTCGACCGATACTCATTTCCTGCGGCTCTGGCGCTGGTTCACACCCCACCGGCTCTTGAACCCCGCGTCCGGCCGATGGATCGGCTTCCTCCGCCGTCTCTTTCCGTCCCGGGAAGCCAGGCACCCCTTTGACCGCGCCCACCGTGTCGACACCGGCGGCCTGATTTACGCCGACGGGCTCGCCACCGGCCACGAACACGACATCCACAGTTCCGGCTATTACGCCACCGCTCCATCGCTGTTTCGCGGCGCAATCAAGCTCTGGTCTGCGGCCCTCGAAGCATCGCCGTACCGTCTCGCCGATTACTCATTCGTCGACATCGGTTGTGGCAAGGGACGCATGGTGCTGCTGGCCTCCGAATACGTCTTCCGCGAAGTCATCGGCGTCGAACTGAATCCGCAACTGGCAGCGGTTGCCCGCCGCAATCTGCGTTGGTGGATGAGGCGGAAGCGCGCCTGCCGCCACGTCCGCATTGCTCACGGAGACGCTCTCTCCTTCCCCTTGCCGGATGGCCCGGTGGTCCTGTTCTTTTTCAACTCATTTGAAGAAGAAATGGCGCGCATGTGGCTCGACAGGCTTGTTGAAATCGCCGCCGCTCGCTCCGCGCCCATCGACCTGATCTACATGCACCCGGAACACCATAAATTGCTCACCGCTACACCGGCGATTCAGGTGCTGGCGGACGCCCAGATCGCCCTCAGTCCCGCAGACGCCGCCTCCGACGCCTTCGGCATAAGCTTCGATCGCTGCACCATCTACCGGCTTCTCAATTAATAACGTTCCAATCGTCGGAAAGTATGGGTGCCCCAGGTCTCGTGGAGACCCGTGGTGCGATGCCCAACCCCACCATGGATAAATCCGGTGCAGTGTCTGCGCGAACGGAATCGTTTCCCGCTCTTGATCCAGCCCGCACACGCATACTACGATCTGCTCGATGCCCATGCCGAATCCTGCGTAGCAGACGCTCGCTCGCCCGGCGGTTGCGAATCTCGCCAATGCTTTGCATAGTATTTCCCCGCCTTGGCGCACAATGAAATCACGACAATGGTTGCACTTCGGGATTCTGTTCTCGGGGCCGGCGATTGCTCGCGCGTTCAGGACGGTTATCGTTTGATTTGAATGATGGACACAGATAACCCCCCCACCCCCCGGGGGGGTGTGAAACTGTGAAACTGTGAACGCAAGCCAGGCTTGGAATGCTCTGGCTCGGAATGCCTACGGATAAATCCGGTGCAGAGTCCGCGCGAACGGAATCGTCTCCCGCACATGATCCAATCCGCACACCCAGGCCACTACGCGTTCGATGCCCATGCCAAAGCCCGCATGCGGCACGCTGCCGTAGCGGCGCAGGTCGAGATACCACTGGAAGGCTTCCTTGGGCAAGCCGTGGTGCTCGATACGCGCGTTGAGCAATTCGAAGCTCGACACGCGCTGCGACCCGCCGATCACTTCTCCGTAGCCTTCCGGTGCCAGCACGTCGACGCACAGCGCGAAGTTCGGATCCACCGGATCGGGCTCCATGTAGAACGCCTTCACCGCCGCCGGATAGCGATGCACCATCACCGGGCGATCGAATTGCGAGCTGAGCCATGTTTCGTCCGGCGAGCCGAAGTCGTTGCCATATTCGAAGGGCTGCTCGAGTTCACCCTTGGTGTGGGCCTCGTTGAGCATCTTCACCGCTTCGTCGTAGCGCAGGCGCGGAAAGGGGGGCAGCACCGATTCCAGCTTCTTGGTGTCGCGCCCGATCACCGCGAGTTCGGCGCCGCGATTCTTCAGCACGCTCTGCACGATGTGCGAGATGTAGTTTTCTGCCAGTTCCATCAGGCCATCGAGATCGCAATACGCCACCTCCGGCTCGACCATCCAGAACTCCGTCAGATGCCGGCGCGTCTTCGACTTCTCCGCGCGGAACGTCGGCCCGAAGCTGTACACCTTGCCCAGCGCCAGTGCCGTCGACTCGATATAAAGCTGGCCCGACTGCGTCAAGTACGCGGGATCGCCAAAATAATCCACCGGAAACAGCGTCGACGTTCCTTCGCATGCTGCCGGCGTGAGAATGGGCGGATCGGTGCGAATGAATCCATTGGTGTCGAAGTACTCCGCCGCAGCCCGCATGATCTCCGCACGGATGCGCAGAATGGCCGACTGGCGCGGCGACCGCACCCACAAGTGCCGGTGCTCCATCAGGAAATCGACGCCATGTTCTTTGAGTGTGATGGGGTATGGATCGGACTCCGGTACGCGCTGCACGACCTGCACATCTTCGACGTCCAGCTCATAGCCCCCGGGCGCCCGCTTGTCGGCGCGCACCTTTCCCGTGACGATGACCGAAGACTCCTGCGTCAGGCCCTTGAGCGCTTCGAACACCGCGGCCGGAACGCTCTTCACATGGGCCACGCCCTGTACCGTGCCGGTGCCGTCGCGAAAGATGGGAAACAAGAGCTTGCCGCTTTCGCGGGAGTTATAGAGCCATCCGCGAATGGTGACGGATTGGCCTTCGTGCTGGCCGAGGGTATCGATGGTGGCGATGGGCGCGGCAGCCTTGGGAATTTCGGTAGTTTCGGTTTCTTCAAACATAAGTTCTCGATTTCTGCGGCGTGGTCTCCCACCCCGACCACAAAAACGCGGTTAGAATGGGGCACCCAGGTGTGCCAGTCGGATCCGCCGGACCTATCAGGATAACGCCTGCTCGGTGGCTGCATCCCGTCCGCTTGGTTTATCGTCCTATCCATATGGCAAATCAGGCAACGGTTCCCAAGCCCGGACAGGCAAGCGTCCCCCATCCCGCGCCCGAGGCGGAGGAGGTCTATCGCCGCTGGATCCAGTATCTGGACGACGAATTCACCCGCCACCACCATCCCGAGCGCCGCTCAGAAATCGTCCGCGATCAGCTCTACCAGCTCTACCTGGGCCGGCCGCACAGCGGCAAGCTGAACCTGACCCTGACCAGCGAGTTGCCGGGCAACGTCCTCAGCCTTTCGCTCGATCCCGAAAACGTCACCCTCGAGGCCGGGCACTTCAGCGATGTCGACCGGCAGAAATTCAACGAGCGCAAGCCGCTGCTCTGGTTCTGGCAGATGTTTGACCGCTCCCCCATCGGCCTGAACCACTGGCTGGGGATGCGATTCCGCTGCATGCTCGGCCGCCACTTGTTTGAACACATGGGGTCGGGGGTGCGTCTCTTCCACGGCATCGACCTGACCTACGGCTACAATTTGAGGATCGGCGACGGGGTCACGATCCGCCAGCGCGCTCTCCTCAACGACCGCGGCGGCATCACCATCGGCAATAACGCAGTGATCGGCTCCTACGCGCGCGTCTACTCGCACACCCACGCTCCGGACAACTACGACACGGTCACGCTGGTGCCCACGGAGATCGGGCCCCGCGCGCGCATCGGCAGCCACGCCATTATTCTCGCCGGCACCAAAGTGGGCGAAGGCGAAATCGTGGGTATCTTCCCGGCCGACCGGGCATGACGTCGATCGCACTGCAAGACCATGCCGCAACCATGCTAACCTGTGGTTTCCAGCCAGGGGTGAACGTTGCAGCCAGGTAGCTTCGTCATTGCAGTATTCGAGTTCGTTCTGCTGATCTTTTCGCTAAGCGTGCATGAGTGCGCGCATGCATGGATGGCCTCCCGCCTCGGCGACCAGACGGCTCGCCTGCAAGGGCGGGTTACGCTCAATCCTATGTATCACGTCGATCCCTTCGGAACCCTTCTTTTCCCGGCCCTCATGATCTTCGGGCCTCTTTTGAGCGGCGGAGCGATGGGTGGGTTTCTTTTCGGATGGGCCAAGCCGACCCCCGTCATCACCCGGAACTTCAAGAACATTGTGCGCGATGACACTCTGACCACCCTGGCCGGCCCGGTCTCGAATCTGTTTCTGGCGTTTCTGGGCTTCCTCGGGCTAGCCATGATCATCCTGGTCCAGGGGCACTTGCCCACCGGCCAGTCGATGGGAACCAATGTTGAGGCCCTGGGCATCCTCTGCGAGCTGGCCATCAACGTCAATCTGGCCCTGTTTTTCTTCAATCTGCTGCCCCTGCCCCCGCTCGACGGCAGCCGCATCCTGCGTCATTTCCTGCCCTATAACGCACTCAACGCCTACGACAAGATGGGCATGTTGAGCTTCGTGCTCATGATTTTTCTGGGTGGTCCGATCGTGCGTTTCCTCATGGGTCCGACACTGGGCCTGGTGCGCATGGCTCTCAGAAGCCTGTGAGCGGGCCTGGTCGCTCCGGATAGGCCGTCCCTGGCCGCTACAATGGAGCGAGCAGTTCCTGAAGCCCGCAATTCGCTTTTGAGATATCTCGATTTCGACGCCCATCATGACTGACCCTTTGAACTCCTCGTCCCGCCCGCGTGTTTTGAGCGGCATGCGTCCCACCGGCAAACTGCACCTCGGCAACTACATGGGCGCCCTCGCCAACTGGGTCAAGCTGCAGGACGACTACGAATGCTACTTCTTCATCGCCGATTGGCACGCGCTGACGACGGACTATGCGGACCCGTCGCAGATCAGGAGGAATACCTCCGATGTCGCGCTAGATTACCTTGCAGCCGGCCTTGACCCTGAAAGGTCTGTGCTGTTTGTTCAAAGCCATGTCCCACAGCATGCTGAACTACATCTTCTGCTGAGTATGATCACGTCTGTCAGTTGGCTGGAGCGGGTTCCCACCTACAAAGAGCAGCAAGAGAACTTGGCAGGAAAAGACCTGACGACCTACGGCTTTCTCGGTTATCCCCTCTTGCAGGCGGCAGATATTCTTCTGTATCAACCGAAATTTGTACCGGTGGGCCAGGATCAGGTCGTTCATGTGGAACTGACCCGCGAAATCGCTCGACGTTTTAACTTCTTTTACCCGAGACAGCCTATGAGGTCCCAAGTCCAATACTCTCCGCAAGATCAGCTTGTAGCTGAGTTCGGCGAAGAGGCTTCTTCAAAGATCGGTCCGGAAGGTAAAGGGGGCCACTATCGTCCGGTCAATATTTCAGAAATCGAGAACGGAGGTCTGATCGATGTACTACCCGAGCCGTTGGTGCTGTTGACGCCTTCACCCAAGCTGCCCGGAACCGACGGCCGAAAGATGTCGAAGAGCTACGGGAACACGATCGGGCTCACGGATTCCGCACTTCAGGTCTCGGAAAAACTCCAGAAAATGACCAATGGCGGTCAGCGAAACTTTATCTCAGATCCGGGCGATCCCGAGGCTTGTCCCGTATACGACTTGCACAAGCTCTTCTCTCCCTGGGAGATCATTGAGACGACCGGAATAGGATGTAGGTCCGCTACGATCTCTTGTACAGAATGCAAGCAGCTTGTCGCCGAGCGGATCATCAAGTGTCTTCAGCCAATTCAAAACAGGCGCTCAGAATTCGAATTCTCGCCCAAAAGGGTGGTAGAGATTCTAGAAAACGGGGCTCAACGGGCAGCCGATCGAGCAGAAAAGACAATGGTGCAGGTTCGCGACGTTATGGGCGTTGCGAAGCAGATTCCGTTCGGCGGTGTGACAGTTTTCGATAGGATGAGTCACGACACGGGAACCCCAATAAACCACGTCCTCGCCAATCACAGAAGCGTCTGGAACGAATCTTCTGATAAGGTTGACCAGTTCCTTATCGATTATTGGAAAAGCGAGATGGTCCCATCTGAATTCACTTTGAGACTATCGGATGAGAGACAATTCGTAACGAATCGGAATAAGAGAGTACTAGTGTCGACTTCGCGTGAGGAACCCGGCGGCTGGCACTTCCGGATTCCCGCGAAGAGCTTCGAAGTCTGGGCACTTCTCTGTTGGGAACGGTCCCTTTTACTAAATGACTTCATCATTCCTCAGAAGTATTTCTCGGAAATTGTCGCGATCGCACGAAAGACCGCCAAAGAGCGGGAGATCCATTTACATGTAAAGAAGCTCAATGGGAGATGGTACCTGACGCTTGTCACCGGCTCGCGCGAAATTGTCGGAGGCGCAATTCGAGTCCAGGCGGA
>Ga0206794_1107_pt1 | contig 22970 bp, 21 predicted proteins | sample Alteio_BWOrgCont_70_FD_152877 | JGI IMG/M metagenome (GOLD analysis project Ga0206794, IMG submission 152877) | Enriched cells from forest soil in Barre Woods Harvard Forest LTER site, Petersham, Massachusetts, United States -... | ecosystem: Environmental > Terrestrial > Soil > Temperate forest >...
GGCTGCGGACGATTTCCGGGTCATCCTCCGCCTTGCCGTCATTGATGCGCGTGGCCTGCACGAGGTAGACGGCGCCCCGCACCGGGACAGCCCGCACGAGCACATAAGCGTCTTTTCCGGTGTGATGGATGACCTCGCTGAATTCGTAACTCTTGAACCCCTGGACGGTCATAAACCGGCCGGACAATTTTGTCCCATGGCTGCTCAGCTCGAATGCTTTCTCGAAGGATCGCCATACGTCATCACCATAGCCGGCGTGGTGGAGTGATTCTTCGAACCGATCCAGGAATCCGGGACCGTTATCGCGAAGTTGGAGTCCGGGAATGTCTTTTCCGGGTCCGCCAGCGCGGTGGCGGAAAGGGCGGAGCAAGCCAGGCTGGCCAGCAATAAGAGCTTGGAGGGGGAGATGAAGTTCATAGTGCCGGTCATCCCGCGCCTCGCGGCCGCCGTGACCGCATTGATACCGGCGCGTGCGTCCCCACGTAAAGCCCGAACCGGGAAGGTCTGATTCCCGTTCCCGCGTGCAAAGAAGCATGCCACTGCGCTCCCGCCCGCCCTCTCGTTGTGATCACACCGCGGAGGATTCGCGTTTTGCCGACGATCATTTATTCTCGGAACCATGAAACGCCGCCAAGGCCAACCTGCTGCCGTGCGCCCGCCGAGGGCCGCTCGCAAACGCTCCCCGGAGCGGTGGCTGATCGTGGTGGATCAGGGTCCCTTGCGACGCAAGGCTGCGACGGAATGCCGCCGGGCGATGGCGCGGCTGGAAAAAGCGCGGGCGGAATGGAAGCGTTTTGATCACGAGGATAAGCCGGCTTTCGGAAGGTGGATGGCCGCCACCTTTGGCGTCCTCTTGAGCCGCCAGCGGGAAGTCGAGGCGCTCATTCGGGAGAAGGAATCGCTGATCGAGGAGGTGGAAAGGGAATTGCATTTCGACCGGTCCGGGGACGAGCGGGCCGCCTACGCCAGGGTCCAGCGCCGCCGGGCCCAGCCGCCGTCGCGAGAGGATTCCCGCGGCAGCGCTGCGCCGCCTCCGCCGCGGCGGGAGGAAGACCCGCGCTTTGCAGGGCGTGGTCGTGACGACCTCTCCGACATCGAGCTGCAATTTCTCTTCGACGACTTTCTCCTCTTCATGGGCATGAACCCGGACCGGATGAGCGACCGGCAGTATGAGCGCATGTTCGCCGAATTTAAGGCGAGACTGCGCGCCCAAGCGGAGCCGGAAGCGGAGGCGCGATCGAAGTCGCGTCGGAAAGTCGAGCTGGAGTCGGTGCCGGAAAAACCCGCGTCCAGCCGGATCAAGGAAGTCTATCGGTTGCTGGTGCGCCGGCTGCATCCCGATACTCGTGCGGACAGTGACGCAGGTGTATCGGCGCTCTGGCATGAAGTGCAGGAAGCCTACGAAGACGAGAATCTCGATCGCCTCGAAATGCTCCTCGCCCTGACCGACATCCAGTCCAACGCGACCGATGAGACCAGCCTCTTTCAAATGCACTCCGTGCTCGACGAACTGCGCGCCGCCTGCAACGCCCTCCGGCGCAACCTGCGCGCCGCGAAGAAAGACCCCGCCTGGAACTTCATCGGGCGAAAGGACCGCGCCGCCCTCGAAATACACCTGCGCGGCGAGCTCGAGGCCAATCTTGCGCACCACGAGGATGTGCTCTGGAGGCTCGAAAGGATCATCGAAAGCTGGTCGACCCCGCCACCGGTGCGCCGGAGGCCGTCGGAGCGGTATGCGGATACTCGACGTTGAGGCCACTTTTGATGGCGCCTAAAAAGAGAGGACCCGACGTAGCGTAACCGTCCTGGTTGCATCGAGTCGAAGGCAAACGGGACGCTTGCGCTACTTTGACCGGTGCCAGCAACGAGAGCAAAAATAGCGCTGGCGCCGGGAGTGGGTGGGAGGCCAAATGGGGATGTCTGCCGACCGGAACTTTTGCACCCGGCAGTTCCAAACTCCACCGCCCCCATGACGATCCACTGCTTCAAGTTATACCTCTTCGCCGCTTGCACCGTTCTTCTTGCGACGACCGCGTTTGCCGGGGAAGACCTGCCCAAGACGCTCCTGACGGAGCGCGGGAAGTTGCTCTACAGCGAGGAATTTACCCAGCCGCTTCCGCCACTCACCGGGAAGCCGATCGGGTTTGCGAGCGGTTTTCAGGGCTGGCGTTACAATCCCGGCCCCGCGCCGAGCCATGGCGGTGTGTGGACCATCGCCGATGGCTGCTTCACCGGTATTGAGAGCCCCGATGCTCACCATCCGGCGACGGCTTCCTATGGGATCGATTTCAAGGACGCGATCGTGCAGTGCGAAGTGCGGCTGGACGACGTGCCCGACGAAGGCCGGCGCAGCCGCTATCTCCAGATCAAGGCCACGGATACCAAGGACTATGTCGTGGTCGTGACGCTCGGGCAGAGCGGGCTGACGGGCCGGCCGTTTGATGACGCGCGCATCAATCCCGTCAGCAAGCAGCGGATGGAAGGCACGCCGGTTTTCGTCCCCGCGCCGGTGAAGCTCGGTGAATGGCACACGGTGGTGCTGGAGATCAAAGGCGAGGAAGCGGTGGGCACGGTGGATGGCAAGAGCATTGCCTTGAGCGACCCGATCATCGGCTGGGACAAGCACAGCATCATGCTCGTCGCGGGCACGCAGGGGAGTTTTCGCCATTTGCGGATGTGGGAAGCTTTGCCCAATCCGGACTGGGCGAAGAATAAGGAAGGTCTAACCGCGGCGGCGAAGCCGGGGCAGAAGTGAACTGCGTGTGGTCGGCGTGTGCCATCGCCACGAAGGTGAGGTGGGCGCGATGGACGAGGACGGGCGGCGGTGGTTGTCTCCTGGGCGGAGTTTGGATCGAAAGCCGCATTGAATAGCTTCGAAAAAGCATGAACCCAACTCCTCAACTCATCGGGGCATGGCTTGATAAGCTGATTATAATCGGCGTCGGGGCATATTTTGCATTCGTGATGCCGTATGTAATCAATCGCTCCGTGAAATCCGGGAAATGTTCTGAAGCAGATGGGAAGAACCGCATCAAGAAATTGAAATTCATCGGCTGGTTGATGTTCTCTCTTGGAATCTTCCAGGCGCTCCTCGCTCTTGCGCGAACAAACTGAATTGGCCGATCGGGGCAATCTGGGTCGGGCAAAAGTCCGATGATATTTGACTGATTCGCCTATCGGCCGCGGTAGCGGACGACGATGCATTCGGCGGCGACGCCTTCCTGGTGGGAGTCGCCGCCGAGATACCAGTAACCATCGTCGGCGACATAGACGCGGACCATTTCACCGGCGCCCTCAAAGTGGCCGGTGACCATGGTGAGGGCGCAGAAGCCCTCTTCCTTGCGGATCAAGCGGATGGGGGCGTCGCCCTGCTGCCACCGTCGTGTTTCAAATGCGGCGGGTGCGGGGGCGGCGTCCGGGGCCGGGATGCGGTGCATCGTGAACTCGCCTTCCTGGCCCTGGCCGCGGACCGGGGCGCGAAATTCGTCCGGGCTGATCATGGTGACGGTTTCCGTGGGCCAGCCATTCCAGGCGAGCACGAGAATGACCCGATCGTGGGAAGCGGTGAGGGTCCAGTGGCCGGTGGAATCCTGATTGGAAAAGGTGCCGTCGGCGGCGATCTGGACGGTGCCGGTCCAATCGGGATGGGTGCAGGCCCAGGCTCCGACGACGCTCCATGGCGTTGTGGGCGGAGCGGGTGCGGCAGGCGGGTTGGCGTCGACGGCGACGAGACCGTCGGCGAGGCTTTCCAATGGCGCAAAGAGGAGGGATGCGCCGAGCAGGCAGAGGGGGAGGAGAAGCGATAGTTTCATGGCGGTGAATACGCGGGTGGTGGTGGGAAGATGATAGCAGGGGAGGAGATCGGCGTCAGGCGACCAACCCTCGCATCATAAAGACGGCGCAGGGGCCTCGATTGTTAGAAATGCGTTCCGAAAGCCCCACCCGTTCGACAGGCTCAGGGCAAGCTTTGGGAACGAGAAGAAAGATTCGTTGCCTGTCCCGTAACTGCTCACCTCGCGAGGTATGCTCGATACTTCACTTCGAGCTCGCTCCTCGGGCATGGGACGGGATCGGTGGGGTCGATTCGAAAATAAAACGGATTCACAAAGCGGAACTGCGAAAGCGCGTGAGCCCGATCTCGGCGACCTCCGCGCGAAGGCTATTTGCCCGCGGGTTTGGCGGTTTTCAGGAGGGCCATCATGCTCGGGCTGCGTTTGGCGGCTTCGTCTTTTTCGCCATGGACGCAGGCGATGAAGACTTGCTGGCCGACGGTGAAGATCACGACTTCGGCGGCGCCGGGATCGCCGTCATCGGCTTCCGCGCCCTTGCCGAAGAGGTGGTCGGCTTCGTGGCCGGCGACGGCGAGATGCTTGGTGTCGCTGACCGCGAAGTCGGTGAATTCGCTTTTGATGATGGCAGCGGTCTGGGGAACGGCTTCGGCGATGGTCTTGGCTGTGGGGACGAACCAGAGATAGACCCATGCGTCTTTCAGCAGGAAGGAGGTCTTGGCACCTTTGGTGGTGGCTTTGGCATCCTTGGGGATTTCCAATTTCAGGGCGGGCGTGTTGCCGGCCATGATGGTGATTTCCTGGTTTTCCGCAAAGGACGTGAGGGGGAGCAGAGCGAGGGTGAGGAGGGTGAGGGCGCAGCGCATGGCCAATGTTGATAGACGGACGGAGCCGTGGGGAAAATGAAAAAGGGCGCGGGAAATAGGCGTGGCTTTTCGGATGGACAAAAAATTTCTTCGCGCTGGTTGACAGGAGGCCCGGAGCGGATGTATTTAACTTAGAAGTTAATTAACCATTCGGTATATCACGATGCAGGACACCCTCAGCCAGACCTTTGCGGCGCTCGCCGATCCGACGCGGCGGGCGATGCTCGCGCGGCTGACCCGCGGGGAGGCGAGTGTGTCCGAGCTGGCGAAGCCATTCCTCAAGGACATGAGCCTGCCGGCCGTGACCAAGCACCTGAAGGTGCTGGAAAAGGCCAGTCTCATCACCAAGACGCGGGAGGCGCAGTGGCGGCCCTGCAAGCTGAACGAGACCGCGTTCAAGGACGTGGAGGAGTGGATGGAACCTTACCGCCAGTACTGGGAGGAGAGCTTTGACCGGCTCGATGAATATTTGAAAACCGTGACCGCCAACAAAAAGAAAAACCAACGAAAGAAAAAATGAGTGCCAAAGCCAAATCCAATGAGATCAAGATCACGCGCGTGTATGACGCATCGGTGGAAGATGTGTGGGACGCCTGGACGGACCCGGAGCAGGTGAAACATTGGTGGGGACCGCGTGGATTCACGCTCACGACTCATGGCAAGGACTTACGGCCCGGGGGGCACTGGACTTATACGATGCACGGGCCTGATGGGACGGACTACCCCAGCAAGATGATTTATCACGAAGTGGAGACGCACCGGAAGCTGGTCTATGACCATGGCGGGCATGACGATCGTCCGCCGATGTTCCGGGTGACGGTGCTCTTTTCGGAAAACGACGGACGGACGACGATGGACATGACCATGGCGCTGGCAACCCCTGAGGCGGCCGAGCAGACGCGGGCTATTATCAAGAAGATGGGCGGCAATTCGACGTGGGACCGGCTGGCGGAATACCTGGAGAAAGAGGAGACGGGGAAAGAAAAGTTCGTCATCGCGCGGAGCTTTGCCGCGCCGATTGAGACGATGTTCGAGATGTGGACGGACCCGAAGCACTTTTCGCAATGGCTGGCGCCGACCGGCTTCGAGATGCAATTCATCCGCGCGGATATTCGCACCGGTGGCAGCACCTTCTGGTACATGGCCGCGCCGGGGATGAAGATGTATGGCAAGGCCGAGTATCTGAAGATCGAAAAGCCGGGGACGATCGTTTACACGCAGCAGTTTTGCGATGAGCACGAGAACTTATCCCGACATCCAAAGGTGCCGGCGTGGCCGGCGACGATGCTGACGACGGTGCAACTCACATCCGAGGGCCCGGATCAAACGCGTGTGACGGTGACGTGGGAGCCTCATGGTGCCACGACGCCGGAAGAACTCGCGGCGTTCATCCAGCAAAAGGGTGGCATGACGCTGGGGTGGACTGGGTCGTTTGATAAGCTGGATGCCTATCTCGAAAAGGTCGGTGCGGCGGGTTAAATTCGTTTGAGCGAAATAAAAACCGCAGAGGCGCAGAGGACGCGGAGGCTCGCAGAGAAAAAGGAACAGAATGATCCTTCTGCGGTGCTCTCCAATCCTCCCGTGCCTCTGCGGTAGATAGACCATCGCCAGGGTTCGTGGCAGCGATCCTGCTGGAGAGATGGGGGCTTGAACTGGAAAACTTTCATTTTGATCTGCGCGCTGCTTTTTGAGGCGCTGGCCGTGGGGCGGGCGGCGGAGCCGATGACGTACCGGGAAATCGCCATGCTGCTGCGCAATGGGGAGAACCAGCAGTTCATCCTCAACGAGGCAGCGCGGCGGAAGTTGCTCCAACCGCTTTCGGCAGAGGAGGAACAGGCACTCCTCGCGTTGCATGCGCTGCCGGCTTTTGTCCAATACCTGCGCGACCCGGCGTTGGTGGCTTCGAAGGATGCGGCGGCGGCCTATGCGACGCATCTGCGGCAGCAAAAGGAGCTGGCGGAAATGGAGGAGCGGGAAAAGCAATTACTCGCCCAACGGGAGGCCGCTAACGCGCAAATTGCAGCACAGGGGGTAAAGGTGAAGACCGAGGGAAATACGGTGATGGTCGGCGATCCGGCCGGCGGCGGGGCCAACGGCGGCTCTGTGGGCAAGCTGCTCAAATTGAATTTTGACGCAGCGGACGGCACGAAGGTGGACCTGGCCAAGTTGCAGGGAAAGGTGGTGCTGATCGATTTCTGGGCGACGTGGTGCGGGCCGTGCATGCGAGAGGTGCCGAATGTGGTGGCGGCTTATAAGAAGTATCACGACCGCGGCTTTGAAATCGTCGGCATCTCGCTGGATCAGAGCAAGGAGTCCATGATGAAGGTGGCGGCGGCGAAAGGGATGACGTGGCCGCAGTATTTCGACGGCAAGGGTTGGGGAAACGAGATCAGCACCGCCTATCACATCAAATCTATCCCGACGATGTGGCTGGTGGGCAAGAATGGCCTGGTGGCAACGACTGAGGCGCGCGGGAATCTCGAGGGAGAGATCGAGAGGCTCTTGAAGGAGTAAGTGCGAGACGGCGTCATTCCGATTCGGCCGGAGCGCCGTTGAGGGCGTGCTGGATATCTTCGTCGGTGAGCCGATAGACGAGGATTGAATAGGCGATTTCTTCATCGGGCTGACGGTGCCGGAGGAAGGACCACAGCCGGGCCTCGCGAAGATCGGAATAGTGGGTGACGAGCTGCTGCACAGCGCCGTTAGCGGACGCGGGGAGTCCCTTGGCGAATGCCTGCGCGAGTGCCTGATATTCCGCTTCGCGCGCGGGTGTCCAATGGCCGACGATGGGTAGGAAGGTGCCTTGCAGGGCGGTCGCGCTGACGCAGTAAGTGCCGCCGGTGAGGGGCGGTAGCGGCTCGGTGCGGTAGCGCCCGAGGCGGGTGGAGCGAATGCCGTAATCGTCGAGGCTGGCGGCGCCGAAGTAACACACGTAGGAGCGAGTGGGTTCGTTGGAGTGATGGGCGTCGAGCCAGTCGCGGAGAGCGGGTAAGTCCTGGCCCCAATCGAGCGAGCTATCCACGAGGCAGCGGTAACCGTTGCGCGGTCCGCCGACGAGTTCGTTGAAATAGGCGAGGTAATGCGGTCGGATGAAGAAGGATTCGGCCGCGAACCAGCAGAGTAAGAGGACCACCGTGAGGCGGCGCCACCAAGGACCGGACGCCAGCCAGGCGGCGCTGCCCCCGGCGAGGATAAAGAGCGGCGGGTAAGCGGGGAAGAGGTGACGTTCACCGATATTGAAACGGCTGGCGATTGCGATGGCGGCATAACCGAGGCAAAGAACGGCGAGGGGAATGAGATCGTAGAGATTGTCTCCGACCGCGCCGGTCTTTCGGAACCAGGCTTGCGCTGCGATGACTAATGCAATGGCGATGAGGGCGAGAAATGGGAGCGGGGTCTTGATCAGCACCACCAAGGGAAAGAAATCCAGATGGCCTGCGGTGCTGACATCGCCGAAGAGAAATGAAGTGCGCGAGTCGGCATGATGCAGGGTGTAGGATAAGCCGAATAAGTAGGCCTCGGGCAGGACCTTGAGCGACCGCAGCGTGGGTATCGCTTCGATAATGGCCGAGGGCTTGCTGAGCACCGAGGCCCAGCGATCTTCCACATTCACCGGGTGGAAATCCGGGTTTACCATGGAATAGCGGAACCCATAGGCGGCCCAGATGGTGAGCCAGGCGATCACTCCGCACACGGCGAGCGCGCCGACCATGGCGCCGAGTTGGCGGCTGCGTTGGGTGATGGATCGACCCGCTATTTGCAGTGGGCGCCCGCCAGCGATGCGCAAGGCGATCGTCGCGGCGGCGACCAGGGCAAAGACGCCCGCGGACATCTTGGAAAGCGCGAGGCCGCCGAGGGCCAGGCCCGCGGCGAGCACGGTGGTGAGGCTGATACGGTGGAGAAGTTTCCACACGGTCCACGTGGCAAGGGTGAAGAACAGGGCGGTCGTTACGTCCGAGGTGACGAGGCAGCCTTGGGCGAGCATTGCGGGGCTGAAGACAAACAGGGCAAGGGAGATGAGTCCGCCGGCGCGGCCCCAGATACGGCGCGAGATCTGGAAGATCGTCGCGCCGAGTGCGACGCCGATCAGCGCCATAACCATGCGCGCGCGGAAGAGCAGTACGGCGAAATTGTTGTCCGCGCCGTGCGCTTCGGGGAAGCGAACGTCGGTAAACATCAAGGGAATGGCGCCCCAGCGCGAAGGCAGCGTGCCGTTTTCCGGGTCGATGCGGTAATCGCCCAAATGCCACGCGGCGTACCCGGCGCGGAGATGGATCGGCTCGTCAAAGGTCGCCGACTGATGCCGGATCGCCGAGACGGACATCGCCCAATAGAGCGCGAGGAGCAGAATCGCGAGAGCGGAATCCAGTCCGAGAGAAAATTTCAGTCGGAAATGGGGGGCAGGCATACGCGGCTGTGCCAATAGCCGGAGACTGCGGCGGTGTCACGGCGGGAGTGAGCGCGTGCCATTCCGCCCGACCCCGCCTCAGCGCGGTGGCGCCGGCTTTGACTTCCGATGCCTTGCGACGCCGAGGAGGGCGGGAAAGGCGAGTCCCAGCAACACCGCGCTGGCAGGCTCGGGGACGGCGAGGGCGATGCCTTCCGGGCCGTAGCCGGACGTGGAGATGAAATTCGCGTTGATGGTGGAGCCGTCGATGGCGCTGTACAAGCCGATGTTTTGACTCAGGACGTCGGCGACGTAGAGATTGCTGCCCGACACGGCCAGCCCCCACGCTTCACCAGGGACTGTAATGAAACTTGCACCGTTCGCTCCGATGGGATTGCCGGTCGTAACGTTGTAAGCGCCGACAGTACCGGCGAAGGCATTCGTCACGAAGAGGACATTGCCGTCCAGTGCGAGGCTGATGGGTCTGTCCAGCCCGGAGATGAAGCTGGAACCAGTCTCCAAGCCGGTCGTGATGTCGAACGTGTCGATGGTGTTGCTGCCCGCGTCGGCGACGTAGAGCGTATTGCCCACGAGGACCATCCCTTCCGGCGTGGACAACCCGCTGGTGATCAAGTTCGAGTTGATTACGTTGCCGTTTGTAGCGTTGTAAGTGGAGATGACGTTGCCGTTGCTGACGTAAAGGGTATTGCCCGAGACCAGCAGGCCGTGTGGGGCCAGGCTGGCGGTCGTAATTGTGTTGAAGGTGGAAATCGCCAGGCCGGTCGTGGCGTTGTAATCGCTCACCGTGAAGTTGTTGGTATTGGTGACGTAGAGATTGTTGCCGGAAACGGCGATCCCGGTCGGGGCGCCAGCCATCCCGCTGACGAGAGTACCATTGATCGATCCTGCGATATTCGTGCTCACGTCGTATTCCGCGATATGAGCGGTGCTACCCCCCTGATCCCCCACGTAGAGTTGCTGTGCGCATACTCGGCCCGACGACGCAAGCAAAGCGGCCCCGAGCAGCAGAAGCGCGGCCAGGGGAGAGCGAAGCAGACGGGACCGATGTGGACGGGTATTTATCAAACGAAAGTGGAGGGATTGGCCTGCGATCCGCGATGGGGCATGCACGTAGCCCCGATAGGGGGCTACGAATCATGCCCCACTGTCGGATTTGTCAGGGCACCGATAGTAGTCAGCTCGGGCATCAAAATCAAGGATAAAAGAATCATCTACGCGGGACCACGACACACTCGACCCGCCGAAGAAAAACGAATGGTGGATATGAACACGCTTCGAGTTGCGGGGCTGCCTGCCTCTGAACGGCTCCGTACCCGCACCGTACCCGTTTCGCTTTCAGTGCGAGGGGTCGTCAACTACGCGATACAGATAGGTCGTCGGACCAAAGGGTCGCTGGATGGTCTCCAATTTCAACTTTTTGCCCGGAGGCGGCTGTGGCTGACTGGCGCAAGAGACCAAAGCCAGTACACAGACCAAGGGGAGAAGGATTTCGACGCGGGCCGGCGTTTTCATCGGGCTGCCATTGAGCGGCGGAGACCGGGTGAAGGCAAGCTCATAACGCCCGGGAGAGCGCCTGCTAAAAATCCTTCAGGCGTTCGCCGACTCCGTCGGTCGATTCCATGGGATGGCCGGTCACGTAATGATCCCACCAGCTCGTCGTGATTTCCAACTCGTTGGGATGCGATTGATCGTCTCCCGAGCGATAAGCGGCGGAGGCTTCGCCGGAATTCAAGTCCCACTTTTTGGACGAGCCCTGTTCGGTTTCCCGTTTCCAATGGCCGCCGCGGCAGTTGACCTCCAGCAGCCGCTGAATCTCCGCATCGGTGAGGGGGCCGCCGGTTTCACTGGCGTAGGATTCGCACTGGCTTTTCTCATCGAGGAAGCGGACGACGATGACTATTCCGCTGTGTTTGTAGGTGCATTGGAAATCCCGGGTCCGGATTCCATTGTCGATCTTCACCGGCGCGCCGTAGCGGGCTTCGATCCGGCCCGGGGATTCACCGAGCCGGGCCTGCAAGGGAATGGCGCCCGCGAGGAGAAGTCCGAGCACGAAGGGCAGTAATTTGCGGTGGCGAGCCGGCCGTTTCAGCGAGCGGCGAGCGGCCTGCATCCCCGGCGCGAGGAGCCGGAATTTCAAGTTCTCTCCAGATTTTGTGAGGCAAAACGCCTGGCATCCGTTCCAAGGCCGCCGACAAACGTGCCGCCTCTGCTGGAGATGGGCGAACGCGTCGATATAGAGGCAGATTTCGCTGTAATTTCCCTCCGGCATGGGAATAAATCCCGATTCGTCGGCGGAGAAGAGCAGTGCTTTCTCGAGAACGGTGAGTTCGGCTGTAGGGAGCAGATTTTCCGAGGCAAAAGACATAACTTTTTAGGGAGATGGTGGATCGGTGGTAATCACTTCCTGAATCGCCCCGGCAGATGAGAGCATCGTGAAGGGAGGATTAATTTCTGTGGTCCACGCGGTGGCTGCCCGGTGCTGCTGGTACCGATTCCTGCGCCCTCTCAAAGGCTGCGATAAGTCTCTTCGCTCACGGCCCAGTGCTGGGGGCCGGTGTTGACGAAGACCATGGAAAGATGCTCCGTGCGCCCGTTGTTCAGCAGTTCCTTGCAGGTGAGACGCACCTTGCCATCGGGTAGCTCCCGGCACTGCACCTCGGCAAAGCGAATGTGGAACTGGCCGTCGCGAATCCTGACGAGAACTTCGTGCAGGGCCAGGTGATGTTGCGCGGGGGTGAGCGCGCGCCCGTGCGGATCGCCATGGGGGGTGGTCTCGACGAGCTGGAAGGTGGTGTTGGGCATATAAATGCCCTCGCAAAGCGGATCGCCGCGCATGAACAAATCAGCGTAGCGGGCGAAGACGCCACGCACTTCCTTTTCCTCCTTGCTCACCGGCAGAAGCGTGGCCGTGGCCCGGTGCACGAAGTCCGGCAGCGGATGGAAGTAATAGTAGACCAGCGCTGCGACGAAGCAGACGGCGATAACGATCCGAACTGCTTTCACGCGTCAGGGTTACTCGATATGTCCGATATGCGCCGGTGGCCAGTAGCACCATACCGCCCTGCCTAGGACAGAACTCGCGGGAACGCAACCCCACATCCGGCTGTCGAGGGAACGCAGAGCGTTATCGCCGAGGACGAAATACGAACCGGGAGGGATTTTGATTTTCTCTTGAGGGTTCCGCAGAAATCTGGAGTTCAGCGATCGATACACGATCTCGCCTTCTTTGTTCCGAATGGAAACGCGTTCTCCATTGACGTAAAGCGCATCGTGATCGATCCGCAATTCCTCGCCCGGGAGACCGACGAGTCGCTTGACGTAGGTCTGATGGCCCAGCCCTGGGATCGCGTCAGTCTTGAAAACGACGATATCGCCGCGACGAGGGGGCAGGCGCAAATAGGAGAAACCTTCCATGACGACGTGATCGCCAGCATCGATTGCGGGAGCCATGGCACCATTGGGGACGGAATAGACGCGGGACAGATTGGTGGCGATCAGGGCAAGCGGCACGATCAGGATCAGCACGGCCAACACGATGAGGATTTTCACCCATATTGGTTGAGATGTCCGCTTTTTAACCGGAAGAGATGGTGGAGAAGACATGCGTTTCTTTAATGGGTTGAACTTATGCGCGAGCGCCACAGCTACGTGCACGCGATGTCCTAATCCACCCGCTTCAGATACATCGTATGCTTGGGAAAGTTCAGGGTCACGACATGCCGGGCGAGGAAACGCAGGCCGAGGAAATTGTGACTGGCGGCGTCGACGATCACGCGATCGTAGGTTTCGCCGCCGAAAGTCGCGTGGGGAAATCCGCCTTCCACCACGGGCCGGCCTTCCGCGGAGGAAAACTGCCGGACCCAGGTCGGCGGCTGGCGCAACCACGCCTGGCGGAACAGCGGGGGCATCATCACCGCATCCACCGTGCAGCCGGTGTCGACCTGGTAGAGCATGGGACCGGTGCCCAGCAGGTCGCCCTGGACGAAGGCGCCATTCACGATCGAGTAGAGGGGGAAGGCGTGGCCAAGCTCGGCTCCTCCCGGATGCTCGGGATCGAGGAAACGGATGACGTGATTGGGAAAGTCGAGCTGCACGCAGTAGTTGCGCAGGCAATCCAGACCGAGGATGCCCTGCACATAGCGGCCGGTCCAGACGTGCCGCAGATCATCGCTCCAGACGTGCGGCCCCAGGAGCAGCAGCGTGCCATTGAGGAAGACGTGCGGCGCATTGTGGACCTGCAGCGTGGAAGGGCCGCTCCACGCGTAGCGCACCGTTTCCTCGCCGAGCGCCGGCCCCAGCCTGGAGCGCAGCGATTTGTCGAAGATGGTGATCGGCGAGCCGGAATCGACCAGGAAACGCCAGCTCTCTCCGTGCTCGCCTTGCAGCCGCAGGCAGAAAACGCGGTCCGTGCCGATGCCGCGGTCGAACGTCGAAACCGGTGGCAGGCCGGGATGCAGCGGGTCCGCCGGCAGGGTGGGCGGGACAGTCGCGCACGAAGCGAGCAAGAGGCTCGCGAGCGGGAGGAGGGCGCGACGGAGAAGCGGAGGCATGCGGCGGAGTGGGATTGGGCGTGCCGAAATCAAGAGCGGAGACGTTGGGACGCAAACTGCGGGCTCGGCGAGCCGCAATCAACAATCAAACGCGGCTGGATTCCACGTATTCCTCCAGCAGCCAATGTTCGGCGGCCGTCTGGTCGCGAAAGACGCGAATGGGAAAGGTATCCTCGACGAGGGTGGCAAACATGCGGGTCAGGCCATACACGGCTTCATTGGTCACGAGCACCGCACGCGGGCCGGCCCGCTCCTCCAGGGTAATGGCCAGGACGGCCTGTGCGGCCTGCCAGATTTGGGAGCTTGTCATGTAAGGAGGGATCACTCCGCGGATGTCCACCAGCTCGCGGTGGCCCACCGTCTTGCCGCGCCGCTGGTTGTTCAGGTGATCAACGATTTCCTCGACCTTGATGGATCCCGCTACTGTGGTGTGTACCAGCCGCTGCTTTGGATCGAGCACGTAAGAGATAGGCATGAGGAAAAGCGGACGCTCCCTGTTAACGTAGCGAGCAATATCTGACGACGGCTTCCGCCGTCCAGTCCGCATTCGAACCGAATGTCGTCAGCGCTGGCCGATCGCGGTGAGGCGCTCGGCGGCTTGAGTGGCCTTTTTGTGGCGCTGACGCTGGTCGTGCCGCCGCGCTTCGAGGGCGCGCAGAAAAGCGCCGGGCGATTCAGCAAAGACGCGTCCGCCGAGATCGAAGGCCGCGCCGAGCAATTCCTCGCGGCGGAGCGCGATGATGTCGAAGAGCGCGTCCCGCGCCTGGCCGGCGGCCACTTGCCGGGGATGATCTTCGAGTGCTTTGCGCAACACGATCAGATCATGGTCGTCACCGAGAAATTCGCCCAGGACTTCGAGTTCGCCGGCCAGCTCTTCCATAAAAGCGGGAGCGGCGCTGTGGGCGAGGGTCAGATGGTACCAGAGATCCTTGGCGCGGCGCCGCCAATCGTGCAGCCGGCGCGGCTTCGGTTCGGTACGCGCGTGGCGCCAGGCTTCCCGCGCGCGGCGGTAGCTGCGCCGGAGTGCGGTGGCGAGGTGCTTCCAGCGGAAGTCGTCGATCTTCCACGCCGCGGCGCGTTGGTGCGCCTCGCGCAATCCGGCGAGCACGGTGCTGAGCCCATCCTTTCGCTCGAGCGCGCGCAGGGCCAGGTGCGCTTCGGCCACCAGCATGTGGCGCGCGGCGAGCACGATGGGCGGACGTCGCGCCTCGAAAAAGCGCCTGGCCAGACTGTCCAGCGTCACGGTCAAGGCCTGGGCATCGCGCAGTCGCCGGAACTTGCGCCCGATCTCCCGGTAGCAGGTCTCTTCCGCCTGGATGCGTTTCGCGCCCAGCGGCTCGCGCAATAGTTGCACCGTGGCGCGCAGTTTCTTGAAGTGCTTGCGGGCCTCGTGCACGGCCTCCGCGGTGTCGCCCTGCTCGAGCGATTCCAGTTCCTCCAGCGCGGCGGAGATTTCCTCCTCGACCACCCGGCGCAACTCGCCGCCGAGGTGTCCGTGGGTCTTGATGCGAAAGCTCATGCGAAAAGTGACGTGACGGGGAAAATTAACGTAACATCCTCTGTGGACGGATGTCCGTAATTATTCAGGCCGTTGCTGAATTGTCACTTTTCCTTCGCGTCGAGTCAGTTGGGGAAAAGAACTGGCCCCGTTCGCGGCCATTGGCGACACTTCCGCTTGCATGACTGCGCCGCGCACCGCCGTTGAACTTCTCCAGGAGCTGATTCGCATCCCGAGTGTGAATCCCCACGGCGACCCCGGGACGGACGGCGTGGGCGAGGCGCGGATCGCCGAATATCTCGCGGAGTTCCTGGGCGGGATCGGGGCGGAGGCGGAGTTGCGCGAGGTCCTGCCCGGCCGGCCGAATGTGGTGGCCCGCTGGCCGGCCGACCGGCCCGGCAAGCCGCGCATCCTCTTCGCTCCCCACACCGACACCGTGAGCGTGGGAGGGATGAGCATCGACCCTTTCTCGGGGGAACTGCGCGACGGCAAAATCTGGGGCCGCGGAGCCAGCGATACCAAGGGGCCGATGGCGGCGATGCTGTGGGCGTTGAAAGAGACGGGCGCGAAGCTGGCCACGCTCGGCTATGAAGTTTGGTTCGCGGGCCTGATGAGCGAGGAGGCCGACCAGCATGGCTCGCGCGCGCTGGCGGCGCAGGAGAAATTCGATTTCGTCATCGCTGCGGAGCCGACCGGGCTGGAGGTGGTCCACGCGCACAAGGGTTCGACGTTTTTCAATATCCGTACCCGCGGCGTGGCCGGCCACGCTTCCCGGCCGGAGCTGGGGAGTAACGCCATCGATAAGATGCTGGATGTGCTGCACGTCGTCCGGACGGAGATCGCGCAGGAGTTTGCCGGGCAACGCGATCCCCTGCTGGGCTCATCGACGTTGAGTATCGGGACGATCCGCGGCGGAACGAAAACGAACATCATCCCGGATTTGTGCGAGGCGAGCGTCGATATGCGCTTCGTACCGGCCCACTATCATTCGAATTTCGTCGAGCGTTTCCGCCGGCAGCTCGAGGTGGTCTGCCCGGATGTGGAAATCTCGGCCATTCCCGCCCCTCCTCTCTACACCGATCCGCAGCACCCGCTGATCGTGAAACTCGGTGAATGTGGTGCGAAACCCGTCTCCGCGCCCTGGCTCTGCGACGCTTGTTTTTTTGCCGAGCGCGGCATGCCCGCCGTGGCCCTCGGCCCCGGGACCATCCTCCAGGCGCACACGAAGGATGAGCATATTGCGGTTGCGGATTTGGAGGAAGGCGTGGACTTTTTCCGGAAGTTCCTCGAGCTGCTGTAGGCCGTTTCCGACTCAGCCAGCTAGGCTCCCGATCGGGATGGCGTGAACAGTGGCTTGTCTGCAAGCCCGAGGGGCACTAGCTTCGCCTCCCCTTTTCCGAACCCATGAGCCAGTCCCAAGAAAAAACCGCCATCACCCCACGCCGCGACGAGGATTTCCCCGAGTGGTATCAACAGGTCGTGCGCGCGGCGGACCTGGCCGAGAATAGCGACGTCCGCGGGTGCATGGTCATCAAGCCCTGGGGCTACGGCCTCTGGGAAAGGATGCAGCACATCTTCGACGGAATGCTCAAGGCCACCGGGCACAAGAACGCGTATTTTCCGCTGTTCATTCCGATCTCGTACTTGGCCAAGGAGGCCGAGCACGTGGAAGGCTTTGCCAAGGAATGCGCGGTGGTGACGCATCACCGGCTCGAGGCCGATGGCAAGGGTGGCTTGCGGCCCGCGCCCAGCGCGGAGCTGGCCGAGCCGCTTGTCGTGCGGCCAACCAGCGAAACGATCATCGGCGCAAGTTATGCGAAGTGGGTGCAGAGCTATCGCGATCTGCCTCTGCTCATCAACCAATGGGCGAATGTCGTCCGCTGGGAGATGCGTCCACGCCTCTTCCTGCGGACCATGGAGTTTCTGTGGCAGGAAGGTCACACCGCGCACGAGTCGGCCGAGCAGGCGCTCGAGGAGACCGATCTCATCCTGAGGCTCTACGAGACCTTTGCCCGCGACTACCTCGCGCTGCCCGTCATCACCGGCGAAAAGAGCGAAGCGGAGCGTTTCCCCGGCGCGGTGAAGACGCTGTGCATCGAGGCCATGGTGCAGGATCACAAGGCCATCCAGGCCGGCACGTCGCATTTTCTCGGGCAGAATTTTGCCAAGGCCAGCGGCATCAAGTTTCAGTCCCGCGAGGGCAAGGAGGAACTGGCTTGGACGACGAGCTGGGGCATCAGCACGCGGCTCATCGGCACGGTCCTTATGGCCCACTCGGATGATGACGGCCTCATTCTCCCACCTCGCATTGCGCCCGCGCAAATTATCATCCTGCCCATCGCGCCCAAGCCGGAGACGCGCGAGGCCGTTTTCAAGGCGGCGGACCAACTCGCCGCGTCACTGCGCGCGGGCCAGGCCTTTGGCGAACCCATGTTCGTGGAAGTCGACAAGCGCGACATCGGTGGCGGCACGAAGTCATGGGAGTGGATCAAGAAAGGCGTGCCGCTGCGCGTCGAGATCGGGCCGCGCGACATTGAGAATGGCACCGTGGCCGTCGCCCGCCGCGATCAAGCTCCCAAGGCCAAGGCGAACATGCCGATGAACGAATTTGTCTCCTGCGCCGGCGGCATCCTCGAGGACGTGCAGAACGCGTTGCTCCGCCGCGCCACCGAGTATCGCGATGCGAACACGGTGAAGATCGATACCAAGGAGGATTTCTACGCCTACTTCACGCCGAAGAATGCGGCCAAGCCCGAGATCCACGGTGGGTTCGCGCTCGCGCACTGGAACGGTTCGCGCGAGGTCGAGGAGAAGATCAAGGAAGACCTTAAGGTGACGATCCGTTGCATTCCCTTCGACGCGCCCGAGGAGGATGGAAAGTGCATCCTCACCGGCGAGCCGAGCAAGCGCCGCGTCGTCTGGGCGAAGTCGTACTAGCGGTTAATCCAACCTACGGACGCGCCCCGTGTTATCGGGGGAGACGGGAAAGAAACCGCAGAGGCGCCGAGAGAAGTGAGAGGATCGTAGAGGGATACTTTGAATGCTTCCTCTCTGCGCACCTCCGCGTTCTCTGCGGCTCTGCGGTTTTCTTCCGTCGCTTTGGGAAACGAAAACGGCCCGGCGATGCACCGGGCCGTTCGTTGATTCGAAAATCAGCGGGAGAGATTAGTTCTTGAGCTTCTCGAGTTCGGCGATGAACGGCTTCGCGCCGCCGGGCTGGTAGCCGAGTTCGCCTACTTTTTTGCCTTCGGCGTTCAGGACGACCACCGTGGGATAACCTTGAATCCCGTATTTATTTTGCAGGTGCTCGTTCTGCGCCTTGACCGCGCTGGGCTGCGGCTTGGTCTGCGGGAAATCCACTTCCACGAGCACGAGATTCTTGCCGGCGTATTCCTTGAACTCGGGCTGCGAGAAGACTTCCTTGTTCAGCTTGATGCACCACGGGCACCAGTCCGAGCCGGTGAAGTCGAGCAGCAACAGCTTTTTCTCGGACTTCGCCTGGGCGGCGGCCTTTTCATAGTTTTCGCCCCAGCCTTCGGCGGCCAGGGCCGCGGAGGTCGTGAGCGTGGCCACTGTGCAAACGGCCAGAAGTTGGGTGAGGAGAGTTTTCATAGGTTCACTAAGACTACGCAGTTCCTTCAAATGTTCAGCAAATTCCTGACGCTGTGGAGGAGCCACCAGTGGGATTGGGCGTCCTTCAGGAGCACCGCGCCCACGACGGCCAGGAGACCGCCCGCCACCGCGCGATGGCTGGGCCGGGTGCCATCGATGAAGAAAGAGAGGATGATCGTGACCAGGGGCGACGTCGCAACGATGGGCAGGACGAGGCCGCTGGGCGTGGTGCGCAAGGCCCACTGGTAGCAGCCAACGCCCAGCGTCGGCCCGGCGAGGGCGTTGCCGAGAACGAAGAATGCGCCGCGCTGCCAGTGGTCGGCGGATAGCTTTTCCGTGGGAGGTTGCGCCCGGCGGAAAAGCAGGAAGGCGACGATGGTCATGAGCAAGCCGGCGACCGCCCGTTGATAGGCGGCGGTGCCCCCATCGATCACCCAGCCGGTGAGCGCCGAGGCCTCGTTGGCCTTGCGGCTGAGCACCGCGCCGCCGGCCTGTCCCAAGGCGGAGCCGACGCCGAAGAGCACGCCGATCCAGAAAGTGCGCCGTGACACTTCCGTGCCTTGATCCGGCGCGAGGGCGATCGCCACGCCAACGAGGATGAGCGAAGCGCAGGCCAGGTCGATCGGCCGCAGGCTGGTGCCGAGCCAAAGCCATTCCACCACCGCAGCGATGGGCGCCGCGAGGCATTGGGTGATGAGGATGGCCAGCCGTGGTCCGATGCGCGGCAGCGCCCCGAAGAGCGAGATGTCCCCCAGTCCGAAACCAATGAGACCGCTCCACAAAAACCACACGAGTCCGCCGCCATGCAGCCCCTGGCCAAAGGTGTGCGCCCAGATCGCCAGTAGTACCGTAGCAAGACTGATCCGCGCGAGATTGGCCGTTTGCGCCCCGAGCACCCGCGCCGAGCGTGCGGCGAAAATCACCGACAGGGAGAAGAAGATCGTGGTGAAAAACGAAGCGAGCATCGAAAAACGGGGGGCGTGCAGTTAGCCGCACCCCGCCAAATGGGCCAAGCCATTTGCGAGTGGCGGACCGCGTTATGACAGGGATCTCCCCCTTTGTTTGGAGTCCGCTCTACGCTACGCGCTGCCGGGTGATCCAGCCGGCAAGAGTGGCCGTGCAAAGCGCGCCCGCCGCGCTCATCCAGAGCGAAAGACCGAGCAGATGAGGCCAGTATTCAAACCGCAGCCGGCACGGGCCGGCGTGCTCGACGCGCACGCCCTTGAAGGCCTGGTTCACACGGAGATACGGGACCGGGGCGCCATTCAGGGTCACGCGGAAGTTGTCTTCCTCGAAGGCTTCGCCCAGCACGATTATCCCGGGCCCGGGCGCGTTGACGGTGAATTCAGTCACGTTGGTCGAATGCCGATACTGGCTCGCGGGAACGATTTGGCGTGCGGAAAAGGCGGCCTGCTTGGGATCGGCCTCGCCGCCCTGGACCGCGGCGAAGGGCCGGCCGTCGCCGTGCTGTAGGAGGGAGACGAGTTCCGGGACTTCGCCGTAGTGGGCCACATGGTCGGAGAAAAAAGCGCGCGGCCAGGCTTCGCGACTCTCGTCCACTTCCAGGTCTTCCGCTGCCAGAGGCGCGAGGCCGGGGAGCGGTTCCTGTCCCGGTTTTCGTTCGCGCAGATAGTAACGGAGGTTCAGAAAATCCAGCACCGGCTTCAATGCGGGCAGGGCCTTTTCGGGCAGGAAGATGTGGGCGGTGGCTGAATTGGGAAGATGAGCGTCACGGACCAGCGCGCTGTAGTAGGCGTTGGTGAAGGAATCGAGGTTTCCGATGCTTTCGAGGCGGGCGAGCGCGTTGTAGTCGGGGCTCATCACCAAATCGATGCCGGCCGTACGATAAGGTTCATCCGAGTGGTGGCGGATGCGTTCCAAGGCGGGCGAGGGCGCGGCGAGATCGGCAGCCGTGCGTGGCGTCATCACGTAATCGTCAAAACGGGTGTGGACATACATCCCGTGCCGGAAGTGCAGGCCGAAGAGACATACACCGGCCAGGATGATCCCGGCCAGGTGATCGGCCCCGGGCTGCGCGATCCAGCGGAGTGCCCACGGGAAGGCGAGCGCGGCGGCGACGAGGACGACGCTGTAATGCAGAAAAAAGAGGCTGTGCCAGGGTAATTCGACGTTCAACGACGGGAGCTGCGGTACCGGTGTGGCCTGGGTGTGGCCGAGATACAGCGCCAGGACGCAGAGCAGGCCGATCACCATGCGCCCATAAGTGCTCTTCCACTGCGGAGCCGCGCTCTGATCGAGACATTCGCTCAGGCCGATGCCCGCGAGGAGCAGGAGGATGATGATCAGCGGAAGACCGAAGGTATTGAAGATATGATAGATGTTTCCAAGGAAGGGAGCGGCCTTGATCCAGGCAGGCGGGACGACCCCAAAGACAAGCGCGGCCAGCGGCAGCGCCGTCCAGGCCAGCGCGCCGGCGGCCCGCCGCCGGGTTCCCTGCACTCCGCCGACCACCAGCCAGAGGACGCCGGCCAGCACGAGGAAGTTCGCGCTCGGATGGGTGTGGACTTCGAGTGGAGTGAAGTCCTGCGAAAAGATGTCGTCGAAGAAACCGACGAGCAGGCCGGGCGGCAATTGGTAGGCGACCGGCGTGTCGTACCAGCTCACGCCGTGGCGCAGCGCATCGAGGAAGAGCAGCCAGTGGGGCGCACTCAGCAACAGGAAGCAGAAGCTGGCCCCGATCATCGCGACAAGGCGGCGGATCCGAGTAGACCAAGGGTTCTGTTCCAGAAGCACCACGAGGACTCCGACCGCGTTCATGAAGATCAGGAGCATGCAGGCTTCCTTGGCCGTGCCGCTGGTCAGCTCGCACCAGTCGGCCAACTGCAGCCCGAAGACCGCGGCGAGCATGGAACGACGGTCGTTGGCGGCGATGATGGTCAGCCACGGCAGCAGCACCCATGGGGAGAAGGACATGCTGAAAAACGCCGGATGATTCATCCGGTAGGCGAAGAAGCCGATCCACGCGCCGGAAGCGCCGAGCAGCGCGCTGACGCCGAGGCGGCGCGTGAGCAGCCAGACGCAGAGACCGAGACCGAAAGAGAAGAGGGCCTTGGCGAGCAGGAACTTCAAGTCCCACGCCCACGCGGCGCCGTTGGCGGCGATGCCGAGGAAGTGCAGCGGGTTGCCCAGCATCGATTGCCCCTGCCCGAAGAGCGGCAACCCGGTGCTGACGTAGCGGTTCCAGAACGGAAATTCGTGGTCGCGGAAAATCGCATCGTACTCGAGGGCGGAGTTCGGCAGGGAATAGACCAGCGTGGCCGCGACATCGGAGCCCTTGGCGTTTTCGACCGGCTCCTTCGGCACGCCCGGCACGGTCGGCGAGCCCGTGTAGAGCAAGTAGGGGAACGCATTTGGCGAGACGAAACTCTTGTGTGCAAAGACGACCGGGTAGCTGCTCGCCACCGCGGCGCAGATGCCCACCAGGGCGAGGCTCACAGCCGGCCGCTTCGTGGCCACAGCCGCCCAGCGGGCGAGGAGAGCGCGCATTTTCCGCCGCCACGGTGCTTCGGCCTGCCGGGCCAGCATCCATTGCAAGCCCAGCAGCAGCGTGGTGAGGACGGCGAAATCGGCGGCCACCTCGAAGGCCGAGGGTTCATCGCCTGCGGGGAGGAAGATCGGCTGCGCAGGGCGCCATTCCACGGTGACGGTCGGGGCCGGCGGCACCGACTGGGCGGGATTTGGTGAAGCGGGACGGAACATCGAACCAGCCGCGGAGGTGGTCCCGACGGTTTCTGGACCCGGCTGAAGTTGGGCTGCAAATTCGACCGGTGGCTGCTGGTCGCGCCAGTCATCGATGCCGTGGCCTTCATCCAGCCGCACGCTCATTTGCGTGGGGCCGGCCGAAGCGACCTCCACCATGAGCCGGCAAGGTTTGACTGGCCCCGGCCAGGAAAGAGGTCCCCAGGCGAGAAGCCACGTGAGCAGCGCCGCCAACGCGACCGAGGACAGGATACAGGGGAAAGAAAGCTTCATCGACTTGCGGCGCCACGGGCGCGGCGCGGCAGATTGCTCCGTTCTCCCGGTCTGACGCAAGGCGGACGAAATTCGATTGGCATCCCATGGCGCGATGTCACCTTCGCGCGATGACGTTCCGCTTGCTGGTTTCCCTCCTCCTTCTCGCCTTCGTCATGCCGGGTCACGCGCAACTGAAGGAGGATGGGGAAGAGGTCGGTCGGAATGTCTATCTGGTCAGCGCGGAGTTTGGATTGATCGAGCAAGACAGCACCG
>Ga0206794_1108_pt1 | contig 22943 bp, 20 predicted proteins | sample Alteio_BWOrgCont_70_FD_152877 | JGI IMG/M metagenome (GOLD analysis project Ga0206794, IMG submission 152877) | Enriched cells from forest soil in Barre Woods Harvard Forest LTER site, Petersham, Massachusetts, United States -... | ecosystem: Environmental > Terrestrial > Soil > Temperate forest >...
CCAGGGCCGCGAAGGCCGAGAGCGCTACACAAAGATCACGACGGTTTAGATTTTTCATGCGGACATATTACGCGGTGCGAATGATCGCTGGCATCTTCTTTTCTTTTACTCGTGCGCCCATTTGATGGTGAAGGTCGAGACAAGCTCCCTGACGGGTGACCGATGCGATGTACGTCTCGGATGGTAGAGAAGATGGAGCGAAGACGCGGGCAGTCCTCTGAAAACAATCGGTTCGATGTTCTTTTTCCCGGTGTCCGAACCGAGATCCGCCATAGAATCATTTCAGCATTCTTGCACCATCCCTGAAAACTATGAGACTGAGCCATCTGCTATCTGCCCTTGTCCCTGCGACGATCCTGTCCCTCGGCTTCTATCCTGCTTCGGCACAAACGGCTTTGAACGATGTGTTCGCGAGAGACAGCCGGCAACCTGTTGATCAGGCGTACACCGATCACATCCGCAAGTACACAACCGATCCGCAGTTCTCCTCGCATCTCGTGGACTACCTGCCCGCTTCGGCCACGGTTCCAACACCGGCGAAAGCGCTGGGTGACGTTGCAGGCGCGCCGGACATGCTGCCGTACGCTGAGGACGTTTACAAGTACTTCCGACAGCTTGAATCGGCCTCGCCGCGCGTGAAGGTCTTCACCATTGGGCACTCGGAAGAGAACCGCGAGATGATTGCCGTGGCGATTGCCGATCCAGCGTTGCTGCAGGGTGCGAAGGAGAATGGCGAACGGCTCGCGAAGCTGGCGGACCCGCGCACGATCGGGCTCGATGACAACAAGGCCCAGCCGCTGATCGATCAGTCCTATCCGGTCTATTACATCACCGGCACGATTCACTCGAGCGAGACGGGGGCGCCTACGGCGCTGATGGAACTGGCTTATCGACTTGCCGTCGACGACGCTCCTTACATCAAGTACATTCGCTCGCACATGATCGTGCTGATCACGCCGGTCGTCGAGGTGGATGGGCGAGACCGCATGGTCGACACGTACCGATGGCACAAGGCACACCCTGGGCAGGACTGGCCGAGGCTGGCGTATTGGGGCCACTACGTTGCGCACGATAACAATCGCGACGCAATGGCGATGACGCTGAACCTCACCAATAACGTGCTGAACACCTATCTTGGCTGGCATGCGCAAGTACTGCACGATCTTCACGAATCGGTGCCGTTTCTTTATGACAACACGGTTGGCGATGGGCCGTACAACGCGTGGATCGACCCTACGCTTGCGGATGAGTGGGCGGAGCTGGGATGGAACAATGTGTCGCAGATGCAGTCCTTCGGGATGCCCGGTGTCTTTACGCATGGCGACTTCGATACATGGAGTCCGGGTTATCTAATGTTCCTTGCCGGCATGCATAACGGAATCAGCCGGCTGTACGAGACGTTTGGCAACGGTGGCGCGGATACGGTAAAGCGCATACTGCAGCCGGAGGAGTATTCGCGCACGTGGTATCGGCAGAATCCTCCGCTGCCTACGGTGATGTGGTCGCAACGCGATAACAATAATTATGAGGAGAGCGCGCTGCTGTCCACGCTGGCGTATTTTTCGCGCAACACGCATCACTTTCTGGAGAACTACTACATCAAGAGCAAGCGGTCGGTGCAGAAGCCGACGCTCGATGGGCCAGCGGCCTATGTTCTGCCCGCCGATGCTACGGAGTTGAACCGCCAGTTGCAGCTTCTCGACGTGCTGAAGCTGCAGCATGTCGAGGTGCAACAGCTTTCGGCGGACGCGACCGGCTCAGTGCCTCCGGCAAAGCGCGGGGATAAGCCGACTACTCAAACCTTTCCTGCGGGCAGCTATGTGATTCGGCTCGATCAACCGTTTTCGCGTGTCGCCGATGCACTGCTCGACAAACAGTACTGGGCGCCGGACGACCCGCAGAAGCATCCTTATGACGACACGGGCTGGTCGTTCACTCAGCTCTTTAATGTCAAGGCGGTTCGACTGACCGATACTGCGATTTTGAAGGCGCCGATGAAGCCCGCCGCAGACTTCGATCAGGCTGCCGGAAAGATCAGCGGCTCCGGGTCAATCTATGCGATCGCCAATACGGGGCAGACCTCCCTGTTGCCGCTCGTCTACACGCTGAAGGCGCATGTGGAGACGACCGAGAAGGCATTTGACGTGGATGGTAAGCATTTTGCCGCAGGGTCGCTGCTAGTTACTCAAACCGACGAGCCGTCGCTTGCTGTGACTCTTCGCAAGTTCTCGCTGGATGCAACTCGGCTCAGTGCAGCGCCGTCGGTGGCTACGCATCCTGCGCCTGCGCCGAGGATAGCCTTTATGCATACATGGCTTGGGACGCAGACGGAGGGATGGTGGCGGCTCGCGTTCGACAAGGCAGGCGTTCCCTTTTCGTATATCAGCACGCAGACTGTGGGCTCGGAGGGTGATCTTCGCGGCAAGTACGATGTGATCATCTTCGCTCCGGTGGGCCGCGCTTCGTCGCAGGAGATCATCAACGGCCTGCCCATGTGGGGGAACGCGCTTCCGTGGCAGAAGAGCGAGATCACTCCTAACCTGGGGCTGCTCGATTCGACTGCTGACATGCGTCCAGGCCTTGGCTACGACGGTCTGGCGCATCTGAAAGATTTTGTTGAAAAGGGCGGCCTGCTGATTACGTGTGAAGATACGGCGCAGTTCGCTATCGATACGGGCCTCGCGCCGGGCGTGAGTCTTGCACCGCACGACGATGCGCGCGTGGTGGGCAGCGTTCTCAACAGTGTCTTTGTTGCGCCGTCGAGCCCGATTGCTAATGGTTATGGTCCGAGTCTTCCTGTTATGAGCGCGAACGGAATGGTGTTCAACGTCAGCAATACGTTGGGGCGGCAGGGTGGGCGCATGTTGATGGATCCTTACGCGCAACGTCCCACCGGCCGCGGCGGACTGGATGATAGCGATATTGCGCAAGGGCGGCAGCTTGCAGAGGCGGAGGCGATTCCGAAGCAACAACCGTGGCAGCCCAAGGCACTCAACGAAGACCAGTTACGCAATAATCTTCAGGCCATCCCTCTGCAATACCGCCCTGAGGTGATTCTGCGGTTCAGCGAGCAGAAGACACTGCTGCTCTCGGGGCTTCTGGATAAACCGGCCTCGATTGCAGAGCGCGCCATTGTGGTCAACGCTCACGTGGGATCGGGCAACGTGCTGCTGTTCGCAAACAACCCTGTCTACCGCGGAGAGACCATCGGGAGCTACGCCCTCGTCTTCAACGCGATCCTCAACTACGATCATCTTCGCCAGCCGGCTGACGCCACTGCGGCCGATCAACCGGCTAGAACTCCGGCAGTGAGATAGCTGTTCGATGAACCGCGATTATTCGGTATGCTTAGCGAGTCCAGAGGCGATGCCTCTGAAGGGGAACCAATTTGAACATTGAGCCGTCTGCGGCCGGAGAGATCAGTCTGGCACCTGTCGCCGAGGTTAAAGCCGCAAGCAGACACCGGTCGGCGGTCGCGGCAGGATTTACCGGGTGGCTGCTGGATGCCTTCGATTTCTTTCTCGTGACGTTCTGCCTGACCGCGATGGCGAAGGAGTTTCATAAAACCGACGCCCAGATCGCGCTCGTTATCACCATGACACTCGCATTTCGCCCCGTCGGCGGGTTTGTCTTTGGACTGATGGCAGATCGCTATGGCAGGCGAATTCCGCTGATGATCAATATCGGATTTTTCGCTGTGGCGGAGATTCTTACCGGCCTCGCACCGAGCTACACCGTTCTGATTATCGTGCGCAGCCTCTTTGGCGTTGTGATGGGCGGCAATTGGGGGGTCGGAACCTCGCTGGCCATGGAGGGAGTGCCTGTCGGTAAACGCGGCATGCTCTCTGGGCTGTTGCAGGAGGGGTATGCAGCGGGCAATGTGCTCGCTGCACTCTCTTACCTGTTCCTCTTTGGACGCGTTGGGTGGCGTCCGCTATTTTTTCTTGGCAGCGTACCTGCGATTCTGCTGGTATTGTTCATCCGTTTTCGCGTCACTGAGTCCACGGTCTGGCAGAAGGCACGGACAGGCAGTTGGCGTGAGCAGCGACGCGAGATCCTGTCGCATTGGAAACTCTTCCTTTACCTCGTCGCCTTCATGACGATGATGCTCTTCGCATCGCACGGCACGCAGGATATGTACCCGACCTTCCTGCAGCGGGAATGGCACTTCACTCCACAGCGTCGCGCGGTGATCACCGCTATCTCTGGTGTTGGAGCTATTATCGGCGGCATTGTCTTCGGCCATTTCTCGGATAAATGGGGTCGCCGCCGGACGATTATTATCGCCTTCATCCTCGGTGCTCTCGTGATTCCACTCTGGGCCTATGCTCCCAGCCAGGCGCTGCTGATTACGGGCGCGTTTCTGATGCAGTTTATGGTGCAGGGCGCCTGGGGCGTCATTCCAGCCCACCTGGCCGAACTCTCGCCAGACTCTGTGCGCGGTCTGCTTCCCGGATTCGCGTATCAGACGGCCGGCATTATCGCGAGCTCGGTCGTCTATATTGAGGCGGTCTATGCGCAGAAGACCAGCTACGCAACGGCGATGGCATTGACCGCAATCAGCGTCTTTATTCTTGCTTCGATCATGGCCGCTGTCGGGCGTGAGCGCAAAGGGCACACTTTCGGGGCCTGAGGCAACCAAGGCCGCGCCTTGGCCGTTCCGCACAAGATAGAAAATCTAGTGTGTGATTCGACGTGCCGTCGAACGAACCTGAGCAGTCGATTCGCGCGCTACAAGCTCTGGATCGACCTTGATGATGTCGGGAAGCTTTTCGTGAGCCAATTTTCGCAGCAGCGAGCTGGCGGCCAGGGCGCCCATGTGTTGCAGCGGCTGCCGGATGGTGGTCAGGCTGGGGACAATGTAGGAGGCCGCCTGAATGTCGTCGAAGCCGAGTACGGAGACATCGGCCGGCACCGTGAGGCCGGCATCATGAAGCGCTCGTATGGCTCCGATTGCAGAGATGTCGTTGAAGCAGAGCACCGCCGTAAAATCTCTGCGTCGCAGCAACAGCTGGTGGATTCCGGGATAGCCAAGCGCCGGTGTGTTCACGTCTTTGTCCAACTGGATGATCAGGTCGTTGGCGACCTCGAGAGAAAGTGCTCGTGCCACTTGCATCGTCGACTGCCAGCGGGTCTGCGAGTCCGAACTGAAGGGCTGGCCGTGCATATAGGCGATCTTCCGGTGACCCAGACGGTACAAGTGACCCAGCGCAAGCTCGGCTGCCCGGTGGTGATCGAGAATCACATTGGTCACTCCGGGCACTTCAGAGTGACCGGCAACCGCAACGGTGGGAGTCTGGAGCGCTCCCTCAAGTTGAGTATCGATCGCGAGGATGCCGTCCACTCCGCGCGCCTGCAAGAGCCGGGGATACTCGGCGACGAGGTCTTTTCTGTGCCTGTGGTGCGCGGTGAAGAAGAAGTATCCCTCCTGCATGAGGACATCTGCCGCACCGCTGAGGACCTGCGAGTGATAGCCCTCACCTAGCTCCGGAAGCAGAATGCCGATCGTCTGGGTTCTGAGGCCCTGGAGCGACCGTGCAATCAGGCTGGGTTGGTAGCCGAACTTCTTCGCCGCAGCCTTCACTCGCTCGCGGGTCGCTGGAGGAATGGAGCGGCCCGGCGCATTGTTCAAGACGAAGGAGACGGTTGCCGGACTGAGGTCCAGATATTCGGCCAGCATCTTCAGGCTGACGCGGCGCGAGGCCGCCGAGGGGGGAGCCGTTTTTCTTGGCATAGGAGTCCAGTCAGCATCCAGTCTAGCCGACGCTCGCTTCGGTGAAGCGTCGAGCGGGTTGCTCAAGGCATTCTTGCACGGCGGCAATGCCGGCGATTCGCTGCGAGAAAAGCGCTAGAAATAACGCTGGACACAAAGACAAGCGTTTGTCTAGTATGTGTCTTCGCAGGATCCAACGGCTGCAGCACTCGCCGTCAAACTAATCCGTCTGCACATCACCTTCTCTGTCATTCCCTAAGCGCTCTATCAGAGCCAGGAAGTTTCAAGATCTCGGACGCTTTAACGTCGCGTCCGAGGTATCGCTAAAACCTCCGCGCTGGCTGTCACGGTCAGCGTTTTTTTTGCTGCTTGATGCTGTCTTAGAGCTCCGTTTTATCCATCGACAAACGGTCGTCTATGGTCGAACATGTTGGACGAGGAACTCCAATGCACGTGCGGCGATTCGTCTTCTTCATCCTTCTTGCCTGCTGTGTCACTTCGACGGAGGCGCAAGCTCAATTCGCCCACACTCAAAGGGAGGAGATCGTCGACGGTGCAGGAAAACCGCTGCTGCTCCGCGGCATCAACCTCGGCAACTGGTTTGTGCCTGAGGGCTACATGTGGCACCTCAACGACGGCGGTCCCGAGTCTCCACGTGAGATTGAAGCCCTCGTTACCGAACTCATCGGCCCGCAAAGAGCCCATGAGTTTTGGCATACCTATCGCGAAAATTACATCACTCAAGCCGATATCCATCTCATCAAGCAGTGCGGGTTCAACTCCATTCGGGTGCCACTGCACTACAAGTTCTTTGAGAGTGATGACGCTGAAGGCTTCACTTTGCTCGACCATGTCGTTCAGTGGGCCCATCAGGAGAATCTTTACGTCATCCTCGATCTGCACGCCGCTCCGGGTGGACAGACTGGAAAGAATATCGATGACAGCGATGGTTATCCCTGGCTCTTCAGCGACGCGAGCGCTCAGCAACACACCGTTGCGATCTGGCAGCGGCTCGCCCGGCACTACCGCAACAACGCCACGGTGCTAGGCTACGATTTGCTCAACGAACCTGTCCCCAACTATCCCAGACTTGAGCCGCTCAACTCAGCGGTTGAGGCGCTGTACAAACGGCTGGCGACCGCTATCCGCCAAGTCGACACACATCACATTCTGATTCTCGGCGGGTCCGAGTGGGACGGCAACTTCAACATTTTTGGGCCACCTTTCGACAAGAACGCCGTCTACACCTTTCACCGCTATCACGCTCCAGCAGAGCAGGCGACCGTCAAGAAGTATGTTGACTTTCGCGATCAATACAACGTGCCCATCTGGCTTGGAGAGTCCGGTGAAAACCCCGACGACTGGATTGCGAAGTTTGTTTCCGTCCTCGAAGAGAATGACATCGGCTGGGCGTTCTGGCCGTACAAGAAGATGCAGGCGACGACCTCCGTCGTCAGCTTCGGTGCGCCCGAGGGCTGGGACAGCATCGTCCAATTTGCCAAGCTGCCACGAGCCACGTCGGAGGAGGCCCCTCGTCTCAAAGCCCGGCCGGAACAGCCAGTCATCGACCGAGCGTTCGCAGGCATCCTGAACAATATCCAGCTCCGAGAATGCAGTCAAAATAAGGGTTATATCCACGCCCTCCTTCCCCTATCCCCAGTCAAGGAATGAATTTAGCTGCTGAGAATGGCTTTCTCTCCTCAGCTCTAACTTCAAAAATTGGTCCACTCCTCTCTCGGCTAGTACGGGCCTCGCCGAACGAATTAGTCGAGTACGCAGGCATGTATACGACTTCTTTACGGGCTTTCTACTTATTCTTTATGTAGCGACTGCTTCAATGGTAGAGATCGCGTCCGTGTGTGGTCACCAAGACGCACTGAAGGGCCAGATAGGTCGACGCTTGCTCGAAATGTTGCGATGCATTCGCCCGTTCGAGTATGTCGGCAGGGGAGGTAGGACGATGTGGGATGTGGGGTGTGTGGCGGCAAGCGTGCTGTTCTTCGCGATTGCGATTGGATACACGATGGGATGTGAGCGATTGGGAACGAAGGAGAAACAGGGATGATCGAGACCTCGTTGCTTGGTCTGGTAACTGTGTTGTTACTGGTTTATCTGGTGTACGCGCTGCTGCGCCCTGAAAAGTTTTAAGAGGAAGTATTCATCATGACAGCGAACGGCTGGTTTCAAGTTTTCTTCTTTTTTGCGTTGGTATTACTCTGCGCGAAGCCTCTGGGTGTGTATATGGCCCATGTCTTTGAGCGAGAGCACACCTGGGCAGACCGCATCTTTCGTCCGATTGAGCGACTTATCTATCGACTAACGGGGATCGATGAGACCCACGAAATGGCCTGGACTGAGTATGCGGTAGTGATGCTGCTGTTCAGCCTGGTAACGATGCTCGTCACCTATGCGATCGAACGGCTTCAACAGGTATTGCCTCTCAATCCGCAGCATCTGGCGGCTGTGGCTCCCGATCTCGCGTTGAACACGGCGGCGTCATTTACGACGAACACGAACTGGCAGGCGTACGTTCCCGAGACAACGATGAGCTATCTGACGCAGATGGTCACATTGGCTTATCACAACTTTTTTTCCGCTGCTATCGGGATCGCACTCGCGGTTGCGCTGATTCGTGGCATCTCGCGGCGAGAGTCCAAGACGCTTGGGAATTTCTGGGTCGACGCGACGCGCGCTTCGTTATGGGTACTCCTACCGGGCTGCCTGATCTATGCGCTGCTGCTGGTGTCTCAGGGTGTTGTGCAAAACTTCCGCCCCTATGATCAGGCGAAGCTGGTGCAGCCCCAGACCGTGACAACGACAGGCACAGATGGAAAGACCAGCACGCAAACGGTCACGACGCAGAGCATCGCGCAAGGGCCAACAGCGTCGCAGGAGGCCATCAAGATGCTGGGCACGAACGGTGGAGGTTTCTTCAACGCGAACAGCGCACATCCGTTCGAAAATCCAACGCCTCTCTCCAATCTGATGCAGATGTTCTCGATCTTTCTGATCCCGGCTGGGCTAACGGTGACGTTGGGCAGAATGACGCGGTCTCCGAAGCACGGATGGGCGGTGTTCGCCGCGATGGCTACGCTGTTCCTCGTGGGCGTGTTCGTGGCTTACTACGCGGAGTCGCAACCGAACCCTCTGCTGCACTCAGTCAACCAGCACGTTACGGCAACACAGGCCGGCGGCAATATGGAGGGCAAAGAGGTACGGTTCGGTATCGCCAACTCGGCGCTATTTGCCACTGTGACGACCGATGCCAGCTGCGGCGCCGTCAACTCGGCGCACGACTCGTTCATGCCGCTAGGCGGTCTGGTTCCAATGGTCAACATCATGCTGGGAGAGGTGATCTTCGGCGGTGTTGGCGCGGGACTCTACGGGGTGTTGATCTTTGTTGTGTTGTCGGTATTCATCGCGGGGTTGATGGTTGGGCGCACGCCGGAGTATCTCGGCAAGAAGATCGAATCGTATGACGTGAAGATGGCGATGCTGTATGTGCTTATCTTTCCGTTGTCGATTCTGGGATTCTCGGCTGTTTCGTTGATGATGCCGAATCTCGGCCTCTCTGCGCTGACAAATACCGGACCGCATGGACTTTCGGAGATTCTGTACGCATACACCTCGGCGACTGGCAACAACGGGTCGGCTTTTGCTGGATTGAGTGCAAATACGCACTGGTACAACCTCTCGATAAGTGCGGCCATGCTGATCGGCCGGTTCCTGATGATCGTTCCGATGATGGCTCTGGCGGGCAATCTGGCCAGGAAGAAAATGGTTCCGCCATCGCCCGGGACATTCCCTGTGCACACGCCGTTATTCACGGTGCTGCTCGTTGGTGTGATCCTCATCGTCGGCGCGCTTACCTTTTTTCCCGCGCTTTCGCTCGGCCCAATCCTCGAGCACTTACTAATGCACGCTGGTAAAACCTTCTAGGTCAGAAGAGAAGACAGAAAAACACATGGCAAACACTCGCAAACGCTCCCTTTGGGACACCAAGATCGTACGCCGCGCGCTGGTCGATGCGGTGGTCAAACTCAGTCCGCGCACCATGATGAAGAATCCCGTCATGTTCGTGGTCGAGATCGGTAGTGTCATTACAAGCATCTATCTGCTCCGGGATATTCTGGCGCATCACGGCTCCTTCCGATTCGATCTGCAGATTACGTTGTGGCTGTGGTTCACCGTGCTGTTCGCGAACTTCGCCGAGGCGATGGCGGAGGGCCGCGGCAAGGCGCAGGCCGATGCGCTGCGGCGCGCGAAGTCCGAGACAACAGCGGTCCGATTCCGCGCGAACGGAAGTACTGAGGATGTTCCCAGCTCGGATCTGCGGGCCGGTGATGTTGTCTTCGTTGTCGCAGGGCACATGATTCCGGGCGACGGCGAGGTGATCGAAGGCGTTGCTTCGGTGGATGAGTCGGCGATTACGGGTGAGTCCGCGCCGGTGATTCGCGAGGCTGGCGGTGATCGCTCGGCAGTGACGGGCGGAACGAAGGTGTTGTCGGATCAGATCAAGGTTCGCATTACGTCGAATCCGGGGGAGACATTCCTGGACCGCATGATTGCGCTGGTCGAAGGTGCTGAGCGGCAGAAGACGCCGAATGAGATCGCGCTGAATATTCTGCTTGCGGGGTTGACGATCATCTTCCTGCTGGCTGTTGTCACATTGCAGCCGATCGCGATCTACTCAACTGCACCGCAATCGGTGTTTGTGCTGATCTCGCTGCTGGTTTGTCTGATTCCGACGACAATTGGCGGTTTGCTATCGGCGATTGGGATTGCCGGAATGGACCGGCTGGTGCAGCACAATGTGCTGGCGATGTCGGGGCGTGCTGTCGAAGCGGCTGGCGACGTGAATACGCTGCTGCTCGATAAGACAGGAACGATTACGCTGGGCAACCGTCAGGCTTCGGAGTTTCTCCCTGCTCCCGGAGTCAGCAAGGATCAGCTTGCGGATGCGGCTCAACTGTCGTCGCTTCCGGATGAGACTCCTGAGGGGCGAAGCATCGTTGTGCTTGCAAAGGAGATGTATGGTCTTCGCGGGCGCGAGTTGAGCGAGATGCAGGCGGAGTTTGTGCCGTTCAGCGCGGTGACGCGAATGTCGGGAGTGAACCTTGATGGTCGTGTGATTCGGAAGGGTTCAACTGACGCGATCGCTGCTTTTTTGAAGGGAAACGGCGGAAGTCTGCCGGACGAGGTTCGCGCTATGGTTGAGGTTGTGGCGCGAAGTGGAGGGACCCCCCTGGTGGTGGCTGAGAACCGGCAAGCGCTGGGGGTCATTCACCTTAAGGACATCGTCAAGGGAGGTATGAAGGAGCGGTTTGCGCAGCTGCGTTCGATGGGCATTCGGACCATCATGATCACCGGCGACAATCCGCTGACGGCGGCAGCAATCGCGCGAGAGGCCGGCGTCGACGACTTCCTGGCGGAAGCAAAGCCGAAGGACAAGATGGACCTGATCCGCCGCGAGCAGTCCGAAGGCAAGCTGGTCGCGATGACCGGCGATGGCACGAACGACGCTCCTGCGCTGGCGCAGGCCGATGTGGGTGTTGCGATGAACACCGGCACGCAGGCCGCGAAAGAGGCGGGCAACATGGTCGACCTCGACTCCAATCCGACGAAGCTGATCGAGATCGTCGAGATCGGCAAGCAGTTGCTGATGACGCGCGGCGCCTTGACCACGTTCTCGATCGCCAATGACGTAGCGAAGTACTTCGCCATTATTCCGGCGATGTTCGCGGTGTCGTTTCCCGTGATGAATGCGTTGAACATCATGCATTTGAAGACACCGCAGTCGGCGATTCTTTCGGCGGTAATCTTCAATGCCCTGATTATCGTCGGGTTGATCCCGCTGGCGCTGCGGGGCGTTGGGTACAAGGCCATGTCGGCGGAGTCCCTGCTGCGGCGCAACCTGATTCTCTACGGCGTTGGCGGCATCATCGCTCCGTTTCTCGGTATCAAGATCATCGACATCATCATTACTGCCATTCATCTGGCCTAAGGATTCTTATGCGTCGCAACTTCATCACCGCCGTGCTCTATACCGTCGTAACTACTGTCCTGTTCGGCGTCATCTATCCGTTCGTCGTGACCGGGCTGGCGCAAGTGCTGTTTCACGACAAGGCGAACGGGCAGCTTATCCATCAAGACGGCCAGCTTGTCGGCTCGCGGATTATCGGGCAGCCGTTTACGGCTCCGCAGTACTTTCACTCGCGGCCCTCAGCTGCCGGCAACGGCTATGATGCCAGCAACTCAGGCGGCTCGAACTACGCTCCGACGAACAAGAAGCTGATCGACCGCATCGCGGGAGACGTGGCAACGTACCAGCAGGAGCATCCGGGCACCGATGTGCCAATCGACCTAGTGACGGCGTCGGGTTCGGGGCTCGATCCTGACATCACTCCTGCGGCCGCCGAGTTTCAGGTGGCCCGGGTTGCGAAAGAGCGTCATCTCTCGGAAGATACCGTCCGCAGGCTGGTCTTTGAGCACACTCAGGGGCGACAGCTCGGGTTTCTGGGTGAGCCACGCGTCAATGTTCTGCTGCTGAACCTGGACCTCGACCGGTTGGCCCGAGGTAATTGATCAAAGATCAAGATTATCTTTTAGAATCAATAACCTACAGCAGGCAATCGTTCCTCATCACGCTGTAAAGAAGATCGCGCTAGGATTGACGGCATGAAAGAGATGACGCGGCGCGAGATGTGTTTGGGCCTGTCGGCTGTGGCGGCGATGGGCGGGGTAGTGGAGGCACAGACACCGGTGACGCCTGCCAGTGCCGGAGTACTGTCGCAGTCGAGGGTGTATGCGCTGGACCAGATGCCAGTCCGCAAGATGGCGAACGGTGGGGTGAGCCGCGACGTGTTGCGCGGTACGCTGACGACGGGTGAGGCGGTGGCAGTGCATGAATCCGAGCAGCCGGCGGGGATGGTGCCAAATCCGCTGCATACGATTCATCACACGGAGGTGATCGTGGTGTTGGAGGGGACGGTCGAGTTTGAGCATGAAAGCAAGTCCGAGAAGGTGGGACCGGGCGGCGTCGTCTTCGTGGCGTCGGGTACGCTGCATACCGTACGGAACGCAGGGGAGGGGACGGCGAAGTATTGCGTAGTGCAGGTGGGCGGGGACACCTGAAATAGATTCCGTCGTGGGATTTGACGGCGGTTCACCGTGCGGCAAGCGCGCATGAAGTAATCTATTACGACGCAATGCCACTGATCGATACGCACGCCCATCTCGACTTCTATACCGAGACCCCGACGGATCGCGACGAGGTTCTGCGGCGCGCCTATGACGCAGGGGTACACACGATCCTCGCCATCGGCATCGGCGAAGGCCCGTCGACGATGCACCAGGCGCTCGAAATCGCCGACTCGACGAAAGGCGCGGGCCTGCCAGCCGTTTACGCTAGCGTCGGCATCCACCCGCAGGAGGCCGCGAGCGCGACAGAGGAAGCGCTGAATAGACTGGTGAAGCTTGCGCTCCACGATCGATGCATCGCGATCGGCGAGATCGGGCTGGACTACTACCACCTCGACAATCCGGAGATTCCGATCCAGAAACGAGCCTTCGTTGCCCAGATGCGCCTCGCCGGCGAACTTCGGAAGCCGATCCTGATTCACTGCCGCACCAGCGAACTCGCCACTCCGCAGGCGAAGGAGAAATTCGGCGCGGCGGACGCCTGGGAGGATCTGCTGGGCCTGATCGCCGAACACTGGACGCCGACCGGGCTTGGCGGCATCATGCACTGCTTCTCCGGCACGGTCGAGCAGGCCGAGCGCTCGCTCGCCGCTGGATTTCATCTCTCGTTCGCCGGAAACCTTACCTATCCGAAATCTCAGGCGATTCGCGCGGCCGCTGAGCTTGCCCCGACGCACCGCATCCTGGTCGAAACGGATGCTCCGTTCCTGGCGCCCATACCACTGCGGGGCCAGCGCAACGAGCCCGCGATGATGCCCCATACCGCGGCAGCCCTGGCGGCGCTTCGCGGCATCTCACCAGAAGAGCTCGCGAGCGTTACCACAGCCAACTTCAAAAATCTGTTTCCGAGCACTCGTTAGCCGAACCAACCGCTGCCATAATAGAGAGCGATCAAGCACATACGAAGGAAGACACCATGGCATCCGAAAACAGCTTCGACGTAGTCAGCAAAGTAGAGATCCAGGAAGTCAAAAACGCGATCGACCAGGCCAGCAAAGAGGTCCATGCGCGCTTCGACTTGAAGGACTCCAAATCCAAGATCGAGCTCGAAGGCAATGAGACGATTCAGCTAGCGTCCCAGGACGAGTACAAGCTCAAAGCGGTCATCGAGATCCTCTCGCAGAAGCTGGTCAAGCGCGGCGTCTCGCTGAAGAACCTCGAGTTTGAGAAGATCGAGCCGGCCGCCAACTCAAGCGTGCGGCAGAAGATCAAACTCGTTCAGGGTATCCCGTCGGAAAAGGCGAAGATCATCGTCGCGGCAATCAAGGACTCGAAGAAGAAGGCCCAGGCGAGCATCCAGGGCGACACCGTCCGGGTCGTGAGCAAGGACCGCGACACCCTCCAGGAGATTATGGCGCTCCTGAAGGGCAAAGACATTGGCGTCGACCTCCAGTTCACCAACTTTCGCTCGAACTGAAGCTCTCACGACGACTGGAGTAGTTACTTCGGCCCCAGGCTGTTGGCTCGATCAACATTTTTGTTGCGGATTTTCGACCCTGTTTCTGAAGCCAAATCCACATCCTGATACTCTTAACCACGAGTGAGTACCCTCTCCATTGCGACGGCGGCCGAGGTCTTTGATCTCCTCCGCGACGACCTTGCCGCTATCGAGCAGGCGTTCGCCAGTCAGTCCGCATCGCATGTTGAGGTGATCACGGACATCGCGCAGTACCTGATCGCAGGCGGCGGCAAGCGCATTCGTCCGCTGCTGCTGCTGCTTTCCGCAAAGGCGCTGGGGTGTACCAGTCAGAGCCGTATACGGCTTGGTGCGGTCGTCGAGATGTTGCACACGGCGACATTGGTTCATGACGACATCATCGACGAGGCCGACACGCGCCGTGGCCGCCCGTCTTCGAACACCACCTGGGGTAACGCGAAATGCGTGCTCGCGGGCGACTGGCTCTACATGCAGTCGTTCTCGACGGCGCTGGAAGAACGCAACTTCCGCGTGCTCGAACTGCTGATCTCGCTCACTCAGCAGATGGTCGAAGGTGAACTGCTGCAGATGCAGAAGCTCGGCCATCTGATCAACGAGGAGGAGTACTTCGACCTCATCTTCCGCAAGACGGCGTGCCTCTTCAAAGTTTCCATGCAACTCGGCGCGGCGATCACGCCGGTTCATAGCCTGGGCGATCCGGACGAACTCGAAGCGCAGCTGGGCGAATATGGCCGGAACCTTGGTTTGGCGTTTCAGATCGTCGATGACGTTCTCGACCTCACTGCCACCGAAGACGTCCTCGGCAAGCCTGTTGCTTCGGATCTCCGCGAAGGCAAGGCCACTCTTGCGGTAATCCATGCGCTCGAACGCGGCACCGGCGCCGACAGAGAAGCCATTCGCACGGTACTGGCCGATCGCAGCTTCGATCATATCTCTCACTCACTGATTCTTGAGATCCTGCACCGCCACGGTTCCATCGACTACGCCATGGATACCGCCTGCGCCTACGCCGAAGCCGCCCGCCTCACTATCGCTGACCTGCCCGACTCCGAAGCCAAGCGCGCCCTGCTCTGGGTTCCCGGTTTCGTCACCGCCCGCGACCGATAGACCATCCAGGAGCTAGTCCTCTTCAACAACCTCTTCAGGATCCAGATCCGTCACCTTCATCGTGCCATTTCTCTGCTCCACCAATAACTGAATCTTCCCCTCTGCCGCTTCCAGCTCCTTTTTGCAGGCGTCGGAGAGCTTCACCCCTTCTTCAAACAGCCGCACTGACTCCTCGAGCGAAAGATCCCCTCGCTCCAGCCGCTCTACTACTGTCTCCAGCGCCGTCAACTGCTTCTCAAAGTCGGCCATTACACCACCTCGACCTCTGCCAGACCAAGGACATCTGCTGCCACGCTGTAGCGTCCGAACGGAGCACTGACCTGCACCCCCTGCACCATCGGCTTCGCTTCAGCGAGCATCTCCTGAGCGATCTTCACGCCCTCCACCCGTCCCGCTTCGGGAGTCGTCATCGCCGCCATCCGCGCCATGATGTCATCGGGCATGCTCACGCGCAGATCGTTCTTCATGAACTCCGCATTGCGCAGGCTGGTCAACGGCCAGATCCCCGCAATCACCGGAATCCGGAACCCTTCAATGCGCCGCAAAAACTCCTCCAGCACCCTCATATCGAAGACCGGTTGCGTAATCGCAAACTCCGCACCCGCCTCTACTTTGAACGCAAACCTGCGAACCTCCTGGTCCATGTCCTGCACGCCGGGGTTCGCGGCCACCGCGATCGTGAATCCTGTGGAGGCTCCAATTGAGTTGCTTCCAATGTCCAAACCGTAGTTCAGATTGTGAACGACGTTTACCAATCCGATCGCGTCCACATCGAAGACCGCCGTCGCATTCGGATAGTTCCCCAGCTTCGGCGGATCGCCCGTGAGGCAGAGAATATTCTTGAGGCCAATCGATGAAGCGCCAAGAAGATCGCTCTGAATACTCAATACGTTGCGGTCGCGGCACGTGTAGTGAAGGATGGTCTCGATCCCGACGTTCTGCTGAATCTGCACGCACAGGCTCTGCGCGCTCATCCTTGCACTGGCGCGCGGTGAATCCGGCACATTGATCGCGTCCACACCCAGCCGATGCAACATCGCCGCGCCATCCAGCTCCTTGCTGCAATCGATTCCCTTCGGCGGCACAATCTCCACCATCGTGATGAACTCGTCTGCCGCCACCATCGCGCCGATCTTCGAACGCTGCGCGAGCGCCGGTGGCTCCACCTTGCTCGCTGCCTTGGCCGCCGCCTTGTTAACGCCAGCGTGCTCCATCACCCGCGCACCGCCCTCCATCGCGTCCAGCGCACGCAGCGAACTCTTCATCGCACGCGTGTAACTTGGAGTGGTCCCGCAACATCCTCCGACGATGCTCGCGCCCGCCTTGACCAGCTTTCGCGTGAAGCTCGCCATGTACTCGGGCGAGGTGAGATAGATCGTCCGTCCTTCCACTGCGCGCGGAATTCCCGCATTCGGCATCGCAGCCAGCGGCAGCGTCGTCACCGGGCGCATCCGTTCAATCACGCTCAGCACCGTCGCGGGACCCGCGCTACAGTTGCATCCAACAGCATCCGCGCCCCACTCGGTCAGCTTCATCGCTGCGGTCTCGGCTGATGATCCATCCAGGCAGTTGCCTTCCTCATCGACGGTCATCATCACCACTACGGGAACCAGGTGAGCGACACTTCTGGCTGCCAGAATCGCCTGCTCCGCCTCCGCCAGCGATGTCATCGTCTCGACAACCAGAAGGTCCGCTCCAACTCCGGGACCGCCCTCCACCAGCGCGCGAATCTGCTCCGCAAACGCCGCCCGTGCCTCGTCGAGTCCGACCTTGCCCAGCGGCTCCAGCCTCACGCCCAGTGGCCCGATCGCTCCAGCCACAAACGACTCGCTGGCCTGCTTCTCGAGAATCTGGTTCGCGCACTCCCGCGCCAGTTTGACCCCGGCCCTGTTGATCTCGCGGACTTTGTCCTTCAGCCCGTGCAACTCCAGGCGAAACGCATTCGCGCCAAACGTGTTGGTCTCAATAACCTCTGCGCCTGCCTGCAGATACTCCGCATGAATCTCGCGCACAAGTTCCGGCTGCGACAGATTCAACTCGTCATAGCAGCGGTTGATGAAGACACCCCGCGCATACAGCATCGTGCCCATCGCCCCATCGCAGAGCACCGTCCCGCCGGCAAACAATCTGCCAACCGCGGCATCTCCTGCAACGGAACTCGCCTTCACCTCGTCCAACCCATCCGCCATGATTGTCTCCAACTGCTTATACTCATCCTAAGCCACCACCCGGACGCGCTCCAAACGTGTCCTCACCGGCGCTTGATTCCGGGACTCCCGGCCCTTCAGCACCTCCTTTCCTTTGTTATACTCGGCATAGAGCAGCAGCCGCCCAAACACGCCGCAGAGCTCAGGTTGGAGTTTGTTACCGTTGACGAATCGAAGTCTCTTTACCCAGTCCCTCCGTGCCCAGATCGTCTGCGGCCTCCTCCTCGCCTTTGCGACCGCTGGCCTTACCTCCTGCCACAGCGACAACTACTTGGCGTACAAGTTTCCGCAGTACACCTTTGCGAACCGTCCGGTTCCACCCAGTCTGCTCGCCAACCGCGTCATGATATCGGTCTCGGCCAATGGCATCTCCACAGGCAGCCTGCAGATCGTCGACGCCAAGCGCGACCTGCGCAGCAACATCCAGAACACCAAGACGTCGTTTTCCATCTCCGGCTACGCCTCTGGCTTCCCTAACCTCATCCTCAACTTCCCGGCTGAGATCACTGGCTTCGTTTACTCGAGTGCGCAGGGTGACATCCAAATCGTCAACTACGGCAAGGAGTCCGTCACGGGCTCCGCGGGCACCTTCCCGGCCAAATCCACTGGTCTCGCCGTTCCGCCAACCTTCGGCCACGTCTACTCAGCTGAGGAGACCATCGGACAACTTGGCATCATCGACAACACCACCGGCAAAAGCTATGGTCTGGTCCTTCCTAACGTCTTTCAGGTTGTCGTCAACCAGGGCGATACCGTCGTTCTGGCCATGGTCCGCAACTCCAACACGGTCTACCGCGTCGTGAAGCTGAACGACAACAACCAGTACCCCACCTCCACCGCCGCCGCTGCGGCCATTGGAGCGGCGGACTGTGAGCCCTTCAACCTTCCCATCTACTGCGTCGTCCCGGTTAACACGGGAAGCAACGCCAACGCCTTCGATCGCCCCGTCGGGGCCTACTTCTCGCTCGATGGCACCAGCGCGTACGTGTTCAACTGCGGTCAGGAGTGCGGTGGAAACACCTCCAGCGTCACCTACTTGCAGCAGGGCGTGCTGGATTACAACAACATCCCCACCACAGTGCCCGATGCCTCGGCCTTTATGACTCAGGTCCTCGTCCCCGGCGGGGTCACCGCAGCTGTCTCTGACGGAGTCACGCTCTACGTCTCTGGCCAGCAGCTTCAGCCCGATGGACTCTTCGCCGGGAACCTCTCGACCATCAGCCTCGCGACCAACACCGTCACCGGCCAATACTCCATCTCCGACGGCAATCACTCCAAGATGCTATTCGCCGACAACAACACGCTCTGGATCGGCTCTCAGTTCTGCGCCACCGGCGAACGCGCTCACCAGGCATCGCTCGGCGTCACCACGCAGGCAGCGAACTACAACTGCCTCACCCGTTTCGACCTCGGCGCTCTGACCGCGTCGATCGTTCCGTTCGTCACTCAGGGCTCCGCTACCGCGGTCGTTCAGTACCCAAATACCAATCAGAACCAGTATTACTACGGCGATCTCACCGGTCTCTGCTGGGTCCAGACCTTCAACAAGGTCTATACGGCATACGGCGGCCAGGTCCACATCTTCAGCACCGTCGACGGCTCAGAGATCGACAACAAGAACGTGACCGTTCAGGGCACAGCGCTTGACGTCGCCTATATGGACGCAATCACCGACGCCGCCAACTAGCTCGGGTCCGGGTCCTCCCTGCTAGCATAGCCATCATGCCGACCATCGACATCCTCGCCATCGCCGCTCACCGCGATGACGTCGAACAGACCTGCGGCGGCACTCTCCTTGCGATGCACGCCCGTCGCTGGCGTACCGGCATTCTCGACCTCACCCAGGGCGAATCCGGCACTCGAGGCACTGCAGCCGACCGCGCCGCCGAAGCCTCCGCCGCAGCCCACATCCTCAACGTGGCGCACCGCGAAGCGCTCGATCTCCCGGACGGCAACGTTCAGAACACCTACGAGAACCGCCTTAAGATAGCCGCCGTTCTCCGCCGCCTGCGTCCCCGCGTCGTTATCCTGCCGTACTGGCAGGGCCGGCACCCGGATCACTACACCTCTGCCACCCTGGGCTACGAAGCCTGTTTCGTCAGCGGCCTCGCCAAGGTGGAAACGCCCGGTGAACAGAGTCCGCCGCATCGCCCCTTCAAGATTCTCTACGCCAGTCTCTACGCCGATGTTCGTCCTACCTTCGTCGTCGACATCACACCCTTTGTAGAACAGCGTCTGCAATCGCTTCTCGCCTATCGATCACAATATGCGTCTCAATCCGAAGGCAACAAACTCTTCGTCCCGGAGGAGGAGATTCGTGAACGCACCTTCGCCGAAGCGCGGCACTACGGGCTGCTCGCAGGCGTGCGCTACGCCGAACCTTTTGTTCAAAAAGAGATTGGGCTGGTGGAGGATGTCATGCTTCTTCCCGTCCAATCCATCTAAACACTCGCCTGGGGCCTAAAGGCTCTCCTGGGGCGATACAACCCCAGCCCTCAGGCGCTCCCTGACAAACTGCACTACCTCATCGGTCACATACACGGGAGGCCGCATCGCCAGCACCGGCGTCCCCTGCACCAGCTTCAGCGAAACGCCCTTCCATTCCGGACGCCCCAGCTGACCCTCCGCCACCAAGACCGCATCCGCACGATCAAGAAAATATTTCGCCGACTCCTTGAAGTCCGCCGTCTCCGGGGCCAGGACACTCAAGTAAAGATCCGGTCGCAAGAACCGCAGAATACTGTTCGATTCGATAACGACATTCTCCGCGCGCGCAATCTCCCTCCGAATTCGCGGCATTGCCTCCGACAGATCCCCCGCCCGAGTCCTCACCCAGAACGACCGCACCGCGCCCGCCGCAAGATATCGCCCCGAATCCGTCGTGCTATCCCCGCCCGCGCGTTCTTCGCTCACCGCAACGGTATGCTCCGCCGTCTCGCAGTCGCACGGCTCCCCATTGGCCGAGCACATCCCATGCCCAAACTGCGTCACTTTGAACGCCGTCCAATGCATCTCCGGCATTGCCGCGATCAGCCCGGCCACCACACTCGTCTTCCCGATATTTCTCGTGTGTCCGCCAACCACCACAATCGCCATCATTCACCACGCAATTCACCGCAACCACACCTTCAAATTTTAGCGCCGCTTCAACCGCGCCAGGTCGCGCAGATACTCTTTCAAAGGCCGCGCCGGCCTGCCCCAGAAGACTTCGCCTGGTCCACGCATCTTCTTACCGCTCAGCACCCCGGCTCCGCCGCCGAGGATCACGCCCGCTCCCACCGTGGCGTGCTCTCCAATACCCACCTGGCCTCCGAGAATCGCTCCGTCCTCGACCACGCTTGAGCCCGAGATTCCCGTCTGCGCCGCGATCACCACGCTCTTCCCAATCACACAGTTATGCCCAATATGCACCAGGTTGTCGATCTTCGTGCCGCGCCCGATCCGCGTCTCTCCCAGAGCTCCGCGGTCGATTGTTGTGTTGGCTCCGATCTCAACATCGTCCTCCACGACCAACCGACCCTGCTGCGGAAAGATCAGATACTCTCCCGTCTCTCTGCTGCGTGCATAGCCAAATCCCGTCGACCCCAACACTGCGCCTGCCTGCACCACCACGCGGTCGCCGAGCACCGTCCCAGCGTGCACCACGACGCGAGCCATCAGGTTGCAATCACTCCCCACCACCACGCCATCTTCCAGCACAACGCCCGGACCGATGCTGCTCCCCACTCCAATTCCGACATCCTTTCCGACCACGGCCGAGGGATGGACTCCCGCCTCAAAGCCGCGACCGCGCAGCCTTCGCCCTACCACCGCAAAGGCGTAGCGAGCATCTCCTACCCACAACACGCGCGGATCGAGCGGCAGCTCCGCGTCCTCCAGGCTGCTGTTCGCGAGGATCGTCCCGGCCTTCGACTCGAGCGCCTTTGTCAGCGTCTCCCTGTCCAACGCAAACACAACCGAACTCGCATTCGCGGCTTCGATACTCGAGACCTCCGTAATCTCCACGTCAAGCAGCGGCGCACTCACGCCGATCCAGTCGGCGATCTTACTCATATTGGCCATCAGTAGATCCCCATTTCGCCCGCAGGCCGAGTCTTCCACCGCCGATGCAACCAGAGCCACTGCTCCGGATACCGGCGCACGTATGCTTCAATCGCCGCGGTAAACGTCGCTGTGTTTACGAGTGCATCCTGCTCGGAGTCTCCAGTATGGACCACCTTCAGCTCCTCGCCAAAGTGGAGGACGTACTTCTTTTCGCTCTCTTCCCACAGGAGAAACCCCGGAAGCACCGCGGCTCCCGTCCTCGCCGCAATCCGTGCCAGTCCAGACGCGGTACACGCCAGCACCCCGAAGTACGGCACAAACACCCCCTGTGGCGGCGTCATATTCGTGTCCATCAGAATCCCTACCGTTTCTCCCGCCCGCATCGACGCAATCAGCCCACGCGCGAAATCATCCTTGTGGATCACGCGGTTCCCGTGCAGGCAGCGAATCCGGTTCACAAGTCCATCGACCAGCGGATTATCCAGCCGCCGTATCACCATCCCCATCGGCATCCCCATCAGCGAGTGGTAGAAGCTCGACAGTTCCCACGCCCCCAGATGCCCCGTCAGGACCAGAACGCCCTTTCCCTTCTCCCGCGCCTTCAGATAGTTCTCCAGGCCTTCGTAGCGAATAAAGCGGCTCGCCGTCGCCGCCGTATAGTCCGGCATCTTGCAAAACTCCGCCAGCAGCAAGCCCAGATTTCGGTACTCCGACCTGAGAGTCGCCTCGCGCTTCGGCGCCGTCATCTCCGGAAACGCCAGCTCCAGGTTGCGAAGGCCCACCCTGCGCAGTCGCCCCAATCCACGAAAGGCAATCGCACCGATCGCAGCGCCAATCGCCCGCGCCAACCACCGCGGAAGCAGTCGCACGCCATAAACGAGGAGCCAAACCCCGACAAACTCAGCGATTTCGCGGACGCTGACCTTCTCCCGCGGCAACGTTCTTTGTGCAACTTCGCTCAAGTCCCTAGTCTACCGATTGCAAACCGCTAAGCCCCGAAAAAACAGAAACGGCGGCTGTAGAAGCCGCCCTCCCTATCCAGCCAGTTGCTCGTTTACTGGTTCTTCACGGCCACAAAGTACTTCGCAACCGTGCGCACAAAAGGACGTGCGACGTCAGGAGTTACCTGGTTTCCTTCAAGGATCGTGCCGAAAGGGATATCCGCCCCGTACAGGGTGCGCGTATCTGCCTGGTTCTGAGAGAGTACCGTGCCATCCAAGTCGATACCGGCAAA
>Ga0206794_1105_pt2 | contig 22751 bp, 23 predicted proteins | sample Alteio_BWOrgCont_70_FD_152877 | JGI IMG/M metagenome (GOLD analysis project Ga0206794, IMG submission 152877) | Enriched cells from forest soil in Barre Woods Harvard Forest LTER site, Petersham, Massachusetts, United States -... | ecosystem: Environmental > Terrestrial > Soil > Temperate forest >...
TTCAGTTACAACCGCCGGATTTGACGGGTTACCAAATTTGAAGCTGTTTTGGAAGGTATTACTTTCCGTGAAGAATCGGACGAGCAAACAGGCCACCGCGAAAAGGTAATTATTGATACAAGGGATAAAACTAAAAACCCTGTTATCCAGGTTGCTGATAATAAAGGTAACGTGATAAAAGGATATAACATCCCGGTAGGCGCCCACATCGCTGTTGATGAGGGGGAAAAACTTCAAACCGGGCAGGTTATTGCCAAGATACCTCGCTCAACCGGTAAGACCCGTGACATCACAGGTGGTTTACCACGCGTAACAGAGTTGTTCGAAGCACGTAACCCGTCAAATCCGGCGGTTGTAACTGAAATTGATGGTGTGGTAACTTTAGGTGGCGTTAAACGCGGTAACCGTGAGATCACCATTGAATCAAAAGACGGCCAGGTTAAAAAGTACCTTGTTCCATTGTCAAAACACATCCTTGTACAGGATAACGACTTTGTTAAAGCAGGTATGCCTTTGTCTGATGGTTCGATATCACCAGCTGATATCCTGGCTATAAAAGGCCCGGCCGCTGTACAGGAATATCTTGTTAATGGTATCCAGGAGGTTTACCGTTTGCAGGGTGTGAAGATCAACGATAAACACTTTGAAGTGATCGTTCACCAGATGATGCAGAAAGTGGCTATTGAAGATGCCGGCGATACCCGTTTCCTTGAAAGGGAAGCTGTGGACAGCTGGGATTTCATGCTCGAAAACGATGATATCTTTGATAAAAAGGTAGTTACCGAACCGGGCGACTCAACCACTTTGAAATCAGGCCAGATCGTTTCGGTAAGAAGGTTGCGCGATGAAAACTCTATTTTAAAACGTAAAGATTTAAAATTAGTTGAAGTACGTGACGCTATTGCTGCAACTTCAAGCCCGATACTGCAAGGTATCACCAGGGCCTCGTTAGGTACCAAATCATTCATCTCGGCAGCATCGTTCCAGGAAACAACAAAAGTGCTGAACGAAGCAGCCATAGCAGGTAAAAAAGATCTGATGCTTGGTTTGAAAGAAAACGTGATTGTAGGCCACCTTATCCCGTCGGGAACAGGGTTACGCGAATACGAAAATATCCGCGTTGGTTCACAAGAGGAGTTTGATCGCCTGATGGCTTCAAAAGCTGAGGAGATTGAGATATAAGTTAGCTTTTAATGGATAAATTTAAGGGGGGAATACTTAGCGGTATTCCCCCTTTTTTTTGAATGAAAGGCGATTGATAATAAAACGAAAAACAGGTATATTTGCTATATGACAACATTAACAATTCCGCAATTGAACCAGGACCAGGAAACGGCTATCCGCATTTTTTTGGACGCATTACATGTTGACTATAAAGCAAGTGATGAAACAGACGAAACTGCCTATTTACTGTCGTCGCCAGCAAATGCCGAACATTTGCAAAAGTCAATTGAGCAAGCAAAAAAAGGTGAGGTGACGAGTGTCAGTCTTGATGACATATGGAAACCGTAGAATTTACGTCCGAGGCTTTAGCGGATTTGGAATCCTGGAAAAAGAGCGGCAATACGATAGTTCTAAAACGTATCCGTCAATTGCTGCAAGCTATCCAAAGCGATCCATACCAGGGTATTGGTAAACCTGAACCGTTAAAATATGGCCTTTCCGGAAGCTGGTCAAGACGAATAAATCATGAACACCGGATTGTATACAGGGTGGAAGAAAATATTATTACAGTCTATTCTCTGCGTTATCATTACAAAAAATAGTTTTTTAAACGACTTGTGGGAAAGGGGAGAAGAAAGATTAAACATGGTATTGATTTAGAGGATACTAATTAATCCCCATTATTATATCAACTTACCCCAACTTAATAAACTCAGTCAACCAATAAATATTTTAATAAGCCTTCCGGTAAATGGGCGGGCTTTACTATTTTAGCAAAATGGAAGAGCAAAATGAAAATCAGCTGAATATTGAGCTTTCTGAGGAAATTGCAGAAGGCATTTATTCAAACCTGGCAATTATTACCCATTCAAGTTCAGAGTTCGTTCTTGATTTTATCCGGGTAATGCCCGGTGTGCCAAAGGCAAAGGTAAAATCGAGGATAATTTTAACGCCAGAACATGCCAAGCGCCTGCTAACCGCATTAGAAGATAACCTCGAGAAATTTGAAAATATTAACGGCCGTATTAAAATCCAGCAAGACCCCTCCGGCTTTCCAATGAATTTCGGCGGCACAATGGGGCAAGCTTAATATGTTTCATTAGTTCACCGGTTCATTAGTTCATTGGTCTGCTTCATTAGCAAAGCAGTAATATCGTCGCCATATACTAATGAACTAACGAGCTAATGAACCAATGAATCACAACATGGATAAAAACGCAAAAATATATATAGCAGGGCACCGGGGCATGGTGGGTTCGGCCATCTACAGGAAATTGGAAAAGGAGGGGTACACTAACTTCATAACCCGTACCTCAGATACATTGGATCTTCGTAACCAGCAACAGGTAATTGATTTTTTTGAACAGGAGAAGCCTGATTATGTATTTTTAGCAGCAGCAAAGGTAGGGGGCATTGCCGCCAATAACACCTACCGGGCTGAATTTTTATACGATAACCTGCAGATACAAAATAACGTCATCCACAATTCCTACCTCAATAGCGTAAAAAAACTGATGTTTTTGGGATCAAGCTGCATTTACCCCAAAATGGCGCCGCAGCCCTTAAAAGAAGAATATTTACTAACCGGGCTTCTTGAGCAAACAAACGAGCCCTATGCCATTGCAAAAATTGCTGGTATAAAAATGTGCGATGCTTACCGGGCACAGTATGATTGTAATTTTATCTCAGTAATGCCTACAAACTTGTATGGTTATAATGATAATTACCACCCCCACAACTCGCATGTTTTGCCTGCTTTGATCCGTCGGTTTCATGAGGCAAAAGAGCAAAATGCTCCGACCGTAACTATTTGGGGTACCGGTTTGCCAAAACGCGAGTTTTTGTTTGCCGATGACCTTGCCGAAGCCTGCTACTACCTGATGCAAAATTATAATGAGGCTGGTTTTGTGAACATTGGTACGGGCGAAGATATATCTGTTAAGGACCTTGCTTTGCTGATCAAAAAAATAACAGGGTTTGAAGGTGAAATAAATTTTGATGCTTCAAAACCTGATGGGACACCGCGCAAGTTAATGGATGTTACGAAAATTCACAGCAAAGGATGGAAACACACCGTTGAACTGGAAGAAGGTATTAAATTAACTTACCAGGATTTTTTAAATAAATATGCTAATAGCTGATTATTTCGGCATCCTTATTAAACCGTTTTATGAGTAATATTGTAGTTTTTGGCGCATCGGGACAATTGGGGCAATGCCTTAAAGATATTGCAGGGAAGGAGAAGATACCTGCTGTATTTTTCCCTTCAGAAGCCGAGGCGAATATATTGGATAGTGACCTTTTAAGAAAAGTTTTTGACACCTATACGCCAGCCTATTGCATAAATTGTGCGGCTTATACAGCCGTAGATAAGGCTGAAGAAGAACTGGAGCTTCCCATGAAAATAAATAGAATAGGTGTTGAAAAATTAAGCAGGTTTTGTGCTGAAAAGGGCGCGGTGCTTATTCATATATCAACAGATTTTGTTTTTAAGGGTAATAAATCCAGTCCGCTTAACGAAGAGGATGCAGCAGAACCTGTTAATGTTTACGGGCAAACCAAGTTGGAAGGTGAAAAGGCAGTGGAAAGAATGCTGAAAAAATACTTCATCATTCGTACCGGCTGGCTTTATTCAGAATACGGCAATAATTTTGTTAAAACCATGTTAAGGCTCGGCGCCGAAAAAGACGAGTTAAAAATTGTAGCCGACCAGGTTGGCACCCCCACCTATGCTATTGATCTCGCTGGGTGTATCCTGCAAATAATTAAAAGCGGCAGCACCGCTTATGGCACTTATCATTACAGTAATGAAGGTGTAGCTTCGTGGTATGATTTTGCAAAGGCTATATTTGATATATCAGGTACTAAAGTGAAAGCAATCCCGGTGCGCACGGATGAATATGTAACCAAAGCGGCCCGCCCGGCCTATTCAGTAATGGACAAAAGCAAGATCAAAAAAGAATTTGGGATTGAAATTCCATATTGGCGGGATAGTTTAATAATTTGCATCGGCAAACTCAAACATAACTAATAGTACGATGAAAGGCATCATTTTAGCGGGTGGATCCGGCACCAGGCTTTACCCCATAACCCGGGCAATAAGTAAGCAACTGATGCCTATTTATGATAAGCCGATGATCTATTACCCTTTGTCGGTATTGATGCAGGCAGATATTAGGGAGATTTTAATTATCACTACCCGCGAAGATAATGATAGCTTTAAACGCCTGCTTGGTGACGGCAGGGAACTCGGTTGCAATTTTGAATATGCTATCCAGGAAAAGCCAAACGGGCTTGCCCAGGCTTTTGTAATAGGGGAGCAGTTTATTGGTAAAGAAAAGGTAGCCCTGATATTGGGCGATAACATATTTTATGGAACAGGTTTTAGCGAATTGATCCGCAGCTTTAATAACGTTGAAGGTGCTGCTATTTTTGCTTATCCTGTTGCCGATCCGGAAAGATATGGCGTTGTTGAATTTGACAAAGATTTAAAAGCATTGTCAATTGAAGAAAAACCCCATAAGCCAAAATCAAGCTTTGCTGTTCCCGGCCTTTATTTTTATGATAATAGTGTAATTGAGATCGCTAAAAATTTACAGCCATCGCCGCGGGGGGAGTATGAAATTACCGATGTAAATAAATTTTACCTGGAGCGGGGCGATTTACATGTCGGCGTGATGGACAGGGGCACGGCCTGGCTGGATACCGGCACCTTTGATTCGTTGAGCGATGCCTCAGAATATGTAAGGGTAATAGAAAAACGACAGGCCACAAAAATTGGCTGCATTGAGGAAGTAGCCTACCGCCGCAGGTTTATTGATGACGAACAGTTAAAAGTACTGATTGCTAAATATATAAAAAGCGGTTATGGGGCTTATTTGCAAACCCTGTTGGGCTAACCTTTACTCCGTAATTGCGTCTATTTTTGCCACCATATCGTCAACCAGGCTTGGTTTATCGGCCTGCAACCACAATATTTCATCATCTTTTCCAAACCAGGTCATCTGCCTTTTTGCAAAGCGCCGGGTGTTTTGCTTGATGAGTTCGACTGCGTCGGTAAGGTTTACTTTGTTGTCAAAATAGTCGAAAAGCTCCGTATAGCCTACGGTGTTTAAAGCATTCAAACGCCGGTGTGGCAATAGCGACTTCGCTTCTTCAACCAGGCCGTGTTGCAGCATTGTATTAACCCGACGGTTAATGCGCTGGTATAAATCAGCTCTTGGCAAATCCAAACCAAACTTTATAATGCGGAACGGCCTCTTATTTATGGTAGATTTATGATAGGATGAAAACGGCTTGCCTGTGCTCTCGGAAACCTCGAGCGCCCTGATGACGCGTTGCGGATTGTTTAGATCGACCATGTCATAGTATTCCGGGTCAGAAATTTTTAATTTTTCCTGTAAAGAGCCGATCCCGTTGTCTTCAAGCTCCTGGTTTAATTTTTCCCTCAATCCGGGTACGGGATCGGGGAACTCATCAAACCCTTCGCAAACAGCTTTTATGAACAAACCTGATCCGCCAACTAATATCACCACTTCATTGACCTGGAAAAGATCTTTGAGCAAAGCAAGGCACCGTTTTTCATAATCGCCTGCTGTAAAGATGTCTGTTATAGATAAAGAATTAATAAAATAATGCTTTACCTCGGCCAACTCATCACGAGTGGGTTTTGCTGTGCCGATGGACATTTCGCGATAAAACTGCCGGGAGTCTGCCGAAACTACTACTGTGTTGTAATGTTTTGCCAATTCAATTGCCGCCGCAGTTTTGCCCGAAGCGGTAGGGCCTGCAATTACTATCAGTTTATTCATAGTTTATTTTGGTTCATGGTTAATAGTTCATAGTTCATAGAAGAAAGAATTTCACCCGGTGCAACTACCATGAATCATGAACTATGATCCATGAACCCAACTGCAGCTGCCATGAACCATGAACTATGATCCATGAACTGCTCAATAATCTTCCCCGCCCGACAGTTTGCCTTCGTCTTCAAATCCTTCATCGTCCGGGAATTCGCTCCCAAATTCATCATCTTCTTCGTCGTCAACTTTTTTTACTTCATCATCTTCTTCACCGGTATCTGTAACTTCCGAAAAATCCTCTGTGTCTTCTTCACTAATGCCCATTTCATTCAGGAAATCAAAATCGTCCCCTTCGGGTGGTATAATTGGGACTGTTGGGATATTACCAAATTGTTTTGGCGCCTCGCCGACAGATTTTATAACAGCCGGGTAAACAACGCCTGGTTTTTCCTCGAGGATAATTTTCATCAGCTCCACATGAAAATCAAATGGACGATCGAAATTAAATGTATAGTAAAATTTTTGATGCGGGTCGTCAATAAAACTAAGCAGTTTTACCCTGTCCATTAGTGGCACGCGCCGGTCAATTCTTTTTTGGTTGGGTAAATAGGTTATTTCCTCACCTTTCATCCATTGATCATTGCTGATATAGAATGAGGAAGGATATTCTGAATTATAACCTGTGGACTGGTGGATTGCCCGATGAAGATCCTCAAACGTTTGATTGGATTTCACATCGATCTCCCTCATTACATCATCGTAGTCTTCAAAGGTAACCCTGAACCTGTATAGCGCCATTTCTTAGTATATTTTTACAAAAATAATAATGTTTTGGTTATTTACGATTTTAGAATTACGAATTACGATTTACAGAAAGATCAATCTGCCGTTGCCCATATAGCCAATCAAATTTAAAATCGTAGCTCTAAAATCGTAAATCGTTTGCTACAACTATTAAGCCAATTTCTGCGCCTTTCGCTATTGTGTATTTAATGGCGGCTTCCCGTTCGTTGGGTATTTCGCCCTCAAGTATTGCTTCCCGTATCTGGTTTTTAATGATCCCGACTTCCCTGCCTTCTTTTATGCCAAATAGCTGCATAATATCAATGCCTGTTACGGGGGGCTGCCAGTTGCGCATATTATCACGTTCTTCTACATCCTTTAATTTTTGCTGGACAAGCTCGAAATTCTGACGGTATTTTTTTACTTTATATTCATTTTTTGTTGTGATGTCTGCTTTACACAACAACATTAAGCTTTCTATGTCATCACCTGCTTCAAATAGTAAGCGCCGAACCGCCGAATCCGTAACAATTGATTGCGCCAGCACAATTGGCCTTAAATGCAGCAGCACCATTTTTTGCACAAATTTCATTTTTTCATTAAGCGGCAGCTTTAACTGTGTAAATATTTTAGGCACCATTCTCGCTCCTTTATCTTCGTGGCCATGAAAGGTCCAGCCATGCCCCGGTTCGAAGCGTTTGGTGGCAGGCTTGGCAATATCATGCAGTATTGCTGCCCAGCGCAGCCAAAGGTCATCTGTCGTTTCGCAAATATTGTCCAATACCTGTAAGGTGTGATAAAAATTATCCTTATGGCCTTTGCCGTTGATGATCTCCACCCCGTAAAGGGCGGTCATTTGCGGAAATATTTTATGCAGTAGCCCCGTATCAAACAAATAATTAAAACCAATGGATGGTTTGGCTGATAAAATGATCTTGTTCAGTTCATCAGTAATACGTTCCTGGGATATGATGCTGATCCTTTCAACAGTACTCGTTATCGCTTCAACAGCAATTTCCTCCATCTTAAAATTTAGCTGCGTTGCAAAACGTATAGCACGGAGCATCCGCAATGGGTCGTCTGAAAAAGTTTCAACAGGATTAAGCGGCGTTCTGATCAGTTTTTGCTCCAGGTCGGCAATTCCGTTAAAAGGGTCTAAAAGTTGTCCGAATGAATCGGGGTGCAGGGAAATAGCGAGCGCATTAATGGTAAAATCACGGCGTTTCTGATCATCCTCCAAAGTCCCGTTCTCAACAATAGGTTTCCGCGAATCCAGCCGGTACGATTCTCTGCGCGCACCCACAAACTCCAATTCGAGGTCGTGGTATTTTAACGAGGCCGTGCCAAAGTTTTTAAAAATTGACAGTTTAACCTTCAGTTTCTTTGCAACACTTTCTGCAAATGAGATACCGTTGCCAATAATTACTAAATCGATATCTTTTGACGGACGGTTCAAAAACAAATCGCGCACAAAGCCGCCTATTGCATAAACTTGTAAGTTTTGTTCAGCAGCCAGTTTTGATATAACTGAAAATATAGGATGTGTTAAGTGCTTCCTCATTAGTATTTACGATTTACGAATTACGATTTTAGATTTAAAGATTTACAAAATCGTAACTCGTAAATCTAAAATCGTAAATCCTACCTGCGGATAAACTCAAAACTCCCGTTAGGCGCTAATCTCATGATGGTCGAAGGTGTTTTTATTTCCATATCGTGCTGTTCAATATCTACCACATAGTCAACGCCGTCAATAATTTCGGGTGCTATTTGCCCAAAATATTGGGGCGAGGGCTTACCGCTTATATTGGCCGACGTTGATACCAGCGGTTTGCGTAAACGCTGTATCAATTGCTGGCAAAAAGGATGTTTTGCAACCCTTATGCCCACGCTGCCGTCAGCGTTGATCAGCGCCGGCGAAATATTTTTAGCGCCGGGCATTACCAGCGTCAAAGGATTTTCGGCATACTCGATAAGCTCGTAGGCCAGCGGGTTTACTTCGCTTATGTAGCTTTCCAACTTGTTTTCGGTGTCAACCAAAATAATCATGCTTTTTGCTTCATTGCGCTGTTTTAGCTTGTAAATTTTTTCAACGGCCTCGGTATTTGTTGCATCGCAGCCTATCCCCCAAATGGTATCGGTAGGATAGAGGATGATCCCGCCTTCCTGCAAAACCTTTAACGCCTTCGAAACTTCATCTTTAAGCATGGCGCAAATATAAGCTCAATGTATTAAATGATAACAATCCATCGGTTAGATATTATTTCCTTAATTTGGGCATGGTAAAACAATCAATATCATAATAACAATATGAATAGAAAAGTACCTCTTTGGCTTGTGTTGCTCCTTTTATGGTTTGCCTTTATTATTGCACTGACATTTGGCTGGGAAGTTTGGCGTATAAGAAACAGCAGGAACAGGATGAATACCAAAGCCGATCAGCTTATTATTTCGATTGCCTCATTCCCGTCCTTATTAAAACAAAGCCTCACTGAGATCAAGCAGCCAAGCACACTGATCAATCCCGATCTGTACCCGAACATCAGCGGCCTTAAAACAGAAAAAAACTACATCGACAGCAATTATGTCTTATTGGCAACATACGATAGAAAACAAAATCAATCAGTGGTAAAATTAATAAGACTCTCTGATCAAAAAATAATACACCGCTGGCAGCCGGACTATGATGAAATAATAAAACTATACGGCAAGCAAAATAAGTTTTGGCCAGGGCAGGATAAGCATAATTTGCAGGCAATTCATCCGTTGCTTTCGCCGGATGGTTCACTAATTTTCCATTGTTTCGTGTCGCCGTTAATAAAGATCGATAAAGATTCTAAACTGTTATGGGGCATTAACGGAATTTTTTATCATTCGATTGAACGGGATGCGGATGGAAATATATGGGTTCCGTCTATAATTAAACCTACTGCGTTTTTGCAGAGCCTGCTAAATGATTACCAGGATGATGCGATAACAAAAGTTTCGCCCGGCGGTAAATTGCTTTTTCAAAAATCTATTTCCCAAATATTGCTCGAAAATGGTTACCGGACGCTATTATTGGGCGTTGGGCCTTATGAAAAAGATCTGGTACACTTTAACGAGATACAGCCCGCATTAACATCAGGCAGCTATTGGATGAAAGGTGATCTGCTGATCAGTTTAAGAAACAGGAGCACCGTGTTGTTGTACCGTTGCTCAACAAATAAAATTTTGTGGTTAAAAACAGGGCCCTGGCTCAACCAGCATGATGCAACGTTTATCGATTCGGTACGTATAGGGGTTTTTGGGAATAATACAGTAAGGGTTTTTGGCGAGGACCGGCTTTTAGATGGTTATAATGAAGAATATATATTTAACTTTAAAACGAATAAGACGGAAACACCTTATACAGAATTTTTAAAAAAGGCAAAAGTATCAACTCCCAACCAGGGCCGGGCAGAGGTTTTGCCAAACGGGGATCTGTTTGTTGAAGAAACAAATAATAACAGGTTGTTGAGGGGCAACATGAAGGATATTATCTGGCAATATGTCGACCGTATCGACAAGCATTCTGTCGCTGCACTTTCCTGGTCAAGGTTTATATCCAGGGAGGAGTTTGAAAAATTAACTTTTTTAAAAAGTAATTAGCGCTTTTATGATGCCAGGCATAATTTTTATCCTTAATTATATCGGGCCCGGTTTGGGCGGGGGGGTTATTACAGCGGTCCTGGGCTTCCTGGCTTCAATTTTCCTGGCATTATTCGCCATTATATGGTACCCCATTAAAAAGGTTATTGAAAAGATAAAGAATAAAAAAACAGATGAAAATCGTGATAATTAGTTATTTATATGCCGTTTTTTTTATCCTCGCTATCTTAGTTGACCGGTTGCCTTTTCTGGCCATTATTAATAACATTTCACAATTGAGTAAGGGCTCGGTTCAAACCATCAAATCTGATACTATTGAAGATTCAAAGAAGCAGGAAATTTTGCTCAACAATTCCTTTGGCTTATTTAAACAATCCTTAAGAATGACAGGGTTAATATTAATAATTTCGGCCTGCGGGTTTTTGTTGTTACTATTAAGCGTGGTTTTCAAGCACTTAAGCTACCTGGTTTTACTTGATTATATGGCGACAACTTACGGGCTGATATTAGCTATCATATCATTTTTTTCATACTTTTTATTAAAAAGATGGTATGTCAAAACCAGGTTATAATTTCATTTCACGGTTGCTGCATCGTACAGCTTTGCAATCAAAAGCAATTGCGGAAATATCTTTTGATATAGAGAATGCGATAATCAAAAAGAAAGGCAGATATTTTCCCGATAACCATGTGTTTATTTCGGGCCTGGCCAGATCGGGTACTACTATTTTAATGCAGTATTTATATGAGACCGGCCAATTTAAGTCATTAACCTACCTGGATATGCCATTTGTGCTTATGCCAAATATCTGGAAACGGATATCCTATAGAAAAACCGGAGGCGAATATAAAGAAAGGGCGCACCAGGACGGAATTATGGTAGGCTTTGATAGCCCGGAGGCATTAGAAGAGGTGTTTTGGAGGGTGTTTTGTGGTAAAGATTATATCCATAACGACAGGCTGCAATTGCACCGGGTAGAGGGCAATGTATTGGCAAAGTTTAAGGATTATGTAAATAACATTTTAATAAGCGGCGATACCAGCCATCAAACTCGGTATCTTTCAAAAAACAACAATCATGTTCTGCGGCTCGATTATTTGCAGAAGGTCATGCCCGGATCTCAAATCATTATCCCCTTCCGGGAGCCATTACAACATTCAAATTCTTTATTAAATCAGCACATACATTTTTCCAAAATGCATCGTGAAGATAGTTTTTCGCTTGATTATATGAATTGGCTGGGGCATTTTGAATTTGGGCTGAATCAAAAGTCTTTTTTCTTAAATGATGATGAGGCCTTTCGGGAGATGGGGAATTATGCCAAAACCGACATAAACTTCTGGCTGCTAAACTGGAAGAACTACTACACTTATGTTAATGACCGTCGTGCCAAAAACATGATATTTTTCAACTATGATAAATTTTGCCGGGAGCCGGCTTTGGAGCTAAGCAGGTTGTTTGATAAATTGAATATTACTTCTCCGGCCGTCTTGCCAGAACCTTTTCAACCACCAGGCAAAATTGTAAAGGGCTTCAGCAAAAACTTATTCGAAGAATGCAATGCGATTTACAAGATGCTGGAAATAAAAAGCAATTTATAATCGGGTTATGCTGTGCCCAGGTATTTACCCAGCGCATTGATGATTTGCAAATCATCGATCATTTGCATGCATTTTGGTATGCCATATAACTCGCAGGTGTTTTTAACGCAGGGCTCGCAGCTGAGTTTCCCATAGCGGATAACCGTTAAATTTTGTTTGTTGTAAGGGGCTGTGTTGTGCTCGTTGCCGGCGCCAAACAAAACAATTACAGGTGTGCCAACGCTGTTAGCCATGTGCGCCGGACCCGAATCGGTGGTTAAAATAGCCGCCGAAGCCGCCATTAAACTAATTAAACCGGCAAGGTCGGTCTTCCCTGCTAAGTTTTCGATCTGATGGCCGTTTTCAACTCCATCAACAACCTGCTCAACAAATGCAGCCTCTTTGGGTGAACCTATAAACGTAAAAGTCGCCTTTTTGAACGTGTTTGTCAGCAAATTGATAGTTGTTTTTGCTTTGTCGATCGGCATCCTTCTTGAGCTTGCTTCCGAATTGAAATTTATTAAAACCCTATTGCGATCAATTTTTATCGGTTTGCCTGCATTTAATTTAACCAGTCTTTCACTGATGGTTTTACCGGTAAATTGTTCCAGCAACGAAATGTATTCATCAACCCTGTGAACATTGGCAGGCTTTTTATAAGCGTGAGTCAATAAAAAAAAGCCGCCTTCATTAGTAAAGCCAACGCGGTTTTTGGCGCCGGTTGCCCATCCAATAACAAGGGATGAAAGCGAGGCAGGCAAATTAAAAAAAAGATCGTATTTTTCGGCCCCAAGCCTTTTACCAAAGCTGTAAACACCAGTTAAACCCTTATTTTCCTGTTTTGAAAAAGAATGGATGGCATGTAAACCTGGTATAAGTGAAGCTATGCCTGTTAATTCATTTTTGATAATAACATCTATAAAAGCACCCGGGTAAAGCTCCGTTACAGCAAAAACAAATGCCGTACTCATCACTACATCGCCAAGCCAGTTAGGGAGCCTTATCAGGATTCTTGGATTTGAGATTTGAGATTTGAGATTTGAGACTTTTGGCATGGCAAAAAGATCGGGATGTTCAATATAAGGCGCTAAAGACCAAAATCAAAATTTAAAATGTCAGTGATGTAATATTTAATAAATTTTAATCTCAAATCTCACATCTAATATCTCAAATCTATCTAAACCGCCACATTATTTTCCCTCAAAGCATCGTTCAGGGATGTTTTTTTATCGGTCGACTCTTTGCGTTTGCCAATAATTAAGGCACAGGGTACCTGGAAGTCGCCAGCAGGGAATTTTTTAGTGTATGACCCAGGGATAACCACCGATCGTGCCGGCACAATGCCTTTATATTCAACGGGTTTTTCGTGAGTAACGTCAATAATTTTGGTCGATGCGGTTAAAACCACATTTGCACCTAATACCACTTCAGTTTCCAGGTGAACGCCTTCAACCACAATGGCCCTTGACCCTAAAAAACAATTATCTTCAATAATAACGGGGGCTGCCTGCACGGGTTCCAGAACTCCGCCAATACCAACGCCACCGCTTAAATGTACATGTTTGCCGATTTGGGCGCATGAACCCACAGTGGCCCAGGTATCAACCATCGTGCCTTCGTCAACATAAGCGCCAATGTTTACATACGACGGCATCATAATGACCCCTTTTGCAAGATACGCCCCGTATCGCGCTATAGCATGTGGCACCACACGCACACCGTTTTTTGCATAATCGGTTTTTAGTTTCATTTTATCGTGAAAAACAAAGGGGCCAACTGTAATTTCCTGCATGTGGCGGATTGGGAAATACAATATCACCGCTTTTTTTATCCACTCATTGGTGTGCCAGCGTGTGCCTATTAATTCGGCAACACGTATTTTGCCCTTATCCAATTTTTCGACAACCGTATCAATTGCATTTATATATTCGTTGTAGCGCAGCAGGTTCCTGTCTTCCCAGGCTTCTTCAATTAATTTTTTTAGGTCTTGCATCAGTAATAAAACTTTTGGCAAATTAAAGGATTTTTAAGGGAATTTGTTTACAGGGAATTAATGTATGTGCCCGAATTATAAATTAGTCCTGAGATTCTCTTTTTTAAACAGGTCAGCATAAAATTTGAGCTGGATTATTAATGATTTAAGGCATTTATTTACAGGGCAATTTAATTTTTAAATGCTTTATATTATTTTAATTTTACCTGCCTTCAATGAAATAATATTTAATAAAACTACAAAGATCAGTTTTTATTAAACACTTATACACCCTTAATGATAGTGATATCGGATAAGTAATTAAACATGCTATTCAACTCCATAAGTTTTGCAATTTTTTTACCGATCGTATTCTCACTATACTGGCTTATACCCGCTGAAAAACGAAAATTTCAAAATGTATTGCTATTAATATCAAGCTATGTTTTTTATGGATGGTGGGATTACCGGTTTCTTTTTTTGTTAGTTTTTTCAACTTTCCTTGATTATTACTCCAGCCTGAAAATTGATAGTGCGAAGAATAAAAATGTAAAGAAAACATGGTTACTTATTAGCGTTTTTGTAAATGTTGGTTTTTTGGGATTTTTTAAATATTTCAATTTTTTTGACGATAACTTTATTACAGTTTTAAATTCATTAGGTTTTAAGGCCGACATCTGGACTATAAAATTAATACTGCCTGTCGGCATATCGTTTTATACTTTTCATGGATTATCTTATGTATTTGATGTTTACAATCAAAAGACCAGCCCAAGAAAAGATTTTGTAGATTATGCTTTGTTTGTTAGTTTTTTCCCTTTGCTCGTGGCCGGCCCAATTGAGCGGGCTACCCACCTGCTGCCACAAGTTGAGCAAAAAAGGGCTTTTAAATATTCAGTTGCTGTTGATGGCTTAAAGCAAATGTTATGGGGCTTATTTAAAAAAATGGTGGTTGCGGATAACTGCACGAGGTTAGTAAACATTATATTCAATGGTGCAAATCATTATTCAGGCAGTACTTTAGTAGTTGGAGTTGTGCTTTTTGCTTTTCAAATTTATGGCGACTTTTCCGGCTATTCAGATATTGCCATCGGGACGGCCAGGTTATTTGGTTTTGAATTGTTAAGAAATTTTGCTTACCCATATTTTTCACGGGATATAGCAGAATTTTGGCGCAGATGGCACATGTCTTTAACCAGTTGGTTTAAGGATTATCTATACATTCCGTTAGGGGGCAGTAAAGGAAATACCATTTCTAAGACAAGGAACATATTTATTGTTTTTTTAGTGAGCGGTTTTTGGCATGGAGCCAACTGGACATTTATATGCTGGGGAGCGTTAAACGCGGTATACTTTTTGCCATTATTATTGATGGGTAAAAACCGGGATAATATGGAGATCGTGGCCAAAGGCCGTGTTTTTCCTGCTTTTAAAGATGTATTTAAAATATTGATCACTTTTTGCTTATCCTGTTTTGCCTGGATATTTTTTAGATCTTCTACAGTAAGCCAGGCGATAAGTTATATAAAAACCATTTTTTCACTATCTATTTTGCATAAGCCCGAAATCGTCCCCGTTAGGGTATTCACGTTGATCGGTATATTGATACTGATAGATTGGATCGGCAGAGAGGATCTCTATCCAATTAAAATAACAGGTGCGAAATGGCCAAGGATGTTGCGGTGGACGTTTTATGTGGGCATCGTATTTTCGATATTATATTTTGGACACCACCAGGAGCCGTTCATTTATTTTAAATTTTAATAAATGGTTAAATTCATTAAAAATATTGCCCTTTTCATGCTGTACACCATCATCCTGGCGTTTATCATAATCATTCTGTATAGGTATAAAACTGGTGTTACATTAAAAGATTTACCGGCTCCCAACCTTACACCCAGCTATTCATTTAATGATAAAATGCAATTTGCCAGGAAAAAGAAGGCCGATATTATTGCTGTTGGTTCTTCAATGTCTTTAGATAATTTAAATTCAGACGTTATTATAAAAAATTTTAAAACCGGTTCTTATTTAAATTTATCCTCATGGGGATTAAGTACAAAGGATATATTTTCTATTATAAAAATTTATTCTTCAATTCATAAACCGTCTACGATTATTGTCGCAAGCAATTACATTGATTTTCAATCTACGGATAAAGAGTTTAATCATAAGGAATTAAGCAACTATTTAGAAGGCACAACATCTAAGTTAAATGATTTTTTTTTAAATTTTGACGTGGACTACTACTTCAGATTTTTTGTCTACCATAAATTTACAACAACGGATAGTAAGTGTACATCGGGTAATACCTTTTATGAATCAATGATATACGATAGGTATGGAGGTATTTCATTTGATCCGCATAATTTTAAAATCGATAAAGAAATATGGAATAAAATAGACATTTCAAACCTGCGGGAGGTCTCATATTATTATTTAGATAGTATTTCCTCTTTTTGCAGTCAGAATAAGATCAAGCTTCTATTTTTTCAAACCCCGATGAGGGAAGGCATTTACAGAAATCTTAATAAAGCTTGGCTTTTAAAACATATTAGCAGGGTAAAAACAATCATTTTGAAAAATAATCACACTTTTATTGATGGCAATGATCGTTTGTGGCCAGATAGTTTATATATCGATCCTTTACATTTCAATGCAAACGGCGCCAGGGAATTCACAGAATACTGTTTTGATAAGATGAAAAAATAACAACGATGCCTGAAAAAGAGAAATTAAGAATCGACAAATACCTGTGGGCAATAAGGATATTTAAAACCCGCACACTGGCTGCTGACGCGTGTAAGGCCGGCCGTGTAAAGCTGGATAATCAAAACATAAAACCATCGCACGAGGTAAAGATTGGGGAAATATACCAGCTGTCAAAAGGCATCGACCGTAAGGTGCTAAAGGTTACCGGCTTGCTCGAAAATAGGGCCGATGCTAAAACGGTTATTGGATTTTACGAAGATATTACGCCCGTTGAACAAACCCAGGCATTTAAATCAATGTTCCATGCGCCTGTATTAAAACGTGACCGTGGCACGGGGCGCCCAACCAAGAGAGACAGGCGGGAGATAGACGAATTGAAAGATGACTTTTTTGAGAAAGGCACGGGATAGATTTTGTGTGGCATAACGAGGATTATTATCTTCATTCGGGGTCAATTTGTTTATACTAAATGGAAGTTGACGTATAGTTCGGCTTTTATAAACAAGGGCTAAAATTATGTTGTCAGGTTTTAGAATTTCTTTATACAGGTTACCCTAATAAGCAGCTTATAAATACGAATTCTTGAACCTGTTTTTTGATGCTTGTTGCAAAACAATTCTTTTTTTTTGATAAAAAATCATATTTTTGCCGCCACGTCATTTAAAACAGACGATCATTTTATCTACGTAAAATAAAATATGAAAAAAAGCCTTTACCTGAATATCTGCATAATTCAGGCAATTATAATCACCTTAACCTCCTGCGTTGATCAAAAGCAAATTGCTTATTTTCAAAAAGGTGTAAATCAATCCGATACTATTGCCGTTGCTAATGCATATATCCCAAGGATACAGCCTGGTGATATACTTGACATTAATATTGGATCGCTAAATCCCATTGCCAGCAGCTTTTTTAATCCATATTCAACAATGCCAATTACCACGGATAATATCACGATGGCCCCGCAAGCAGGAAATGCGCAATCGGGAAGCGGCGGCGGCGGCGGTGGTGGTGGTGGCGGTTCACCATCGCTTACACAATCATCTGCACCCGGTTATTTAGTTGATGCGGCGGGAACAATAGAATATCCGCTCTTAGGGACCATTAAAGTTGCAGGCCTGACCACCACTGAAACAAGGGATATGATTAAAAACAAATTGAAGTTGTATTTGAAAGAGCCATCTGTTTATGTACGTTTTCTGAACTATAAAATATCCGTATTGGGCGAGGTCGTTCGCCCGTCTGTTTATGTGATCCCTAATGAAAGTGTTACATTACCCGAAGCTTTAAGTATGGCAGGCGATATGACGATTTTTGGTAACAGGCAAAATGTTTTAGTTATTCGTGATGATAATGGTAAAAAGGAGTTTGGAAGAGTGAATCTTAACACCCGGGAAGTTTACAGCTCGCCGTACTACTATTTGCATGCAAATGATGTAGTATATGTTGAGCCGGGCAAGGGCAGAATAGCACAAACCGACAAAATCTACACGATATTGCCGATAGTGTTGAGTGCGCTATCTTTCCTGGCTATTATTTTTGTTTACAGCACAAAGTTGTAATTCTTTTATCCTTTTTATATTTTGACCAATGAATTTTAATGAAGATATAACTGATTTTAAAGATCTGAGTATTAATGGACCTGATTTAAGGGAAAAGCTGTTTACATATTTACGGCATTGGAAATGGGTAGTATTTTCAGTTGTTTTTTGCATGGTACTGGCATTTTTATATGTAAGGCTTACAACTCCACTATACAAAATTGAAACGGATCTGTTAATAAAAGATGACAAGGGTTCATTTGGGGGATCAAAGGACCTCCTCCAGGATTTGGACCTATTCTCCTCGGATAAGATTGTTGATAACGAAATTCAGATATTAAGGTCAAAAACCATTGTTGAAAAAGTAATTAAATCACTTGGGTTAGAAACCTCGTATTATGCTACTAAAGGAGTTAGAAAAAGGCAACAATATGGTAATCTTCCGTTTAATGTAGAGCTTATTAGCCCATCATCTGATTTAGATTTTACTTATAGTAATAAAATTTCTGTTCGTTTAGTAAATAACAAGGAGGCTGAAGTAAATAATAAAAGGGTGTTGATCAATCACCCTGTACAAACAGATCTTGGTTTAATTTTGATTACTTTAAATCCTACCTGGAGAGGTCCGTTCGACCGTTTATTGGATATTAAATTTCATCCTCTTGCCGCCCTTGAAGAGGAATATATTCAAAAGTTAAAGATCGATCCGGTGAGTAAACAGGCTTCGGTATTGATTATAACTATTGAAGATCCTATCCCCGAGTTGGGTAAGGATTTTTTAAACGAAATTGTAAAGGAATATAACAACGCGGCAATAGATGACAAGAATATAGTAGCATCTAACACGTTAAATTTCATTAACGGGCGGTTAGAAGTAATTTCACAAGGTTTAAAGGATGTTGAAAAACGTGTTGAACAATATAAAACCGGTAATGGAATAGCCGATATCGATAAACAATCCCAGATTTTATTACAAGGCGTGGGAGACAACGATACTGAATTAAATAAGGTTGTTGTGCAGCTCGACGTATTAAAAAATGTCGAGGACTATCTGAGTAAAAATAACAATCAGCCTTCAGCTTTGCCTTCCATGTACGGGATTGACGATGTGTCGTTATTGGGGCTTGTTAATCAGCTCGGTGACGTGCAATTAAAAAGGCTGTCGCTGTTGCAAACTGTTCCGGAAACTAACCCTATTATTGCTTCGTATGACGATCAAATTAATGCGTTAAAGCCCGCTATAAGTAAATCAGTTGAAAATTTAAAAGGAAACCTGTTAACTACCAGGAAGCAACTGGAGGCAAAAGACAATCAATTTGAAGGTGATGTGAAGCGTGTCCCTGCGAAGGAGCGCGGTTTGTTAGATGTGATGCGGCAACAGCATTTGCAAGACACTTTATATATGTATTTGCTGCAAAAGCGGGAGGAAAATCAAATGCGATTGGCTTCGGAAGTCGCTGACAGCCGAACCATTGATAAAGCCTGGAGCACTGCATTGCCTGTAAAACCGGTAAAACCAGTTGTGTATTTTATCTTTTTTATCATAGGAGTTCTCGTACCCGTCGGCATAATTTATTTACGGAATCTTTTAAATTTCAAAATTTCGCGCAGGCAGGATATCGAAAATGCTACAAATGCGCCTCTTATAGCCGAAATATCCCATTCCGAAGATGTAGGTGAATTATTGGTGGTAAACCGGCCGCGATCAATGGTAGCAGAACAGATCAGGGCTTTAAGGACTAATTTACAGTTCGTTGTACCTGAGGTGGCTCAAAAGGTACTTTTATTTACTTCAAGTATTAGCGGTGAAGGTAAATCTTTCATCTCACTTAACTTAGGGGCAAGCCTGGCGATGTCCGAGAAAAAGGTTATAATTTTAGAACTGGATTTAAGAAAACCTAAATTGCATATCGGTTTAGGTATCGACAATACAATTGGCTTGTCCAACTATTTAATTGGCAAGGTCACCTATAAGCAGATACTAAAACAAGTACCGCAACAAGATAATTATTTTATTATTCCCAGCGGGCCAATACCACCCAATCCGGCTGAATTATTGGTTAATGGCCAAATACGCAATCTGATAGAAGAACTTAAAAAGGATTTCGATTTTATCATTTTGGATGCGCCCCCTGTGGGATTAGTTACGGATGCACAAATATTGGGCTTATATGCCGATGCTACCATGTTTATTGTAAGACATGATTATACCGCGAAAAGCCAGATTTATTTAATAGATGAACTGTACAAAAACAATAAGTTTCCTCACCTGAACATAATAATGAATTCAATTGATGAAAAAAAGGGCTATGGCTATGGCTATGGTTATGGTTATGGTTATGGTTATGGTTACGGTTACGGTGGCTATTATGTGGAAGATGCCCCAAAAAGGAAATCAATGTTTGGTAAAATGTTCGGTACGAAAATGAAAAAAAGTAAATAATTAATGCAAATACCAGCCTGATTAGTTATTGTTTCAGGATTTATCTGTGACTAATTTAATAGAAGATTCTATAAATAACTGCCTTTATTTATGTCAAGAGAGCAATTTACCATAACTCCTGCTGAATATTTTGAGAATCCCGGCCTGGTTAAAATTGCCATAATTGGACTGGGATATGTGGGTTTACCACTCGCAATTGAATTTGCGAAAAAATATGATGTTTTAGGGTTTGATATTAATCGCACAAGGGTTGAAGAATTATCGCGGGGCGAGGACCATACCCGTGAAGCCCATATCGGGGACTTAAACCATGTGATATTATTACGTAATAATAATGCAACTGGCCTGCATTTTTCGTCAAATAAAAGTGACTTAAAAGACTATAACATATTTATTGTCACTGTGCCAACCCCAATTAACCAGTTTAAATCGCCTGATCTTACCCCGTTATTAAAGGCATCGGCAATGTTGGGCGAAGTTTTGAAACAGGATAGTATAGTTATTTATGAATCTACCGTTTATCCGGGTTGTACGGAAGACGACTGTGTACCGGTATTAGAACGATCTTCAGGGTTAAAATTTAACAAAGATTTTTTTGTGGGTTACTCGCCTGAACGCATTAATCCGGGCGATAAGATAAATACCTTAACAACTATCAGGAAAGTAACCTCCGGGTCTACGCCGGCTGTTGCCGATCTGGTGGATCATTTATACAAGTCGATTATTGAAGCAGGTACGCATAAGGCCCCGAGTTTAAAGGTTGCAGAAGCTTCAAAAGCTATTGAAAATGCACAAAGAGATGTTAACATTTCTTTTGTAAATGAATTGGCCCTGATCTTCGATCGTTTGGGAATTGATACAAATGATGTTTTAGATGCGGCAGGCACCAAATGGAATTTTTTAAAATACAAACCGGGCCTTGTTGGCGGGCATTGTATTGGCGTCGATCCATATTACCTGGCACACAAAGCAGAATCATTAGGTTATCACCCTGAAGTTATTCTTTCCGGCAGAAGGGTAAATGATAATATGGGCATTTTTATTGCCAGTAAAGTTATTAAACTCCTTATTAATAAGGGGCATAAAATTTTGGGTGCTAAAGCCCTAATTCTGGGTATCACCTTTAAAGAAAACTGCCCCGATATAAGAAATACCAAAGTTGTCGATATTTATAATGAATTAAAGCAATTCGGAATGAATGTAAGCATATACGACCCGTGGGCAGACAAGGCCGAAGTTAGACGCGAATATGGCTTGGAACTGATAGACAATTTAGAGGATTCCTACGATGCGGTTATATTGGCGGTTGCACATAAAGAATATAATAAAATCGACTTTAAAAAATTATTGAGTAATAATACAATTGTTTTTGATACTAAAGCCTTCCTGGAAAGAAGCCTGGTTGACGGAAGACTATAATTTAAATTTACAACATTTTTATTGTTACACATCATAAAAAATAGACGCGAAGAACCTGTTGGGCGCACGCTGCAGACTCGTTGGCACCAGCAAAATTTACCGGCGAAAAAATAAAAACTCACTATATGAGCAGGACAATACAAATGGTTGATCTTAAAGGACAGTATGCAAAGATCAAAACTGAAGTTGACCATGCGATACTAAATGTTATTGAAGATTCCACCTTTATCCAGGGCCCCGAAGTTAGAAATTTTGAAAAAGACTTACAGGAATATTTGAATGTAAAAAGAGTTATCTCTTGCGGCAATGGCACTGATGCCCTTCAAATAGCTTTGATGGCGCTTGATTTAAAGCAACATGATGAGGTAATAGTTCCAAGTTTTACCTATGTGGCCACGGCAGAAGTAATAGCGTTGTTAGGCCTTACCCCCGTAATGATAGATGTCGACCCTGGTTCATTTAACATTACTGCCGACCTGATAAAACCTGCTCTATCCGCAAAAACAAAAGCTATTATTCCTGTTCACCTTTTTGGCCAATGTAGTGATATGGAAGAAATTGCAACAATAGCAAACGATAATAATATTAAGATCATTGAAGACAATGCTCAGGCCCTGGGTGCAATTTATACGTTTAGCAATGGCGAAAAAAAGCGAGCCGGAACAATAGGAAATATCGGGAGCACATCGTTTTTCCCCTCAAAA
>Ga0206794_1110_pt1 | contig 22457 bp, 13 predicted proteins | sample Alteio_BWOrgCont_70_FD_152877 | JGI IMG/M metagenome (GOLD analysis project Ga0206794, IMG submission 152877) | Enriched cells from forest soil in Barre Woods Harvard Forest LTER site, Petersham, Massachusetts, United States -... | ecosystem: Environmental > Terrestrial > Soil > Temperate forest >...
AAATTTGACTTGGCTAAATAATAGGCTGCGCTCATGCCCGCAGGGCCGGAACCGATAATAGCCACTTTTCTGTTTAAAAGCCCTGTCCCCATTTTGGGGACTGTCCCCTTTTGGGAATCTGCGGCGAAACGTTCTAGTTCGCGGATCGCGATCGGCTGGCCGTCGGCATGAAATACACATGCATCTTCGCAGGGCGCCGGGCATATGCGGCCGCAGATAGCGGGAAAAGGGTTTTCTTTTTTGATCCGCTCCAGGGCCAGCCCATTGTCCCCTTCGCGCAATAAACGGATAAAACCGGGGATATCGATCCCTAAAGGACAGCCAGGCAAACAGGTGGTTTTTGAGGGTTTTGAAGAACAGGCAGGAGTTGGCCATGAGATCCTGACGGAATCAAGAGAAGAAGGGATTGAGATCTCTTCGTTGAAGGTCCTTGAGATAGTGGGGGATGATAATGGTTTTGTCCGGGGCGTTAAATGCCAGAAATTGGATATCGTCGAGGTTAAGGAAGGTTTAAGGCTTGAACCATCCAAAGATGAACCTGTTATTTTAGAGGCCCAAACAGTGGTCATTGCCGGCCAAAAACGTCCTAATGATTTTTTAAAGCATTATATGCCTCAGTTAAAATGGGATGAAGACGGCTCCTTATGGGCCGATGCCCAGACAGGCATGACCAGTGTGGAGAAGGTCTTTGGCTGCGGCAGTGTGGTAACAAACGGCGGGTCAGTAGTCGATGCCATCGCCGGCGGCAAAGCAGCAGCGCAAAAAATCATTCAATACTTAGGCCAGTCATGAAAACCGTTAAAGACATTTTAGCCCAAAAAGCCAACAAACAACGCATCACCATGCTCACCGCCTATGACTATCCCATCGCTTCTTTTTTGGATGAGGCAGGCATTGATATTATTTTGGTGGGGGATTCCCTGGCCAATGTGGTCTTGGGCCTCGAATCAACGACACAAGTCGGCATGAAAGAAATGCTGCATCATACCAAGGCCGTGGTACGCGCGGTCAAGAAGGCCATGGTCATCGGAGATATGCCTTTTGATTCCTATCAATTGAACCCGCGCGCTGCCGTGGATAATGCCCGGCAATTTATCGATGAAGGCTGTCAGGCAGTAAAATTGGAATGGTTTGAAGACTGCCCCAAGGTGGCATCGGCCATTGTTAAGGCGGGTATCGCCGTCATGGGCCATGTGGGCCTGACCCCGCAAACGGCCAATAAGCTCGGCGGCATGAAGGTGCAGGGTAAGGATGCAGCGTCTGCGAAGGCGATTATAGAGGATGCCAAGGTCATGCAGGATTCGGGATGTTTTAGTGTGGTCTTAGAATGCATCCCTCAGGAGGTAGCAGAGGTGATCACTAAACAATTAAAGATCCCCACCATCGGCATCGGTGCCGGTCCGCATTGCGATGGGCAGGTCCTGGTGATCCATGATCTTTTAGGGCTTTTTAGCCGCTATCAGCCCAAATTCAGCAAGAAATATGCGGACTTAGGCACACAGATCCTGCAAGCGGTCAAACAATACAAAATGGAAGTCACTTCCGGCCAATTTCCCGACGATGCCCATTCCTTCCATCTCTCCCGGGATGAGATCAAAAAATTAATCAAATGAACCTTATATTGCTTTCTGACCCTGATTTTATTTCTCCTGATCGCGTCCGTTTGACCGATCGTCGTCTAACTCACATCAAGGATGTACTTAAAGCACAAATCGGCCAAAGCCTGACCGTCGGTAAGCTCAACGGTCTCATGGGGCAGGGGACAGTGGTCAGCAAAAAGACCGATGGTGTTGAGCTTGACGTTAAACTCGACAGCAAGCCTCCAAAAGCTTTAGCGCTGACCTTGGTGTTGGCCTTGCCGCGGCCGCCCATGCTCAAGCGCATTTTATTTTCCGCTGCCATGCTGGGCGTCAAGAAGATCATTATCCTTAATTTCAACCGGGTGGAGAAGGGTTTATGGAATTCCTCATCCTTAAAACCAGAAGCCATCACCGAACAACTGGTCTTAGGCCTTGAACAGGCCAAGGACACGATTATGCCTGAAGTAGTGCTCAAAAAAAGATTCAAGCCTTTCGTCGAAGATGAACTCCCCAAGCTTACAAAAGGAACATTAGCTCTGGTCGCCCATCCAGGAAGTACGCAATACCTGCCCGGTAATTCCTTAAAACCCCTGACTTTGATCATCGGCCCCGAAGGCGGCATCCTGGATTACGAAATCGAACTCTTAAAATCCGCCGGCTGCCAACCCATTGATCTGGGGCCCAGAATACTAAGGACCGAAACCGTTCTGCCCTATGTAGTAGGCAAGCTTTCTTAAATTTGCTTTTTAATATAGATATATGGCATACTTGCCCTATATGAGCAAGTATCTAAATTTAAGAGCTAATATAGCCCTTGGGCTTATTCTTGCCTTTTTCTTTAATTCATTAGGCCCACTACCTGCGGCTCGCGCAGATGAATTTCATTTGCCCCTGCCCGGTGCAATGGTCCATGTAAGCCCTGAGTTCAACCCTCCCCTACTAAAAGGCATCAAGGTCCATCCCGACAATCCCTTTCAGTTCGAGTTCATTTTAGACCAGGGCGATTCATTTTCACAACAAGAACAACTCAAAACCCAAGCCACCAAACTTATCAAATATTTCTTGGCCAGTCTGACCATCCCAGATAATGACCTATGGGTGAACCTTAGCCCTTATGAGAAAAACCGCATCATCCCGCCAAGTTTTGGCCTGACGGAAATGGGCCGTGATCTTTTGGCCGAAGATTACATGCTTAAACAGATCACCGCATCATTGATCTATCCTGAAGGTGAGATCGGAAAGAAATTCTGGAAGCTTATCTATGAAAAAGCCTACAAAGAGTTTGGCACAACGAATATTCCCGTGAACACGTTTAATAAAGTCTGGATCGTCCCTGAAAAAGCAGTTGTTTACGAAAACGCCCAAGCAGGCACAGCCTATGTGGTGGAATCAAAATTAAAAGTCATGCTTGAAGAAGATTATTTATCAATGCAAAAGCACGCAGGTGTTGGAGGCGTGAACAAAAGCAGTGAACACCGTCTTGCTTCTTCGATCATCCGCCAAGTAGTCATTCCCGAACTCACCAAGGAAGTCAATCAAGGCCAGAATTTCGCCCAACTGCGCCAAGTCTACAATAGCCTCATCTTAGCCACCTGGTACAAAAAGAAGATCAAAGACAGCATCCTGGCGCAAGTATATGAAAATAGAAAGAAGGTGGCAGGTGTAGGATACGCCAATAATTTAAACATCGAAGCCATCTACCAACGCTACCTCCAAGCCTTCAAAAAAGGTGCCTATAATTACATCAAAGAAGATCAAGACCCTGTGACCCAAGAGACTATTCCCAGGAAATATTTCTCGGGAGGGGCAGATTTAATCAACATGAATGCCGCCATGAGCATCAATTCCCGTAATCCGGTTTTAAACAATATTGACCATGATGAAATAGTGCGCATCAATCTCAGGACTGCCAAGCCAATCGATAATGCCATGCTTAGTTTGAGGTTGACACCTGTTTTAAGGCAAACACTAAACGAGAGCCAGCGGCAGGAGCTTAAAACCCTTCTTTTAAGATTACAAGTAGATGCTCCTGTCCCTCCCAATGCAGTTACGGGTAAAAGGGGATTAGAAATTGCCGATAAGATCCTTCGAGACCAGAATGCTGTTGGCATTGTCATTGGAAGCACATCAGCTTCTTTATACAATCGTTTGGCCAATGATGCAAGATTGCAACAACACAAAGACATTGATGTGGTTGTTTTATCGCCGCATTTTAAATTAAAAGAACCTTTTGAAGGCGGGATTGACTGGTGGGTCCCTAAAACCGTCAAGGTAGATGTTAAATCCGATTATGCTCCAGCAGAAGGTTTTAGTCAGGAAATTTATGTAAATGGGAACAATATTTTTATTGGGGCGGCAATAAAAACATATCAAGATCTCGACCGATTTGAGTCCGGGCTTTATTTGCCCAGCAGGGATTTTCTTATTAATCTTACAGAAAAAGTTGTTATGTCCCGCGTAGAAGTGGCCGTGGATTGGGACGTCCAGGAAGCATTTAGAAAGAAACTGGAAGGAATGATCGCCAATAGCATGTCTCCCGTGTGGAAGGCGAGTCCTTTTGATGCAAAGATTTTCTCACATGTATATGCCGATTCTTTTGAAACGCGATTAATGGTGGCGATCACAAACGACACGCCGTATAACGAAGTAGGAGACAGAGAGGGTTGGGCAGAAAAATTAAAACAGCAATCCCAACAACCAAGCCAAGCCATGGCCACCGTTCCTCTGGCAGGAGTGGCCCAATTGCAAGATGTGTCAGATCCCCAAAGACAAGCACAAGCCATAACAAAAATCATTTACTCACCAGAAATAAGGGCTGGCCTATTGAGTATAAGGAATAATTTAGGGATCATTGGTTCTAAAGATGTTTTAATTTTCAAATTAAACGGGCATTTAGTATTTAAGGCCAATCTTCTGGCATCAACTGTCACTTCCTATGAAGATGGCAGCCCCCTGAGATGGCGTTTGCAGCGAAAACCAGGAATGGCTTTAACACAGAATGATTTTTTTGATTTAAATATCCAGTCCAGCAAATCGCAGGAAAATATAACGATAGGAATTTTGCTTAAACGCTTGGGGCTGGGAGGAATATTGCATAAACAATTGCCGTTGGAGCGGCAGGGGAAAATTAATTTAGATGCATCAAGAGGAGGATTGGAATTGTATGGTAATAATATTTCTGACAGCCATGATGTGAGCATTGATTTTGATGATACCGGAGGGTTCACGCAGTCCAGGGTCAGCATGACAATAATACCTATTTTTTCAATCCTTCAAAAGGTCATTAAATACCGGCAAAAACGCTTAATTGGGTTTCATTTCCATCCAATAGAGAGTGTGATCCCTTCTCCCAGTGACATTGAAAGAATGGCTGAAGGCGACATCCCGGAGCTAATATTGACACCAAGTGGGAAAGGCAGGCTATGGTTTATTAAACGCGAGGCGTCTTTAAAAGAATTGCTTAAGAGCAATGCTCTTGCAGGTTTTGAAGAATTTTGGGATGACGCATTCGCCAAGGAAATTACGGACCAATTTTTAGGCTATATTGATCTTGACCTTAATTTTAATGACAATGCTCAAATAACAGAAAAATTCGACCGACATTTACAAGTGATAGGTGGCGTAGAGAATGAAATACATTCAGGTAAGATTTCCCGGGAACCGGATATTGCCAATGCTTTAGGATTGCAAGGTATCCAAGACAGCGACAGGTCTCGCTACCCAGAATATAGACGATTAAGCGCCATGCTTAAAGAAAAGCAAGGTCAGCCAGGAGAAGTCCAAGAAACCAGGGATATCGGCATTGGTCAATCCCAGTCTGGAATTAAGCCGTCCATGATCACCTTTCCGGAAGATTATTCCCCTCATGAAGTAAAGACCCTCTTACACCAGAAATACGGCATTAAGCATATCATCGGATTTTCCACGAGTTTAAATATTTATAAAGAGGACATCCCCAAAGCCATTGATATGGTCAGGAAGTTTATTAAAGAAAAGGGCTATGATCCCAAGGAAACCTTGGTCGTATCCGGTGCAACATTCTTTTCAGGGCATCAGATCATTTATGGTAACGCCGATGAAACCGGGATCAGGACCATGGGGGTCATCAATAAAAGAATTGCCAATGAACCGTTTTATCCGCTTGATTTTGTTTACGTCCAAGGTGATGATTACGCGGATGAGGTTAAATCATTTGCAGCGATCATCGATGAGTTTGTTTTGATATCCGGGGGGCCGCAAGCGATCAAAGACACTAAAGAAGTGCTTTCCCTTGGGAAACCCGCGTATTTGATCCAAAATATAGCCGCTGCCAATAGTGCAGGTTTGCCTTATCCATCCCAAGCAGGGGCGGCCAATCACTCAGATTTGACCGTGCTGGGAGCAATTCCGTTAAGATCTGAAGGCAAACTGATTCCTTTTAGTACCATCGGAGAGTTTATTAAATACCGCCGCCAGCAGCTCGGGATGTCCACTCAACAGCTGGCTGAAAAGTTAACAGAACAAGGCGGATTGAAGGTGTTTTCCGACTATATCGATTACATCGAACGGTCTAATGTGATTCCAACCTATAGGTTTTTAAGTCAAGTATTGTTCGGTAATGTTCAGGCTATTTCCAATCAATTTCCTCGTGCTGTTACTTACGGAGGGGATTGGAATGATACCGGACGATTTGATGAGGGGCATATGTTTATGCAGATGGCCCAATATCAAGGAAAGGATATAAAAGTCTTTTCTTATAATAAAGTCAATGCCCAACAGATCGTAGACAAGCTTTTTGCACGATCACGCGAAGCCGGAGGGATAGGGCCATTGGACATTGAAAATATCGTGGTGACTGACAAGGCCAATTCCCAAGACGCGCCTATGATCCTGCCTGATGATACCGTGGTCATTCCCGAAAAGATCATCCATCAAGAACATTTTCTTCCATTAAGAACGATCAAGCCCCTGACTGATTTTTCTATTGATCCTGTCCGTGCGCGGGAATGGGTTGAGATGCAAAATACACCGGAATTTCAGGAACTGGCCCAATTTATTTTGGACCATATTAATTATATCCCGCAGGAAAAGTTGGAAGCCGGGCTTCAGGAATCTATGGATGATTTTATGCCGCAATTCAAAGAGCCCTATGTGCTGGTCGGTTCGTCTATTTCCCACAGTGAAGAGTGGATGTATGGTTTGGCCTTGGAAAGGGGGTTTCCTAAAGCAGAGGGGGTTGTTAATGAGAAGGACATCCAAGAATGGCTTAAAGAAAATCCTCATGTCAAGAATGTTGTCATCCTGGATGACGCTGCCTATTCAGGACAGCAGTTGGAACGTGTCATCAAGGCCACAATGGCTGACGTGGATATCCATGTTGTCATACCATTTATGACACAAGCGGCAGAACAACGGGCCCAGAATATTTCGCCAAGAGTAAAAATTTATAAACACAGAACGATTGAAAGCATGGATGGGATCTTTGGACATTTAGATCCAGGAGAACGCTTAAGAATGAGAGGAATATTTGATCAGGCTTTTCCCTGGGCCAATACAGAGGGTGTTACCCTGACCTATTTTCAGCATAAAAATGCTGATTATCAATCTTTTTTGTCCGTTGAGAATGACAGGATGCTGCCAACAGCAGATAGGGAAGTCTCTGTTCTTAGTGGGCCTATTTTTATCGAATTAAAAGAAACAGACCGTCCCCCGGATGATTATGAATATATTCCACTTGTTCCCAGTGTAAAATCTCCCTATGACATGCGAGGTAAAATTTTAGGGGATAGTTACAATCATCACTATTTAGAATGGCTACATAGCGCTGAATATCGCTTGCCCGATAAAAATGGCTTCATGCGTTTTACCATTGACCCAAGACTTACAGAGGGGCTGAATATCCCGCCGGTTTTTGAAATACAATGGGGGGGAGTGATGTGGGTAGAAATGCTCGATAAGATCATTAAAAGATACCCCGCACTGGCAGACAGGCTTTTCGTTGATTACAAACCAGGGTCTGATGATCTGGAACGGAAATTCGATCTCTATGTTGATGGCGAAAATTTTACACAAAATTACGATTGGAGGAATTTTGAGGATATATTTTCCGATGAGATCGTGACCATAGGGCCGCGTGAGGGAAACGAGGCCATGCTTGCGGACAGGCATGGATCTCCCAATGACGCCAAGTTAAAAGATCTTTTTACTGATGTATTGCCTTTGAGTGAATGGCGGGAAAAATTAAAGAGGGTCTATCCTCAGGCAGTGGTGGATGTGACAGAAGACCATGTTTATGTGAACCGCGCGACCATCCCTGAGCCGGATAAATTCTTTTCACGCCTCTACGATTATTTATTAAAAATAATCCCGCCTCAAGGCAGAAGAATAGCCATGTTAGATACCAATCCGCAAGGAGATGATCGATTTTCCGGACAGAATATCGTCGATCCATTGAATGTCCCAAGGTTTGTAAGCCAATGGTCTGATGATGTGAAGGACAGGATATTTGAGGATTATACGGGTCGTTTGGAACATCAAAACCTGCTCCATATTGATCATCATTATGACCACCCATTATTACCTGCCATTAGCACAACGCCGTTAACCATGGATTTCCTTTTGTACCTTCATCGTCATAACAGGCAAGACCTCATCAGCTCTTTACAAAGGTCTTTTCGCATCATCGATCATAGCGATGCGGACATTGTTTTATCGAATTTTGTTTTAAATACAGGTTTGAATCTAGAATATTTGCAGAAGAACCGGGACTTGCTTGTTCAAGCAGCATATTTCAACGATTATTTGTTGATCCCAGAGGAAAAGCAAATGCGTGATCAAGTGCTGTTATTGTATGGCATTCTCAGGTCAATAGAAGACATGCTTGCTAAGGGTCGTATTGGATACAATGAGGCGTTTGTCTTGGTCAAGCGGGCCATTGATTTTGTACATACATTTGATGGCATAGACAATGCAAATAGATTAAGTGAATTATTCAATCCAGCACCTTCTTGGGATGGTTTTAGTGGGCAAGAACAGGAAATGATCGCATTGTTCAGGGAAGGCAATGTTGAATATGAAGTGAATCGAGGTCAATTAGATAAAATGAGGATGGCGGCATCCGATAAGACTGATCAACAACATCCTGTTATGCCTGGGCAAATGCGGCGGATAGGAAAAATGCTGGTGACCTATGTGCCTTTTGGCCAACCAGGTCTAGCCAGTTCTTCAGTATTAAGATATATGCAATCAGAACACCCGGAACTTAAAGAGGGGGTTTCACTGGTAGTTGCTATAGGCCCTTCCGATGATTCTGTAAATGGCAGTAAAATTAATTTAAGGTCATTTGTAAGGCCGGACGGAAGATTCCTGGATTTAAATAAATCATTCTGGGAACAGGTAGGCGTAATAGGCTATGGACGGCCCGGGGGGCGCAGTATGGCGGGGGGCATGGGAAAACAGCCTTTGATGGATTTAACACAGGAACAAGTTGATGAAATCGTACTGAAATTGGGCCATATAGTTGATGATCAATCGGTACGTCAAGATCTCGCCATGACAGCTGTGCCGGAAAAACATTTAACCCCCCAGGAGATCAAATCATTGACCCCTGAATATGGCTCTGCTGAGAGTTTCTTTGATAATATTAAGGAATGGGAAGCCCAAAATCCTGACGCGAAATTACTCGTCATGGTCCGGCATGGCGAATCAGGGTCAAATTTATTTCATTACTCACAGTCATACGATGCTTATTCACCTTTGACTGTACGCGGTTTGAAGCAAAGAAAAGCAATGGCTGATTTTTTCTTGAGCAGAAAGATTGATTTTGACTGGTATGTTTCCAGTGACCTGGAGCGTGCCAACGATACATTGAAGCCTTTAGCCGAGGGTAATCATCGGCCAGTCGAAATACTTAAGCGTTTTAGGGAAGTATTGACCTATCCCATCGGTGGAGTATCAACAAAGAAAATGGACGCCTTGATGCCGGGTCTCTTTACTCAATTTATGGATGATCCTATTGTTTTCAGCCTTGTTGATAAATTCTCGGTACGTAAACTAAAGAAATACATATCGATATTATTTGAGAATATAAAATTAAGGAAAGAAAAGCGGACCATGATCGCTACTCACGGCGTGACCATGGTTTTAGCCATCATGGAACTTTTGAATATTGATTATGGTAAATATAACCAGGTTTTTCATGATTATATAAAGGACACGCCTAATCTTGGCCTGTGCGTATTTGCCTTTGATCCGCATACTAACCAGTGGAGATTATTGGTAAAGCCTGATAATTCTTATTTACCTAAAGAACTTCAAGGGAAAACCACCGGCAAGGTAGATAAAATAAAAGATCGCGCCCGTTTTTATGGGGTCGCCTCATGGCGGCTGGCCCAGCGTCAATGGGGCAGGAAGAATACATCCCTGTCAGATTGGTATCCCAATGCCAGGACGTTCTTTTCCCCCTCGGATAAGAAATTATCAGGAATGATCAAACCCTATCTAGATAATCCTGAAAAGTCGGAGGATCAAGCACTGAGGGAAAGAATTGAGGCGGCAAAACTGGTCGAGCAATGGAACCATTCATCCAAACAACAGCGCGCCCAAATGCTTGAATTCTCAGGACCGCAAAACAGGCATCCATTTCAGAACGCTGATTTTTTGATGTACGTGTTGCTCGATAGCAACTTTGACTTTCGAAGGACAGTGGTGGAGATAAATAATTGGGGTGTTATCGATGCAAGCCGTATTGCTGATGACCTTCCCGGGATCGATACCAGGGGCAGGCTAAAGTTTATGGAAATTCCTGTGGCCAGTTTGATGCAGCATTTATCAGACCCGGGGATTTCAATAAGGGACTTCGGTCCGCCAGCGTTGACGGACAAGGTTGGTTTTGTTGAAACGGCATCATTGGCCAATAAACGGATGGCTATTTTGATCGCTTTTATTGAAAAAGCATCTGCACCATTGTCCGTAAACAACCAGCCCTATACCCAGGAAATGCATGAAGACCTTATGATGGAATCCCATAGTATGGGAGGATGGTCCAATAATTTTGACCAATGGTTTGAGGATTTGATCACTAAGATCAATGCTTTGAATGATAGCGGCAAGAATGTGTTGAATGTGTTGGGAGAAAATGAGCCAATGACTTTTTGGGAAGCATTCTTTACGGACTATGTTCTTTTCAAATGGTTTTATAAGAATAAACGCAATAACCCGTATGAGTGGCTTGAGGGATTTATGCAAAAATTCCTGAAGAATTTTTCAGTTGTTGAAGTGACTTCCATGGTGGCTAAGATCGACCGCAAGTTTGACAGCATGCAAAACGGCGGTATTGACCTGACTCCTGCCAATATGAATTTACAGACACGAAATGGCGGAGCCGGGATCAAATTTCACATGGACCCTGCCATGCTGGCCCAGCTTCAAAACGCCCCTGGCTTCGTGCCGGTGATCATCAGTATCCAGCCCCTGTCTGGCGGAGCTGCGGGCGTGAGGGAATTACGTCAATTTTTAGCCGGAATGTAGGCAATCCTTAATTGACACTTCCGAAGGTTTCTTGATATTATATCCTGGAATGGCCCCCATAATCCCATAAGGACCTACGTTAAAAAACCGGGACACATTGATTTTTTGTTAAAGAACCGCAGTCGCCTGCGGTTCCGGTAGCATAACCGGGGCACTAATTGATGAATACAACAATATATTTTGATTATTTATCAGTATTTGTTTGAGAAGATGGGCCGGTGGTATTTTTAGAAACTATAAGATAAAAAAGCTTGTTTTAGAGTGTGCTTTTGATAGAATAACCGTTCTTATGGTACAAGCAGATTTAATGGAAAAAGTCGTGGCCTTGGCCAAGCGCCGGGGTTTCATTTTTCAATCTTCCGAAATATACGGCGGTTTGAACGGTGCCTGGGATTATGGTCCTATGGGTGCTGAGCTTAAGCGTAATGTCAAGAATGCCTGGTGGCAGGCGAATGTGCATTTTCGCGATGATGTCATGGGTCTTGACGCCAGTATTCTGATGCATCCCACCACCTGGAAAGCTTCCGGCCACACCGATAATTTTGCCGACATGCTCGTTGAGTGCAAGAAGTGCAACAAGCGCCTGCGGCCCGACCACATCAAAAACGGCAAATGCCCGCAATGCGGCAATACTACCTTTTCCGAACCCCGTGCTTTTAATTTGATGCTCAAAACAAGCCTGGGGGCCATGGAAGATTCTTCGTCGGTGGTTTATCTCCGTCCTGAGACGGCGCAGGGGATCTTTGTTAATTTTGTCAATGTGATCGATGCAACCCATCGTAAGCTTCCTTTTGGTATTGCCCAGATCGGCAAGTCGTTTAGAAACGAGATCACTCCGGGCAATTTTACCTTCCGTACCCGTGAATTTGAGCAGATGGAGATCGAATATTTCTGCCGTCCTGAACAAGCCCTAAGTAAATATGAAGAATGGATCCAGGCCCGTTTTAGCTGGTATACGGACCTTGGCATTAAAAAAGAAAATTTAAAATTGCGTATCCACGACAAGGACGAATTGGCCCATTACGCGGCCGGCTGTACCGACGTGGAGTATAATTTCCCCTTTGGCTGGTCTGAACTGGAAGGTATTGCCAATCGCGGGGACTATGATTTAAAGCAGCACGCGCAATTCTCTGGCAAAGATTTACAATATCAGGATCCTGTGACCTTGGAGAAGTTTTTTCCTCATGTCATCGAGCCTTCCGGCGGGTGCGACCGCGGGACCCTGGCATTTTTGGTCGATGCCTACCACGAAGAAACGGTCAATGATACGCTGCGGGTGGTCATGAAATTCCACCCTAAGTTGGCCCCCATCAAGGTGGCGGTTTTGCCTTTATTGAAGAAAAATGAGGGTATTGTGGCCCTGGCCAAGAAAATAAAATCAGAGCTTCAAAAAGACATGGTTTGCGTGTATGATGATTCAGCTGCCATTGGAAAACTCTATCGCCGTCAGGATGAGGTGGGTACGGTTTTTTGTGTCACCGTGGATGTGCAATCACTTGAAGATAAACAAGTCACGGTGCGTTTCAGGGATACCATGCTGCAGGAGCGTGTCCCTGTCGAGCGCCTCTTGGGATATTTGAAGGAAAAACTTAATCAATAAAAGAAAGGTAGTTAACGCAATGGCAAAGAAACATGTGTTTTCATACGGCGCCGGCAAGGCGGAAGCAAAAGGTAGTGATTTAACCAAGAATGTTTTAGGCGGTAAGGGGATCGGTTTGATGGAAATGACCTCGATCGGTATCAATGTACCGGCGGGTTTTACCGTCAGCATCCAGACCTGTGCGGAATATTATAAATTGGGAAGAAAAATGCCTGCCGGGTTAGAGGCTGAATTGCGCGATGCGGTCAAGAAACTTGAAAAAGTCACAGGGAAAAAATTAGGCGATGCCAATGACCCTCTTCTCGTCTCTGTGCGTTCCGGTGCAGCCCGTTCCATGCCCGGCATGCTCGAAACCATTTTGAATTTAGGGCTGAATGATAAGTCCGTCGAAGGTTTGGCCAAGAAAACCGGCAATGCGCGTTTCGCGTATGATTCCTATCGCCGCTTCATCCAAATGTATTCGTGTACAGCCATGGGCCTCTCCAAGCAGCCGATGGAAGATATGCTGCATGAGATGAAGCACAAATTGGGCATCAAGAATGATCCCGAAATTCCTGCCGAGAGCCTCAAAGAACTCTGCGAACAATTCAAAGCTTTTTATAAGAGCAACAAGAAAGAAGATTTCCCGCAAGAACCGTGGAAGCAAATGATGGGTGCTGTCATGGCTGTTTTCAGCAGCTGGGAAGCTGAAAAAGCCCAGACCTACCGTCGTGTCGAAAAGATCACCGACCTGGAAGGAACTGCTGTTAACGTTGTCCAGATGGTCTTCGGAAACAAGGGGGATAAAAGCGGGACAGGCGTTTGCTTTACCCGTGACCCTAATACCGGCGAGAATACTTTCTACGGCGATTATCTGATCAATGCCCAGGGTGAGGACGTTGTCGCTGGTATCCGTACACCCTTGAAGCTTTCAACACTTCATGAGCAAATGCCTAAAGCGTATGACCAGCTTTGTGCGGTGCGTGCGATTTTGGAATCCTACTACAAAGAAATGCAGGACCTGGAATTCACCATCGAAGATGAGGTTTTATACATGCTGCAATGCCGTACCGGCAAGCGTTCACCGGCAGCTGCCTTTGCCATTGCCTTAGATCACGCCACCAAGCCATTGCTCAGCAAGGCCCAGGCTAACGATTTAGTGAAAAAAGGTTATCTCCCTAAGAAGTTTGCTGAATTAGCTGTCAAGCCGGTCATCACCAAGCAACAAGCCGTCAACCGTATCTCTTCGGATGATATCGAACGCTTGTTCTATCCTGTTATCGACGTGACCAAGACCAGCATCACCCAATTGAAATCCATCCGTTTAGGCAGCGGTATCAATGCTGTCCCTGGCGCTGCGGCGGGTAAGGTTGTCTTTACTGCTGCAGAAGCTGAAAAATTAGGCGCCAAAGGCGAGAAGGTCATCCTGGTCCGCAAAGAAACAAGCCCTGAAGACGTGGGTGGTATGCATGCCGCTAAAGGGATCTTGACCGCCACCGGTGGTAAAACATCTCACGCTGCTGTCGTTGCCCGTGGGTGGGGAAAATGCTGTATCGTCGGCTGCGAAGCCCTGAACATCAATTATGAAACCAAGTCCTTTGTCATCAACGGCAAGACCGTCAAGCATGGTGAGTTCATTACCCTGGATGGTTCTGCCGGTGAGATCTACAGCGGTGACTTGGCTTTGAAAGAGCCTGAATTGCCGTCGAGCTATTACACTATTTTGAAATGGGCCGATGAATTCCGGACCTTGAAGGTGCGCACCAATGCAGACACACCGTATGATGCCTTAAATGCCATCAAGATGGGCGCGGAAGGTATCGGCCTGTGCCGTACCGAGCATATGTTCTTCGATACGGAAGAACGCCGTTTAGCCATCCAGGAAATGATCGTTGCGGAAACGCTCGAGACCCGCAGGCTGGCCTTGGCGAAATTACTGCCTTTCCAGACCAACGACTTCTACGGCATTTTTAAAGCCATGAACGGATTTCCAGTTACCATCCGTTTGATTGATCCGCCACTGCATGAATTCACACCCAAGGACCATGCCGGTATTGAGAAATTAAGCAAGATCACCGGCTTGTCGTCGGACAAGATCCGTCATCGCTGTGAGCAATTGCATGAATCCAACCCTATGTTGGGTCATCGCGGCTGCCGCTTGTGCATCACGTATCCGGAGATCCTGGACATGCAAGTGACGGCCATCATTGCTGCCGCCATCAAATGCCGCAAAGAAGGTATCAAAGTCCTTCCTGAGATCATGATTCCATTGACCATGGACAAAAAAGAGTTTAAAATAATGGAACAGCAGACACGTAAGGTTGCAGAAAGTTTGATCAAGGAAGCTGGTGTCAAGTTGCCCTACATGGTCGGCACCATGATCGAGATCCCGCGTGCAGCCCTTTTAGCGGACCAAATTGCAGAAGTGGCAGAATTTTTTAGCTTCGGGACCAATGACCTGACCCAGATGACCTTGGGGCTTTCCCGCGACGATGCCGGCCGGTTTTTACCGACCTATGTGGCGACCGAGAAAGACGGAGGCTGCGGTATCTTTAAAGATGATCCTTTCCAAAGCCTGGATCAAGAAGGCGTTGGCATGCTGGTTAAATTAGGAATTGAAAAGGGACGATCGACCAAAAAAGACCTGAAGGTAGGTATTTGCGGCGAGCACGGCGGGGAGGCAGAAAGTGTCAAGTTCTGCCATAGGGCAGGCATGAATTATGTTTCTTGTTCGCCGTACCGCGTGCCTATTGCCCGTCTGGCAGCAGCCCAGGCAGCTTTAAGCGACATCAAAGGTGGTACAAAAAAGAAGACAGCCAAGAAAAAATAACTTGGTTGTATCAGGAGCCTAATGGATCCAATAAAGTCCTATTTAAAAGAAATTAAGAATATCGCTCTCTTGACCGCCGAAGAGGAAGTTTTTTTGGCGCGTAAGATCCAAAAAGGTGATAAAAAAGCCCGCGAGGCCATGATCAAGGCCAATTTGCGCCTGGTCATCAGTATCGCCAAGCGTTATACCAATTTAGGCATCGCCTTAAGTGATTTGATTGAAGAAGGCAATATCGGCCTGATGCGCGGGGTGGATAAATTTGATCCGGAAAAAGGTTTTCGTTTTTCAACCTATGCGGCCTGGTGGATCAAGCAGGGGATCTCGCGCGCCATTATCGATCAGGGCAAGATGATCCGCGTGCCTGTTTATTTGAATGAAGAGATCCTTAAATACCGTAAATGTGTTGAAAAATTGACCCAATCCCTGCGCCGCCGTCCGACGGTTGCCGAGATTGCTAAAAAACTTAAACTCACCATGGAAAAGGTCCGCGAATTAGACGGGGCCATTGCCAAGATGTCGAGCCTGGATGCGCCTTTGGGGGAAGATGGTGAAGGCCAGATGCTGGATGTGCTGGAAGATGAGAACATGGCCGCTCCTGACGAATCCGTGGCCACCTTCCTGAATAAAGAGCGGGCCCAGTCCCTTCTTAAAGACCTGGATGAGCGTGAGAAAACGATCATTGAAATGCGCTTCGGCCTTAAAGAAGGCTCACAGCCGCATACGCTGGCAGAGATCGCCAAGAAATTGGGCATTTCCCGCGAGCGGGTGCGTCAGATCGAAGACCTGACCATGGAAAAAATGAAAAAAGCGTTGAATGAACGGGAAAAATGAGGATGTAAAAGGCCCCCTTGCTTCGAATGCGAAACGGTGAGATTGTTTAGGAGACTTTATGGCAGTGAAGCGTAAACCGATCTATGTTTTGATCCTTCCCAGATTTGAAGATATCTTCCATTCATTTTATACCGGCGAGATCACCAAAGGCGTCAATTTGGCGGCCAGCCGTTTGAATGTGGATTTTCTGGTGCATATCACCGACCGTTCCAATCATGAGTCGTGGCTTGACCCGACCTTGTTGGACCGTAAATATGTCGATGGTATTTTATTCGCGGACATCGACAATGATCTTGATATTGTCAAAAAAGCGATCATGCGCGGCATGCCCTGCCTGGTCCTTAATAATATCATCCAGGAGCCTATCAATTACATCGCTGTCAATAATTATAAAGCCGCGATGTCGGTGGTTGAGGAATTCATTAAATTGGGGCACAAGCATATTGCCACCATCGCTGGTGACCTGTCGACCCAGGCTGGCCAGGCCCGTTTGGATGGGTTTAATGATGCCCTTAAAAAACATGATATTGAATTAGATAAGGCTTATGTCAAGATCGGCGGATTTTTGCGCACCCCTGCCCGTCAGGCGGCAGCGGACCTTTTTAAATTAAAGGCCAGGCCAACCGCTATTTTTGCCGCTTCTGATGTGATGGCCATGGAGGCCATGGACGTGGCCAAGTCAAAAAAGATCTCTATTCCGTCGGATCTGGCGATATGCGGGTTTGATGATAACCCCCTGCGTGTCAATAGTTCCATCCCTTTGGCCACGGTTTCTCAGCCTTTGGTTGAAATGGGACGTTTGGGGCTGGAGATGCTCTACCAGATAAGCCACGGCAAGGCCAAACTTCCCGTCAAAGAAGTTCTTCAGGCCAAATTGATTAAAGCAGAGTCATTAGGAAAGGAACAATGAAGGTTTCCGATCTTAAAAAACACATCCGCGACATCCCTGATTTTCCCAAGGAAGGCATCATCTTCAAGGATATTTCCACCCTTTTGAAAAATCCGCAGGCCTTTGGCAAATCCATTGACACCTTGGCTAAGGCTTTTAAAAAAGAGCGCATCAAATATGTCGTCGGTGTGGAAGCCCGCGGTTTTATCTTCGGGGCCGCCTTAGCGTACAAATTAGGTGCTGGTTTTATTCCCATACGCAAGAAAGGCAAACTGCCCTACAAAACAAAGAGCGTGACCTATCCGCTGGAGTACGGCATGGATACCTTAGAGATCCATGAAGATGCCGTCCCTGCCAATGCGAGGGTCCTCGTGGTGGATGACCTGCTGGCCACTGGCGGTACGGTAAGTGCGGTCATCGGCCTTTTAAAAGCCCAGAAAGCCAAGATCGTTGGGGTAGCTTTTCTGGTGGAATTGCAATTTCTCAAAGGTAAAGAGAAGCTTAAAGATCTCCCCATTTATTCGGTGATCCAGTACTAACCCTTCCCATGGAAATCTCGCTTGTATTGTTGGTCGTACATTGTTTATGTTCGATCCTTCTTGCTGCGTCCGCCTGGTTGTGGCGGATCAATAAACGCTGGATCTTTTTATTCACATTCATTTTTTTTATCTGTGCGCCTGCCGTATTTTTGATCTGGGGGCCGTACCGTTATTACGGGCTGTATGCCGCGACGTTTATGGTGTTTTTATTGTCGGCCAAGGCAACACAGCGGTTTTATGTTTTTCTTAAAACCCAGGAAAGCCTTGTGCGCTACATTTTTTGGGCTGCGGTGATCGTTTTTTGTGCAGGGATCGTTTTAACGAGTGTTTCTGAGATTGAACTTCGGCGCGATCCTTTGACATTTTGGACATATGAATCACAAAAGCATCCCACCGACGACGTGATGATCAATTTTTATGGGATTAAGTCCCGTTCGGCCATTGACCGAGGCCAGTGGGACAAGGTCATCGCATATTCACAAAAGATCATTGCGTTAAATCCGCAATTTTCCCAAGCCTATTTTGACCTCGGAGAAGCTTACAGGGTCTTAGGCAGTTCAACACAGGCCGTTGAAACATACAGCCGTCTTTTAAGCCTTTTTCCCGATGATGAGAAAATTGACGTTAAAGTGATTGAAGCTTATGGAAAAGCCATTGAGAGCAGTCCTCAAGATGAGCTTTACAAGGAAAAGCGCGAGGAAGTGCTGGCTGATTTTGAGCAATTGTCCAAACGCAAGAATTATAAGGCCGAGGATTACTACAATTTGGGATTTTTGTACGAGCAGGTGGGGGGTAAAGAGGAAGCCATGCGTTTTTACTCAAAGGCAGTGCAGATGAAGCCGGATTTGCCCCAAGCCCTGTATAATCTGGCCGGTCTTTATCAGGATGCCGGGAATTATAAGATAGCCATGGCGCTCTATGGCCGACTGGTGCATTTTCATCCTAAGTATGCTTTGGGATATCTTAAGATGGGCATTATTTTCAATGCGTTAGGTGATCAGCAAAAGGCCCGCCAATTTTATCTTAAAGTCATTGCTTTAGATCCGGATAACAGCGATGCTTATTTTAATTTAGGGTATTTGAGCGAATCCCAGGGGGAGTTGTCTGACGCCGTCAATTATTATGAGAAAGCCGTCGAACTGGCGCCCAAGAACGCAGAGGCCTATTATAATTTGGGTAATGTCTATGCCAGTTTAGGCCAGAATGGCGAGGCCATTGCCTCGTATTTAAAGACGGTGGGGATCAATCCCCGTCACCAGGATGCTTTTGTGAATTTATCCATCCTGTCTTTTAAGTCCAGGAATTTTCAAGGAGCCATTCATTATCTGGAACAAGCCCAAACTTTAGGCTATAATCCTCCAGCGGAATATTTGAAAACATTGGAACCGTATAGGGAAAAGAAGTAATTAACGCGGGCGCTTGTAACGCGGGCGCCTGGCCGTTTTTCTTATGCGCCTGTAGCTCAATTTTGGATAGAGCGACTGCCTCCTAAGCAGTAGGTTATGCGTTCGATTCGCATCAGGCGCACCAATTATTTTTATCGATCTAAGAGGCTGTACATGGAAGATATGGTATTTAAAATCAAATCTGATTTTTTCAAAGGCTTGGCGCACCCCATACGTCTTGAGATCATCGAATATTTAAAAGACAAAGAATCAAATGTAGGGAAATTGGTTGAAGTATTAGGTGTAGAGCAGTCCAATTTGTCCAGGCATCTCGCTGTCTTAAAAGAATTAGGGATTTTGAAGGCCAGGCAGGAAAAAACCACCGTTTATTACAGTATCCATGATCCTGATATTTTTAAAGTTTTAAGGCCTATGTCAGAAATTTTAAGAAAAAAACTCAAAAGAAGCGAAAAACTTCTTGAGCATCTGGGAAAGGCGGAAAAGCCCGTTTTGTGAAAGTTGACAGGTATTTTTTTTTGTCCCTATAATATGATTATATGAGTATATAATCATATTGTAATGTGGTCTATTTAAATAATTGATGTGAGTAAAGAACAAGAAATTTAGAGCGATGGATCGGCCTTTTGAACCAAAATTATTTACCGTTTTACGCGAAGGATATACATTCTTGATCTTTGGCAAAGATCTTTTGGCCGGGATTATTGTGGGTATAGTTGCGTTACCTTTGTCCATTGCGTTTGCTATAGCCTCAGGAGTCAGGCCGGAACAGGGACTCATCACTGCAGTTATTGCAGGTTTTCTGATTGCATTTTTTAGTGGCAGCCGTGTCCAAATCGGAGGACCGACAGGTGCTTTTATCGTTATTGTTTACGGCATTGTTCAGAAATACGGATATGACGGATTAGCTGTTGCGACCGTCATGGCAGGATTGATGCTCATCGTTTTAGGGTTGGCGCGGTTGGGTGATGTGATCAAATTTATTCCTTTCCCGGTCACTGTTGGTTTTACCAGTGGTATTGCCCTGATTATTTTTACAACAGAGATCAAAGATTTTCTGGGAGTGAATTTATTGCACAATCCAGAACATTTCATCGATAAATGGATTGCTTATGCGACGAATATAGGATCTTTAAATGGGCATGCATTAATTATCGGCTGCTTAACGCTTTTTATCGTCGTCTTTTGGCGTAAAGTGACAGATCGTCTTCCCGGCCCTTTGATAGCTATCTTATTGACGACAATTTTAGTCCAATGGTTGGGGTGGCATGTGGAAACCATCGGTTCCCGTTTTGGTCATGTACCTAACAACATTCCCTTGCCTCATATACCTCATATTAATTTGAATCTTCTTATTAAAATGTCTCAACCTGCCATGACAGTTGCTTTATTGGCTGGTATTGAGTCATTGCTTTCAGCGGTTGTGGCCGATGGGATGACAGGACGGCGGCATCGTTCGAATATGGAGTTGATCGCCCAGGGCATTGCCAATATTGCTTCACCTCTTTTTGGGGGAATTCCGGCTACTGGTGCCATTGCCCGTACAGCTACAAATATTAAAAATGGAGGTCAAACGCCTTTTGCCGGCATTATCCACTCAATTACAATATTGCTTATTTTCTTATTTTTCGGTAAGTTGGTGGCTTTTATACCAATGGCATGTTTGGCAGGCATTTTGATCGTAGTGGCGTACAACATGAGCGAATGGCATTTATTTGTCAGATTATTCCGGGGGCCTAAAAGTGACGTCGTTGTTTTGTTGACAACCTTCCTATTGACTGTATTGGTAGATTTGACAGTGGCTATTGAGGTGGGTATTGTGCTTGCGTCATTTTTATTTATGAGAAGAATGGTCGAAGTGACTCAGGTCAATTATTTGAATGAATCACTTGCCGGTGAAGACAACGTCCTTGATCCTGATGCCGTGGATTCTAAAGATATTCCAGCAGGTGTGGAAATTTTTGAGATCAACGGCCCTTTCTTTTTTGGGGCGGCAGATAAATTTCAGACTACGATCAGGCAGATGAAGAGAAGGCCGAAGGTCTTGATTTTGAGCATGCGGTTTGTTTCAGCTATTGATGCCACAGGTCTTCGTGCATTAGAAGATCTTTTGAGTACAAGCAAGAAAGACGGAGTAGTTGTTATTTTTACGGGTGTGCACGCGCAACCTTTAAAAACCTTGAAAGAGGCAGGTATTATAGAAAGTCTTGGGGAAGATCATTTTTATTGGGATATTAAGAGATCCATCACTTACGCCAGATCATTCTTAAATCCACGTTGACGATTTAGCATAATTCCCTATTTCGCAATAATTAGCTGATATTTTGGTTTAATTGTATATAATAAGCCATTCAATGCGTAACCAACTTGAGTCTTCCATTAAGATCAAATTCTATCATTTTGTCATGCTGCCGCTTTGCCTCGCCGCTTTTTGCCTGTGCGGCTTTGGTTGCGCCACTGTCAATCCCGACACTGTTATTAATAATTTTACACAAGCACAAAGTTACCCGCCCATCATTTTAACTGAAAATACCAAGGCTTCTTTAAAATCATTGGCAGGTAAGGCCAATATGGAAAGCACGCTCAATTTTGGGATGGGGGCGGATGATGTTCAGCCGCAGATCCTGCTGGATGGGATCCGCCAGATTTTATCAAAAAGATTTCAACAAGTGCCGGGTGAACAAGATGACAGCTTTGTGCTGGTATTCGATGCCCAGGCCAAGTTGGGCGCGTTTTCGGGTTCAACAACGTCGTTGGAATTGACGGGAACTTTCAAGGAGGGTGATCAAACGATCGATATCATTAAGGGGGAAGGTTCTGCACAAATGCCGTTCCCAGCCGTTAATTTCGGTTTTCATAAAGCAGCGGACAGTGCATTTGCTCAATTTGATGAGAATCTTCGGAATTCACAGAAAATAACCACGTATATATCGATGGGTGCTCTCGTAAAGTTTAAAGAAAAGGCCAAAAGATGGCAGGCCTTGTCGCCAAAACCACCGCTTCCCGAGGAGGCCCGGCGTTTTCGTGTATTGGCTGATGATGCTGTTCAAAATCAGGAGTTTGACAAAGCGGCCAATTTCTATGAGCAAGGCTTGGCCATTGATCCGATGTGGCCGGCAGGGCAGTATAATGCGGCGATGATCTATAAAGAATTGAATTCTTACGCCATGGCAGCCATGCATATGAAGCGCTATCTTGTCCTTAAACCCGAAGATACTAAGAAGTATCAGGACCAGATCTACATCTGGGAAGAAAAAGCAAAGGAGTCCAATGAATAAAATAGTGCTTCTATGCAGCAT
>Ga0206794_1111_pt1 | contig 22318 bp, 24 predicted proteins | sample Alteio_BWOrgCont_70_FD_152877 | JGI IMG/M metagenome (GOLD analysis project Ga0206794, IMG submission 152877) | Enriched cells from forest soil in Barre Woods Harvard Forest LTER site, Petersham, Massachusetts, United States -... | ecosystem: Environmental > Terrestrial > Soil > Temperate forest >...
ACTAGCCTACGACAACTCATCGGATTCGCTAGATCTTTGAAGGGAGCCAACGGTCTCCGAATGCCGAACAAGACAATCGCTGGGGTAACTAAAGGAAGGCACTATGGCCTAGACGAATCCGCAAAGATCCCCCGTCCGATTTGGTTCATTTAGTTACCTTCCTCGTCGGCCAGGGTACAGAGTCGCAACACGCTCCGCTTGAGAGTCTTCCCTAATATATCCCATCTCGCAACTTGAACTCCACGCACTCTGCGAGCATCTTGATTCCGTGAGCATCCTGAATCATCTGCGCTTCGCCCTCACGCACCGCTTCCATACGGCGGGGCAAAGGGAGACCTTGCGAATCAAAGAAGAAGCCAGGAAGCGAATTGCAATCGAGGCTACGAACGGGGAGGCACGCTATGGTCTCGTCCAAAGCTTAGGCCGGCTCGGTGTAGATGCACGCGCAAGCCAGCGCCCCAAACTCGTCGCGGTCAGTGGAATCCGACTTGGCCTCTGAGATGTCAGATTCTTCGGGTTCCGTTGAGGAGCCAGAAAAGTCGCTCACCTACCCGCACGACTATCGCGTCCTATTCGAAAACGAATTCCGTCCGACGGTGGTAGGAGGACAGGCCGTAAATCTTTGGGCTATCGCCTATCTCAATCCTGATGAGCTGAAACAGAAGGAATACGGAAGCGACGACTTGGATGTTCTCCAAGACGACCGCGTCCTCAAGTTTCTAGAAGGTCGGGAGGACTGGGTCGTCGAAAAGCGCCGCCTCCTCAACTTCGCTGACATTCGCTTGGCGCAAGCCCGAAGTACCGCACCTGACGGCCGACGTCTCGTCGTTGAAGTCCTTCACAACGTACCTGGGCTCGACAAGGAAGACCTGAGCCCTAGCACCCTCGTCGATCACCGAGGCATCGCGTTCAACCTCCTCGATCCGGTGGCGCTGCTGAAATCGAAGGCGTCAAACATTCGCAAGATCAAGGATCAATCGAAGCGACACGATCGACTGCATCTTAGAATGATCGCCGAGTGCCTGCCGCTTTTCTTGTCGGATCTCGTCGCACGGATAGATGCCGACAGCCAGACCGTCGCCGCAAAGACCATCAGTCGCCTTTTCAAGACGCTCACTGACAAAAAGCTCGCGGATACACTTCGGCAGGAAGGCGTCGACGCCCTCGAACTAATTCCAGATCTGAGCAGCGCCCCGAGCGAGAAGGTCCGCAACGCATACAATCACCAAATGCCGCTCTTACGGGCCCGTGAAGAGTCCGCACTATCCAGCTACTTCCAAATACTGACCCGGGAAATCGCCGAGGCCAAAGCAAAGCACCCTGCTCTTAGCTCCGAGCCCCGGCAGTTTGCGCTCGTCCACAAGAAGGCGACTTCCGGCAATGCGGATGCAAGGAAACTCCTCCATGTCGTTGAGAAGGTCAGGGCTGCTAGCCGGGAAGACGAACCGCCTCCACGCGGAGCTCAGACTTAAATCACTTTCCTCCTGGGCCGACGGACAGATTTCTTTTGGCACTTCCATGAATGGGAAAGAGATCAAACCGCCGTTGGCCGAGCTTCGCGCGAAACTGGCCGAGGCTCGCGCCAGGGCCCTGGCCTTGGAAGAAGAAATCGCACGCATAGAGACGTGCGGCCACTGTAATGGTCCAAGACAAACGAGAAGCCGGAACGCGCTGTGCGTGGAAATTTCATGGTGAACTTCGAGCGGAGCAACGAACTGCTGTAAACGAAATGGCTGGCCACGACTTTGGCGTCTTGAGCGCGCCTCCTGGGGCCGGCAAAACGGTGATGGGATGCGCCTTGATCGCTCGCCACCGTACGTCGACTCTAGTCCTCGTTCATCGCACCCTCCTGCTCGATCAGTGGCGAGAATCGGCAATTCGTTTCCTCGGCCTCAAGCGAAAAGAGATCGGAGTCTGGAAAGGAACCAAGCCGCGCATAACGCGTCGACTGGATATTGCGATGCTACCAAGCATCTCAAGAGCGCAAGACCATGCATCGATCCTGTCGGGCTATGGTTTGGTAGTGATAGATGAATGCCATCATGTACCAGCGGCTTCGTTTGAGCTCCTATTGAAGGCTTGCCCCGCGCGCCGCGTCATAGGCCTCACGGCGACTCCACAACGCAAAGATCGCCTAGAGAAGCTGCTCTATCTTCAGTGCGGTCCAATCCGTCACGCCTTGCCGAATCGCGCAAGCACGGAAAAGATCCATCGCGTGGTAAAAGTGCGGCGAAGCTCAATCGCCTTCCCGGGAGGTACCTCTCAGCAGCTCAGCATTCACGAAGTGTGGAACGCTCTCGTTGCCGACGAGGGCCGTCTGCAGATGATCGTTGCCGACATCGTCGGCTGCCTTGGTGAAGGGCGCGCTCCTCTAGTCCTTGCCGATCGAAAATCCTACCTTGATCGGATAGACGCTGCACTCGCGGCTGATCCCCTAGCAGGCAGCGTACCCCGCTATAGACTGGAGAGTGGTGTCGGGAAAAGGGCGCGATCGAATATCCGCACTCGTATAGATGACCACTCCCAGGCGAACACTCCGTTCGTCCTCTTAGCGACAGCGTCACTCGTCGGTGAGGGTTTCGATCTGCCTCAGCTGGACACTCTGGTTCTCGCGATGCCCCTATCCTTCAAGGGTCGCCTTATTCAATACGCTGGACGGCTGCACCGAGACTACCCGGCAAAACGTCCGTCCGAATCTACGACTACCTTGATGAAAATAGTCCCCTAACGATGGCCATGTTCCGGCGGCGTTCGTTCGGCTATCGCCAAATGGGCTATCTCATCAATCTCGGAGACGATCGGGACAGCCGCAACGATCTGGAACCGGATATCCCGCCCTTGTTAGCGGAAGGGGCATGAACACGAGCTTAGGACCCGCCAATTGCGCATCTCCTTGATAGAGATGGCTGCCCGGGCTGGGATCGAACCAGCGACCAAGTGATTAACAGTACTTTGGTCCCTTTGGTCAATTGTAACGACATTTGACCACTAGTGCCTGCATTGCAGTCAGTTCTGTGCTGTCTGGGGTTTTTCATGAGTCGAAATTGGAGCCATTATGTGACAGTTGACAACATCTGGAGTGTGACAGAAATGCTAGGCGATGCCTCATTCCAAGTTTCATCAGGACTACTGGTTGTCGCGCGTTCGGCAGCGCAAATTTACTCAAAAGGACGGAGCCAACAAAGTCGTTCCTGAGTGGCAGGCCTACATTCAACACGATGGCCGGCGTGACTGGTTTCAACTCGCAACTGCCAATAAGGTCGAAGCGGCCCGGACTGCTGCGACCATCTATCGCTCCCTCCGCACGAGGGGATGGGACGCCACTCTGGCAGAGTTCAAGCACAAGGCCCTGCCCAAGTCGCCAGACCCGACCATAGGCGAATTCTTCGAAGCCATCCGTCCAATTAGCCGGGTAAATCCCAGCACCTTGGCGTCGTATTTCTCCAAGTTTCGGAAAGTCGCCGCCGATATCAATGGTCTGACGGCGCCTTCAGACCGGTACGACTACCATGGCACGGGAAACATCGCCTGGCGCACCAAGGTTGAGGGAATCCGGCTATCGACCATCACCCCTGAAAAAGTGTCCGAGTGGCTACAACGGTTCGTAGCTCCGCACGAGGCCACCCCCAATAAATTCCGACATGCCAAAACCTCCGCGAATGCGTACATCCGTATGGGAAAATCGCTTTTCTCGGAAGATTTACGGAAGCGCCTAACTGACTTCTCGCTGCCCAAGGAGAGTCCCTTCGAAGGCGTAAAGCCGTTTGAACAAGCTTCGATGCGGTATATCAGCCAGATTAACCCGGCATCGCTTTTTGAAACCGCCGAGGCCGAACTAGCAAAGGCCCAGCCACAGAGCTTCATCATCCTGACGCTCGGCCTGGTTTGCGGACTTCGCAGGAAGGAAATCGATAATCTGCTCTGGTCGTCCGTGGACTTTGAGAACGGCTACGTCCACGTGGAAGCTACTGAGCACTTCCAGCCGAAGCGAGAGACTTCGCTCGGGCGCATCGCCGTTGACAAGAAATACATGGACCTCCTCGCCGAACACAGACAGCGAGTGACTGGGGCCTTCGTGATTGAGTCCCGTAATCAACCGCGCCCCCGAGCTGCCTATGCTCACTACCGAGCAGCAAGAGAGTTCAAGAAGCTCTCAGTCTGGCTAAAAGAGAAGGGCATTAGCTCTCGAAAACCAATCCACACGCTTCGGAAGGAGTATGGTCGCATAATCACAGAACAGCACGGCATCTTTCAGGCATCGAGACTCCTTCGGCACGCTGGCATTCAAATCACTGCCGCCCACTACGCCGACGACCAGCGGCGTCTGACACCAAACTTGCAGCGCGTGTCAGGGACCAAGCCACCTCCGACAGAACACTGATTGCCTAGAAGCAATCAGTGTTCTGGCTGAGGATTGGGGCCTCGCATGTCCTAACTTGGAACCCTCAAAGCTCAGGCGTTGTCCCGCCAACAAGCCGAACCGATTGGGGTTGGAGCTTCAGCGCGACACTGAACTGACTTTCACTCCAGGTTTCTGGCCGGTGGTCGGCACATTCTATCCTTGCCACCAAATGTCGATGGAAGGTCGGCCACGCGAGGAATTCATCCTGCTCAAACACCGAAAAGACATTGGTAGTCCCAGGCACGAACCGGGCGGCGAGCACAGCGTTCGTCAGATTGTCCCCCTCGCCTTCCCTAGCATACAGGTGGTAGCTCAGACCTCTGAATCCCAAGACAAATCGGTCCGAACGGCGATACCTACCAAAGAAACAAAGGGAGGACTTCGACAGGTAGTCCCGGAAACTTCGCGTTTCAACCAGTAGGATGTCATCTGAGACTGGAACCGCCTCAGGCGCAAACTGCCCCGGACGGCCCGTGCTCAAATGCTCAGCGACCGACGCATCAACAATCTTACCTCCCGCACACTCTTCACCAACGCCAACCCTCTCAAGGGTCCCATCTAAGAGCCTGTACAAGAGCAAAGGCACTCCTTCTCCTCTAACCGAGAGGAAGCCCGCCTGAAGCTGCACCTGAAGACTATCAGACATCACCCTCACAACCTCCGGGGAGTCTATGACATGCAGAGTCTCTCCAATCCGTATTGTCTTCAGAGCATAACTCATGACTGCATCCTCCACAAAATGCCCAGGGTTGCCGCGAGACAGACCAAGGTAATCGCACATCCGGCGAGGAGCAGGCCGAGTCGTATATCCCACGAATTCATTTGCCTCTCAAGAGCCCGAATCCGCCCTACGACGTCACCGGCAACGGTTGAAACGTGGTCGGCTTCAATCGAAACAGCGGCCTCGTAGACGTCTTGGCTCAGCACGCGGCCACGCAACTGTTCAATCTTCCGAGCCAAATCGGCGACCTCCGCACTCGAGGAAGCTGCGCGAATGGCGGTCTTCATCTCGCCAAGTATTGCAATCACGTACTTGGCTTCGATGTTAAGATTCTCAGGTCCCGGGGAACCTGGAGTAGACGTCGTTAGCGGGTCGCCAGGCCCTTTCGAGGGCTTAGTAGGGTCTTCATTGTTAGCTTTTGTATTCGGTTTCTCGTTCATAAATTCAACGGTTGAAACGGACGCCTCGTTGGCCATCTGCCTCGTCGGTCGGACCGGGCAGAATCCGCCAAAACGATTTCAAGTAGGCCAAGCAGCGCGAGACACCCGCGCTCAAACGTCTCAGAGAGCATTTCGGTCAACGATTGAGGCGACTCCGCATGAGCTGCGCGACCTCGCTCATAATATCGGCGACCTTTGCCAGATGATGATTTTGGGTCATCAGTTCTTTCCTGAGCGCCATCAGTTCGGAGGATTGGAATTGGAGCTCTTTGCGGAGCTCTTTCAGTGTTTCCGACAATGTCGTCAATTGAGCTGCTTGCCGGAGTGCTTCTAGAGGTAGGATTGGAGGGTTCATTTTGAAACAGTTGAGCGCGCAGCGCACGTACCGTGATGCCGGCGTTGCGTCCTGACACGCTGACATCGCCAGCCGCATAGGACGTCCCCTTCACCGCTCCGCCCTCGATGCGCCAACGCACTTCTATTCCACGCTGCGCGAGTTGTTCGCCAAATTCCTTAGGGGTTCTGGACAGGGAAAGAACGTACCGAACGGTCTCGGCCAACTGCATCCTAGGAGGCACTGGTGTCGTAACACGTTTGGTCGAGTAGAGGCGGTTTGCCTTCTCGACTTCGGTCTTGTTCACGCGTGGCGCTTCGGAACGCTCTGGAAGCACCCTAAGGCCAAAAGTGTTCTCGAATTGAGCGCACAGTGTTCGCAAACGAAAGCGGTCATTCGAGGTGCTCCACGCTTTCCCATTCGCCCCAACTCGGCTCATGACCAGGTGAGCGTTCACCTGTCGCGTATCGCCATGAGTAACGCCGACTGAGTGGAGCGCTCCAAATGCCTCTGCCACGGCTGAGAAAAATGACGACCATTGTTCGTTCGAGAGGACCTCGTCGGGTCCGAGTGAGAAACAAAAGTGGGCACACGGATTCTTCAGACGTCGCGAAGCTCTAGCCCCGCCTTCCATTTCAACAATCATGCCCTCCAGGTCGTCACTGTTGAGAGTACTGAAAACGACAGCCGGAGACTTGGATGGCTTGAAGTCATATCTCAAGACTCCCGCGAATTTCTCCCGATATGCTATCCGCGAAATCACCGGCCCCCTCCTCTTGCAATGAGATGGTTCCGGACCTCGGTCAGTAGCTCTCGGACCTTCACGATTTCTGCAGCCAACTTGTCTGACTGCACTTTTCCGCTCATTTCAACAACGCGAGCTAGCTGATTCAGGTTGGAGGCGAGAGGAGCAAGCGCCCGCCATTGCTCCACGGAAATCGCACCTACAATTGGCCGTGGGTTAACAACGCCTTTGATGGTCAAAGTGTGAACCAAAGAACTAATGGTACACCCGCACCGCGAAGCGGCATTTCGCAACGCATCAGCTTCGCTTCGAGAGAATTTCGAGCTGATTGCGACCGAACGTGTATCTTTTCCTACGATGTCCATCTTTCTCAGTATATCCTTTCCTACGATACACGTAGGACTTTTTTATAACTATTTTCGAAAGACGGGTGAACCGCTCCGGACATAACCCTTCACCTCCTAAGAGGTGAAGGGTTATGTCCGGAGTGAGGTTGGCCTCTCTATCGCACCCGCCAGGTATACCTTATGGAGATGCAGCGGCTCGCCGGGTCCTAGGTTTACCTAGGACATATCTTGCCCCTGCATCAGAACGTGTGTTTGTGATAGGCAGCGCCCTCCCCTACTAAAATGCCTCTAATAGAGAACTTCGACTCGACCAAGGTACCAACTCTACTCCAGCCTCTGTTCCCAAAGTTGGTGGATTCCTTCCTCAGGCTGTCGCCCACTAGCCACAAGGCTGCGCTCCAGATTATGGCGGACCGCAAGCTTCGCTTTGAGCTCGATGCCGACAAGGAAGAGTTCCTTTGCCAGGCCTCGGCATTCATTACGGCCGAAGGACCTGAATTCCAGCGGCTGAAGGTTGGCCTCAAGGCCATGGAACGGACCTGGGCATTCAGCTTCGCTTACTTCGCAATGTTCAGGTGGTTGTGCACCCGCCACAACGCAAAGCTGAAAGGGGAGAAACCGGAGAACCCTTATGGCTTAGCGGAAGCCATTGCCCTGCTCGAATGGGCCCAGCCAAAATTCGATGAGTTGACCGAGGAGCTTATACCTCTCGGACCGTGGCCAGAGAAGCTGCCTTCTCCTTCAAATCCTCTTCCAGAAATTGAATTCATGCAGGAGGTCGAAAATTTCAGCATCCGGACGATGGGATTGGTTTTTCTCCACGAAATTGGGCATTTCGCGAAAGGGGACTTCGATTCTCAAGAAGGATTGGCGAAGCCTGCCCACCAATCAGAGCTAGATGCCGACGATTGGGCGGCGACCATCTCTACGGAGAATTTCGACGCGGAGCAGCTCCAGACTTCCGCAAACCTCGTTACGATGCCCTTCATGCTTGGGGTAATCGCCGCCGTGAATGCCGAGGAATCCGAGGAGCATCCCTCACTAGCGGTTCGGCTGAAGGCATTTGCCGAGAAACACATCGAGCCGCGGAGGGGGGATAGCAAGTCGCTCTACAACACTGCGCTCTTCGCCTGCGTTACCCCCCTCCAGACCCTGCTCTATCTTAAGAACCCCACAGCGATGGACACGATGCCTGAGTTCGAAACAGTATCCGAATACATCGACTGGTGGGAGAAGGTCTACGTATAGCTCCTCTTCGCTGATAGTTCGCGCACGCCAAAGACCGACTTGTGATTCCAGTTGATGCGAGCGGAACCCCCTAGATACATGGGACATGGCTCGATTACGTTCGCGCTTGCACAGACCTATCCGGGAACGCCATCTATTCTCTATGCCACGGGCGAAACGCTTTGGGAGTCGACTCTCCAAGAGGCGCAACTTTCCTCACCGTCGCGTTTATATCGCGACCAACGCCGAGCTTAGCAGGCGGCATCCCGACAAGGTGGTAGTTAAGGTTGGCTACACCGATGGTCTGATTGCAAGGCGCTTGCAGTTTCTCAATGCGAGAGTTACGCGAGCTACTTCGGAAATTTACGGGGGCCATGGTGTAACGCTATGTGACTGGGAGATAGACGACGATGACACTACCCCAGCTAAGAGGCATTTTGAGAAGCTGGTCTTAAGCGAGCTTGAGCCGTACCGCCTTCCTGGCTACTTCACGTATAAGCGCCAGAAGGTCGTCCGGTGCACAGAGCTTTTCGCAGTGCCTCTCAATTTCGTGGGTCGATATGTTCAAATAGACGATGACCGTAGATTGAGATTCAAAGCCAAAATGAACGCACGGTACGCACACCTGCCGAAGTAGCTTCCTCAGACGCCTCGAAAGACGCCTAACTCGGCCGTCTTCATTGACATACGACGGATAAGTCGAGAAATGAGAGCATGCCCCGCCGCCCAGCCAGTCGCTATGGAATCGCAGAATGGTACGGTCGCGATATTCGGAAATTAACGCCGAAGGACCGCAGTGTCCTAGGGAAGGCTGCTTGCCAGCACGAAGACGAAGGAGGCGATAATGCTCCTCTTTGTCCTTATTTATCGAAGCTCATCCCAAACTCTCGCTGCAACAAAGCGGGAGGGGTATGTGCCATTCGGAGATTTGAGGCCGGAAAAGCAGGAGGCACGGGGACCGCAAAGGTGAACGAACTGGTCGTTACTTCTTGCCCACTCCGTTTCGTCGACCACTTGGCTGATGGAAAGTTTATCATGAGCTGGGTCGCCGAGCAGATGCTCGACATTAGAAGTCCAACTATCGTCAAGGAGACCCCATTTCTCCGAAAAGTGTCGGACCTCAACCCTCCCACCGAAGTTCAACTCGATACCGATGGGGAAGCGGACGAAGAAGGGAAAAAGGCAGGACGAATCGACTGGATAATCGTAAATCCAAAGTCGATGACTACCCAGGAGCTGCAATGGTGTGCAGTCGAAACACAGGCAATTTATTTTAGCGGGGGACGGATGCGAGATGACTTTGAGGCTTATGCGGCAAGACCAAGTGAAGTCTTGTACCCTCTAAATCATAGGAGACCGGACTATCGGAGTAGCGGACCAAAGCGACTTGCCCCTCAGCTAGACGTGAAAGTGCCTGTGCTCAGAAATTGGGGCAAGAAGGTCTGCGTGGTCGTAGACCGTTACTTCTTGTCGAACATGAATCAAATGGTCGATGCCTATCCGCGGGCCCGTGACGACAAGGAACGTCGGGACAACGCGGAGGTAGTGTGGTTCGTAGTCGACTACGACGACCAGCTGCGGCTCCGCCCACACGCTGTCATTTACACGACCCTTGATAGTACCCGACGGGCACTGAACGCCACGGAACCGTTGAGCAAAGGCCAATTCACCTCAGGACTAAAGGCAGTGATTGAAGATGCCACCCGAGCGAACAAAGTCTTCAAAACAGTGCCGGTTGCAGTGGCCTAACCGGCTCCCTTCGTGACAATAAGCTCATGCATCACCTCATGATGCGTGTTCTTCATTTTAACGTTCTCCACTTGAAAACCGTGACGCTGAGCCATTTCTCGGACTTCCGGAGCATCGTCGTACGTCATCATTACAGAGCCTCTAACCGCTGACATCGCAGCAAATAGCCACTCATGGTCTACCTCGAAATGAGTGTAGAGGCGCGTACCTGCATTTTTTCCGCCGGCAGTGTACGGAGGGTCGATAAAAAAGTATGCGTCCTTGTCGTCTGCATACCGCTCTACCGCCGCAAACGCGTCTTCGCATGTAAATGTGACTTTCCGTTTTAGGGCCCGGATTGCATCGAGACGCTCAGCTAGCGTTTCGGGATACCAACGTGAGAGTAAACCTTTGCCGTTTTCACCCGTCTTTACCAAGCCTGCGCCTTCCGACATAATACCTCCTCGCTGCATTCGATTTTTAACAATTGTCCGGAAGGCTCTAGTCCGTTCGGTGCTAGGCGAGCTATCAAGCACTTCACGGACATTTTCCAAGCTTACTTGAAAGTTGACAATCCTGTCCCGTAACCATCGAGCGTCTACGTCAGTACCTTCAAAGACAGTCTGCCAAACGGCAGCAACGTCTTCGTCAAGTTCACAGAGAGCCACGTTCGCTGCCAAATTCTCTGCGGCGACCGTTAGTCCGACAATTCCCCCGCCGCAGAAAGGCTCTACGAAAACAGACGGAGTTCGCTTTGCGGAAATGAGCCGTTTCCGAACCTCTGGAACGAGCCATGTTTTCCCACCGGGATACCTGAAAGGAGATAGGTGTTTTACTTGTGCGACATTCGTGACCTTCTCTCGGAGCCGTTCCGCGAATTCGATTAGGCGGCCGGCGGCCGAAGGGTCGACAAAATGCATCTTCAACTGTTCGAACGCGGGCTTGCATTGAGCGTGGACAAGCACTGTGGAGCGACTCACACCTATCTGTTTTAGACGCTCAAGCCGGCGGTTTTGCCGGTCTAGCGCGGTCGGGTCAGATTTCGTCGTCGAAGCGGACTCAGGTGTTTCCGTGAACATTCACGGTATGAAGTACCATTCAGTTGAATAGTCAAGCGCGTGAATGTTCACGGGCCGTTCCGAATTCAAGTTTTCCGGCGATTGGCTCTGATTTTCCCTCTACACCAACCGTAGCTTTTGGTATACGGTTAGTTCTGAATGAACGAAGATATGCTCACCGAAGAGGAATTTGAGCAAATGCGAGCGTTCGTCTGGGCAATTCAGGCGGACATCAAAATCACCTCCGACCTGCAAATCTCGAACAGAATTGGTCTCTTAATCGCTATGGCTGCTAAGCAAGCGTCCCGAACGCATTTTGTTTTCGTCACGCGGGACGGTATCAGCACTCGAATCTTGCCCGAAATGCCAGTTGCCGAAATTTGATGTCGTAGGTGAACCAAGAAGTCGAAGCACTAATTCGCGACCTGGACGACCAACGCGCGCTGCTGATGTCAGTAGCAACCGGTGGACCTCAAATTCGCGACAAAGAGCACGAGTACGCTGCTCGGCGATACCGTATTCAACAAAAACTTTCGGGACTAGGTATCGCAGACCCTATTCCGTTCGCCGACCTCTGGGCATGGTACGGGAAATGGTCCTCAGGAGACCTTCCGAGATACCAGGACCGCCGTACATTCATCACCAATCTATTCAGCCCTCTTCGAGAAACCCTTCAAAATTATGGGAACACTAGTCGCCATGTCGTTCCCGAGCCAACTGGGTGGACTCGGGTAGACAGGGGGCTCGACAAAGTACGCGAGGCACTGGACCGAGCAAAGAATGAGGAAGACTTTCAAGGAGTAGGCCTACTTTGTCGGGAAACACTCATTTCAGCGGCCCAAGAAGTCTATGTCCCCTTCCTCCATCGGCTGGCCTCTGAACCATTGCCCAGCTCAACCGACTTTTTCGGCATGTTCGAACTTTACATCACCCACGAACTCAGCGGAGCCGCAAATGAAGTGCTCCGCAACTATGCAAAGTCGACGAACAAGCTCGCGAATCAGCTTGTTCATCACCGCACCGCGACTCTTCGCGAGGCAATGCTCGCGGCGGAGGCAACGAGAGCTACGGTGAACTTCATCGCTATCATTGCCGGTAAACGTAGCCCCTAGAGTCGTGGACATAACCCCTGTCCCCCTAGGGGGACAGGGGTTATGTCCACGAACTAAGGCGAAGCCTCTCTCCGAGCGTTCTGAATTCTCTCGCTCCATTCTAGCTTCAATCGGATTGCTGCCGGAAGCCAACGCCGAGCTTCGTTCAGAAATGCTCTGATTGTTGATGGGCTGATGCATTCAACGTTCGGGCGCTCGCCGCCAAGGTAGATGCCATTTGCCTGGAATAGGAATACTCGGTGCGAAAGCGACGCATAGCTATCCCGGTTTATTGGGGCGTACCCCGACTTTACCTGAGTATACGCCGATTCCGAAGTACCGGGATGGACTGCCAAATATTCGAAACTCATTGTGTCGCGCTTTCTGGAGTTCGGCACGATGTACCAACCGTTCACTTGGAGATAGAGAAATACGACATCCTCCAGCTCCTCTGAGTCCAAGAGGGCGAAGGGGTCGGCAGCTTTCGAAGCGTCTAGAGGATAAACTTCCCTTCCACTAAGTTCATTCCAGATAAATTGAGATGCCGTTAGTGCGCTCTCATCGCAAATTCGCTGAAATGCTCTCCGCGGACGAAAGCATGCGACAACCTTTCCGGGTACCATTGCCGTTTCGACGAGCCGCATTTCACAACGAAACACGTTTCCAATGTCGATATCCGCGGCCTCGCCCTTAGGTGTCGTAAAGTACTCCCAAGATGAGGACACTCGCGCTAGGTAGTATCGAGCTGCGCCGTCGCGGGTCCAAACGAGGTGACCCGCTCGAACATGATTTCGAATGTACCGGACCGTCGCCAGCTTGTGGCGGCACTCTGTGGCACCAGCCTCGTACTGAGCCCAATCGCTGGTGTTCGACAGACCAGGCACGCGCCAACCTACCCCTAAGAGGCCATTATCAAGGCAATGCTGGAATGTTGCTGGGACTGAGCGGTTCCCTCCGTCCGGGCGGATGTGAATGCGATATACATTCATCAACCGGATTACGCGGGAGCACTCGCTCGCTTGGCAACATTTACATGAATAGCTCTTGGATATTCACTCCCAACGCTGTCGCCAGCCGTCGGATTTCTATGTCCGTGACTTCCCGCTCCCCCGTCTCGATGCGTTTAATTGTGTAGCGTGAGATATCCCACCCCACTTTAACCGCCACCGCGCCCGCGAGGTCCTCCTGGGTCATCCCCTTCTGGTTCCGCAAGGCGGCAATCCGCTTTCCAATAGAGTTTCTGGTCCTTCGGACCGGTACGTACTTTTTCCCTTCGGGCGACATGTAGCCCCGAAGGTTACCTTAGAAGGAACATCTGAAGGGGCGACATGTCGCCCAGAATAGGCTTGAGGGGCGACATGTCGTCTCTTACCTATCCTCCTGCAACCAGTTTCAACCAGCTATAGAGCACCAAGTTATGCCACTCACATTTTGGGATGCGGCAGTTCTCCTCGGCTCCGACGAGGTCACACGGCACCAGATACGAACTTCCGCCGAGCAAATCACGAACCAGTTAGACCAACTTCGCACGTTCCAACAATCACAGCAGAACGCTCAACAACTGCTCAATCAACGTCGCGAGCTCATCTACAGAACCAGCCGGGAAGTGCGCCAATGGAACACCGCCAAGAGCGAGAACTCCGCGCAAGTCTCATACGCTGCGAGAAAGCTCAGGAAGCGCCTGGACTCCTGCCGCATAACATCAAACTCCTTCACCACACTCTCAGAGAAGGAATACTTCGGCCAGGTTAACGACGCGATAAATACAATTATCGCTTCTGAGTCCCCGAAGCTTCGCAGGATGCAGGACAGGGTTGAAGCAATCGAGCGATGCTACGAGGAAGTCGTCGTCGCGACCGGGCTCTTCAAGGCTGCCCATTTCTTAGCGGCCCAAAAGGCTGAGTCTGCCAAGGACGCCATGCTGCCTTTCGGCGTTTATGGAATATGTCTGCTGTCCTTCGTTGTCGGATACTTTTTGGCGTTCCACGATGGAATGGCCTTCTCGTTTGCCGCGACAATTCTAATTGGAGGACCGATAGTGTTCGTCCTCTACCGATTCGTGCGCTTCTGGGTTGTCCAACTTCTCGATACTAGCCCACACATTGATGAGAAAGCATTCCTGCAATCATTAGTTGCGCGCTATCACATCCGCGCCGAGTTGATTTCTCAGCCAGAGCTAGCGCTCACGTGGTTGAAGCACTCGGATTCGGTGCTTAGCCCGTTTAGCATAAATATTCCAGCGAGCGACGAGGAATGCGCGGCTGCCCACGCGAAGCTCGAGCAGCTGATGAAGGAAACCATTTCCAGCTTCTGACACTCCATGCACAAGAAATTCAGCCGTCTTCCAAACACCAACCTTACCTTGCTCGCCGCGTTCGTGGCGACCGTGGTCACCGCTAGTCTTAGCGCCGGTGAACTACCGCTTCGGCACCCGCCTATCAAAATCGAAGTCGTCGCCACCAACGGCACCTCTTTCGTCGCTCCCTCAGACCTCCTTGCCGCGTATAACGCTCCAGCCAATCTCAATGGCAGCGGCCAAACAATCGCCATCATCATGGACGGCAACTGTAACGCGTCCGACCTAGATGCGTACTACGCCTCCATTGGCGCGAGCAACAAAGCGGCAACTACCTTCACAAGCGTCAATATCGACGGAGGTGCTTCCAGTTCCGCAAGCGATGCGACATCTGCCCACACTGAAGCGACAATGGATGTGGAAAACGCAAGCGGGATGGCGCCGGGGGCCAAAATTCGATTGTACGTAATACCAACCCTCACCTTCGGTGAAATTCAGAGCGCTTGTAAGCAAATCTTAGCGGACGCCAAAAGCTACAACATCACCGTAGTGAGCCTAAGCGCAGCGGGCGACGAGGTGAACTACAACGCGACAACACTGCAGGGATACAGCGCCACATTTCAACAACTCGCGGGTGCAGGTATAAGCATCCTGGTGGCGTCAGGCGACACAGGCTCCCAAACTAGCACTACCCCCTCGAAGCTCTCAGTCGCATATCCGGCCTCTGACCCATGGGTTACAGGGGTTGGTGGGACAGACATGGCACTGGCAACTGGGACGTATGCCAACCAGGGAGAGACCGGCTGGACTATAAACACGACGCTCGGCGGTGAAGCCTTCCTTACCGCCTCGGGCGGAGGCTATTCGACCATCTTTAGTAAGCCCACCTGGCAGGCCGATGGCGGCAGTATTCTTTCGACGGCCACGATGCGCTGTGTCCCTGATATCAGTGCGCCTTCGGTGTTCAGCGTAACCGTTGGCGGCTTGCCGAGTACTTTGAACATGCTCGAAGTGCTCGACGGGAAGGCTGTCGGTGCAGCAGGCACCTCGTTGGCCTGCCCACTTTGGGCCGGGATGGCTGCGGTAATCAATCAGGCGCGTTCGAACGCGAGCCTCCCTCCAGTGGGCTTGCTCGGACCTGCGTTGTACCCCCTTCACGGCACTAACTCGATTACCGATATAACGGCCGATTACGATGGGTATTCCAACGGCACATACTACGCAGGAGTCGGCTATGACCTCGTCACGGGACTTGGAACACCCAACCTATCGGCCATATGCACGGCGCTACTCTCGTACAACGTTGTCGCGCCGCCCAGCATCACCACGCAGCCCGCTGGAGCCAGCGTGAATGTGGGCGTAGGCTTCACGCTCTCTGTAACCGCAACCGGCTCAAACCTGACGTACCAGTGGTACCAAGGCAGCACCGCAATTGGCGGAGCTACTTCGGCCTCTTATTCGAAGTCCGCAACGACGAGTGACTCCGGCTCCTACACTGTCGTCGTAAGCAACAGTGCTGGCAGCGTCACAAGCACCGCCGTGACTGTGACTGTCACGCAACCCACGCCCACAACAACCACCTCTTCGAGCGGAGGCGGCGGGGGCGGCGGCGCTCCTAGTATCTACTTCATTTTCGCGCTCCTAGCACTCGTTGCCGCGCAAAGGGTTAGCCCGAACCGCCAAGAAAATGCTAGCGAAACGAACTAGGCTCAATCGACCGCCCCAATCCGACCAAGAATAACGACACTAAAAAAATGAAAAACTTGCTCTCGATAGTGACAATTTACGTGGCAGCCATGTGCGCCTCAATCGGATTTGCCCAAGAGGCTTCTTTCATTCCGGTAGAAGTCGGTGTCCGGAACGGGTGGTGCCTATCGTGGGGCTGCGGGCAGCGGAACCCAGAGGACCTTTTAGCCGGATTGGCAAATGAAGCGCACAATCGACCGGAACTCGCCGCGCTTTGGGGACTTCCTGCCGATGTTTTGAGCGCCTATTTCAAGGCATCCCAGGCAAACGACGAGTTCTCGAAAAGGGATTTGCAGCCGCGATATCTGGAACTAGTGCAAGGAAGAATCAAAGACGCGATGGCGGTGCCCGCTTACGTATGGCACGGTGGACCCGCAATGGTGAATTCTAGCGCCTACGACTTCCAGCACCAAGCCTATCGCACTTTTGCATCCAGGCCGTTTGCGCATGCGCTTAGAATCGAAGGTTCAAGTCATACGATAGAGTTCTCGAACGAGGAGGAATTTACGCTGCTTCCGCTCTCCGAAGAAAAGGCGAGAAACTCTCTTAGTCGACCCGTCTTAGCTAGGTACGAAGTGATATTCGCGCCGGTTGTAAGTACGAGAAACTCTGATATCGCCGGCCGAATTCTGCGAATGCGATTGCTCTTGGCCGACGGTTCCGTGCTGGCCGAAAAGTCCGCGGAAGCAAAGCAGTAGCCCTCAGCGCTCAACTCGTTCTCACCGCATCTGAGAAATTCACGAACCCCCAGAAGTCGCCGAAGGTCAGCAAATACAGGACAGGCCGAGCCACCCGGAGATTTCTAGCGGCCTTGAGTTCCGGCAAAAGACATAACCCCGTCCCCCTAAGGGGGACGGGGTTATGTCTTTCATGGAACTGCACACGCGCGACGAAATATGCGCTTCGCGCATCCATAAGCTTTTTCCGTAACAAAAAAATGCTTATGAAAAAACCTGAACTAAATCAGATCCTAACCGCCCTCACAAATCACTACACTTGGTCACACCAAAATCGTGCCGAGCTCGTGGACCTATATCGTCTGCACGTGGACTACATCTACTCCACGTTCACTGACGACGGGTTGAGAACAATAGCGAGCGACCTCCCCACGTGGGTTTGCTCGGTCGAAGGACCGGAAATGCTCCGCCCAACTGCTCCCTGGCGGGTTCAGCTTCTCTTTGGGCCGCTAACCAACGCAATCGACAGCTACGAGCGCCTAAACGGTCTCCTACTAGTCATAATGGACATTCGAGATGGCCAGCGCTTCACAAACCCCAACGGGCTTCCTCCGGCCTTCTCGCCTAGAGGGACAAACGTCTTGAAGGTCCTCGTCCCGTCGAGAGAGGTCAGTGACGGCGTGCCATTCTAGTCTACGCATCAATAGCACTTCCGAGCCTCAGGTTCCGCCTGAGGCTTTTTTGTGCACCCAAATGCCTCCGCCTTTGGTCTGGCTTCGCCAGACCAGAATCGCGTGAACGAAATGAATACTGAAACTCGTTCAAATAGCACAGTAACCGCCCCACAAGGCCTTCTCTCCCGCAAACAGGTCGCAAGCCTGTTCGGCGTTTGCAAAGAGACAATTCGACGCTGGGAACAGCAAGGGTTGTTCAAGCCGGTCATCGTCAACTCTCGGGTCCTGCGATATCAGGTCGCAGACATCGAAGCCATCATCGGTCGTAACTAAAAGGAGGTCGCCATGCTAAAGAAAATTAACTCCTTCCGGACGCTTCTTGCCTACGTTCGTAGCTCAGCCAGTTCGCTACTCAACAACGCCTTCCTTGCACGCTGCGGAAGCATGATGTTGGTTGGACCCTCCGGTTCTGGAAAGTCCAAGCTCAAGGACTGGATAGTCTGCGCCATGGCCTGCGGTCAGGAACTTTTTGACATCCGGCCTTCTAGGCCCCTCAAGGTGCTCTCAATCCAATCCGAGGACACAGATGAGGACACAGCCGAGAGCTACCAAGGGTACGCGAGCCAGGAGGTCGGCGGCGACAAAGCGACCCTCGACCTAATTAACTCCAACCTCGTGGCGATAACCCTTATCGGCGTCGACGGACCAGAGTTCATCAAAGAGGTCGACATCTTGTGTGAGAAGTACAAGCCCGACGTAATCGTCATCGACCCAATCCTCTCGTATATCGGTTGCGACGTGGTCGACCAGAAAGGCGTGACGGCCTTCTTCCGAAAGGGACTACTGCCGGTAATGATGAAGCACAAATGCGCTCTCTTCGCAGTTCATCACTCCCCGAAGAATGCTAAGGGAGCCGCACTCATCGACCGCGCCATTGGCTCGATGGAGTTCTCGGCGTTCTTTCGTGGAATCCTGGACATCAGCTATGCGGAAGGAAAACCAAACGAGCTCACGCTGGCTGTCGCAAAACGTCAGCGACAAATGGAGTGGAAGGATAAGGACGGGCAGCCCACCCACTTGAAATACCTGCTGAAGGGAACTTCAGGAGTCTCGTTCATCGAAGTCTCAGGGTTCGAGCCTGGTTCGATTAAAATTGGTGGTCGACCTGCAAAAGCGAACAGGGCCGAAATCATGAGCGTGATTAAGAGCAGCCAGAAGGCTGGGAAGTCGAAGGACGAGATTGTCGAGCTAATCGCCCAGAAGTTCGAGTACAGCCTGAAGCAGGCTCAGAGGTACGTGAATTCAGCCGCCGCCGTAGCCCCGGCGAGTGTCGAGGCACCACCGGAAACGATGGAGGAACCGGTGGTTGATAACCCTCAAAGCGAGATGACGATTGAGGAGTTGGAGGAGTCAATGGGGCTGCGCCGTTGAGGCACCACACGACAGGACCGGGGAGAGGCATCTGCCTCTCCCCTTTTCATGTACTCGAAGGTGTGCGAAGCACCCGTCTCTGGTTGCCTGAACTAGCGAAGCTAGAACTCTCCTCGGGGCGGAGCGTAGCCCGACCCGGAGGTGGTGGGTCTGGGAGGAGGAGTATTTTTATTCTAAGACTAAAAAATACTTCATGAAGCTAATCTCGCAAAATATCTGCATTAAACTCTTCCCGGGTGACGTCGTCATGAAGCTTGTATCGAACTTCCTTCTCACCCGAAGTCGGCTTCAGCTGATTCACTAAGTCCTTTATCTTCTTAAGATAAACATTTCTGAAGTTGCTGACCGATATGCCACGTTTCCCGTTTCTTACCCCCGCCAACAGCTGTCGTGCGGTTAGTCCGGTCTCGTCGGCCTTTTGAAAGTTCGTCCAAAGACCTGCCGCTACGAGCGCAGCGTTTCTTTGACGCATTCCCGCAGGCCTTTGCCCAGACACGAATGAGAAATTTGACTGGCTGAGGTACATGTCTTCCGGCTCCGCGATTCGGCGAGCGCTGAAGCTGACCACCACGGTCTTTCGGTCGGAGTACTCACTCAGCGTGAGAACGAGGTCAGCTTCCGCGTGAATGGCACCCGCACCTCTAACCGCTCTCGCATCCTTTCCAGAAGCGCCGTAACCAGAATCCTTGCGGGTATGGTGGACAAGTATGTGCGCGATTCTGCGGTCCGAAACGCCTCTCTTTTTTGCCTTCTTCGACACCCGCTTTCCCTTCGAACGCTCGCACGAGCATATATCCCGAAGGTATTTCAGCAGATGGCTCATCGCCACGTTGTTATTTTCGTCGAGCGCATGAATCCGTATCAGCGTATCGAAGATAACCAAGTCGGGCTTTTCCTTCCGAATGATGTCGCGAAGCGCAAAGCCATCCTTCGTTAGAATGGCCGCCCCCGATTTCTTCGCCTTAGATTCCTTTTGTCTTTCGAAATCCAAAATGTCGAAGGACGACTGAGAGTTTACCCCGAAAATGAACTTCAAATCCAATCCCTTGGTCTCGATGCCTTCTATCGGAGGCTCCCCATCCCGAGGCAGGAAGCTGTTCTTTAGCCTCCGGGCTACGACCTCCTCGTACATCTCGAAGCTGAGCACTAGCACACGGCGCTTCTTCGGAATTTTGAAACGCTCATCCAAAAAGGTTGAGCCCGCTCCTTTCGCGACCGCGACTGCAAGCTGAGTCACTAGAATCGATTTTCCTATCTTTGGAGGACCAGCCAATACGACTTGGTCGCCGTCGTGGATTAGGCCCTCAACAATCCAATCGGGCTCTGGGTAGTTCCCTCTGACGAGTTCGTGCAGGCTCAAAGCTTCGTAGAAGGGAAGGCTTGGCTCTGCCTCGGCAGCTACCTGTTCATCGCGAACTTGTGAGCTTGTGTCGGAAACTACTGGGTCCTGCTGCCGCATCATCCCAGTCATGTAACACCCCCGAAGGAGCCTTCAAGCTGAGCGTTAAAGCAGGGACACTCGCCCAACAGGCACTAAGCGCGCATTAGTCGCGACAGTTCGCAAAAGTTCAGAACAAGAAAAGCGCGACAGAAGTGTTACACCGCTCGCGCATTTTCTCCTAATCCTCATCTCATAACTTGTTGACTATGAGATGGCTGCCCGGGCTGGGATCGAACCAGCGACCAAGTGATTAACAGTCACCTGCTCTGCCACTGAGCTACCAGGCACCAATCTAAACCGAAAGGAGGGTCATTTAGGAAAGCCCTGATTCCCTCGGCAAGGGAAAAATCGGTCCATTTCCTTGATCGGTCAAGGGACAGGATCCTTAAGCCGCGTTTCCGCTTTAAGCGTCTCGAATCCGCCGGTATGCTGTTCAGCACGCAAACGGAACTCTTTGATCTGCAACGGTGTCGCCCTAAACCGTGCCATTCCGGCTGCGTAGTTATCCCCAGGGTACTCCATTTGACCCCTTGTTTGTCGTGACGATATCCTAACCACTCATGAAGTCGGGCCTGCCAAGAGCGGCTTCGCAGCTGGGTTATGGCTTTCCAAATAAGTCCGCGTGGCTCGTGTGGGCGTGTAAGAGCTGGAGGGGCTTTGCCGTAGGGATAAATTTCCTGTTTATCGCGGTCGTCTCCCACGCCCAGTCCGTGTGGAACGGGTCCGGCGCGAACGGCTATTGGAGCACGTCGACCGACTGGGTCGGCAGCACGGCCCCCGTCAGCGGCACCTCCACGGCCCTTCAGTTCGCAGGGACCACGAACCTGACGACCACGATGGACTCCGGCTGGTCCGCCTCCCCCACCCTTTATTCGATCACCTTCAACAGCGGGGCCGGCGCCTTCACCCTCAATTCCTCCGGCAGCAGCCTCAGCCTGGGAGCGGGCGGGATCACCAACAACAGCACGAGCACCGAGACGCTGAACCTGTCGACCGTCCTCAGTGCGTCGCAGACCTGGACCGCCACGAGCGGGGCGATCGTCGACAACGGGGCGATCAACGTGAACGGCGAAAACCTGACGGTGAGTGGCTCCAAGAACGTCACCCTGAACGGCGTCGTGAGCGGCGGCTGGAATGGGCTCGCCGTCAACATGAACGGCACGGGCACCCTCACCCTGGCCGGAGCGAACAGCTTCGGGAACAACGTGAACATCAACTCGGGCACGGTCGCCGTCAGCAACAGCTCGGGCCTGGGCAGCAACACGCCCGACTACGTCAATTCCGGGGGCACGCTGGCCCTTTCGAACAACATCACCGTCAACGAAAACGGCCTCTACCTGTCGAGCACCGGCGTCGGCGGCAATGGAGGGCTGGTCAACACCTCGGGCAGCAACACGATCAGCGATCAGGTGTACGTGAACGGCAGCTCCAGCATCGTGAGCAACGCCGGCACGCTCACGATCTCCGGGGCCGTCTCGATGAACAGCGCCCCCCTTTCGATCTCCGGAGCGGGCACCACGAGCATCACGAGCCAGATCAGCGGCTCCGGAAACCTGACAACCTCGGCCGCGGGCACGGTGAACCTGGCCACGGTCTCGACGGCGGGCATCGTGACCCTGGGAGGCGGAAACTCGGGCTCAACGGTCAACGTCACCGGCTCGATCTACAACGCGACGAATCTGAACATCACCAACCCCGGCACGACGACGATCACCGGATCCACCAACGTCTCCGCCGGCACCTCCTCGGGAAACATCTCGGTCACCGGCCCGGGTGCGGTGACCTTCGGGGGGCAGGTCAACGCCAACGGCCAGATCAGCCTCGGCGGATCGGGGGCGGTCGTCTTCTCGAGCAACGTCAACAACAGCACCTCGACCGGAAGCCTCTCCATCACCGGCTCCGGACCGGTCACCTTCAGCTCGGGCCAGATCAACCTGGGAGCCGGCCTCTCCGTCACCGG
>Ga0206794_1113_pt1 | contig 22214 bp, 22 predicted proteins | sample Alteio_BWOrgCont_70_FD_152877 | JGI IMG/M metagenome (GOLD analysis project Ga0206794, IMG submission 152877) | Enriched cells from forest soil in Barre Woods Harvard Forest LTER site, Petersham, Massachusetts, United States -... | ecosystem: Environmental > Terrestrial > Soil > Temperate forest >...
GGACTGGGCCTCTTCGCTGGTGAAGGCCCGGCCAAGTAGGGGAGAAACATCGAGCACGGAGAAAAGACTGGGTGTGGTGTTGGCGACCTGGACCTGCACGGGGTGTCCGCCGATGCCGAGGGGCATGGAGCTTTGACGCATCACCGATATAGATTCGTAAGCGTGGGCGTTCTGCTGCCACATGACGAAGTGATTGGCATTGATCGGGAGCGTGGGATAGATATCGCGGAACTCGGCAACCTGTTCTTCGATCATGACGATTTGCTCAGGGTGCCGATAGGGCAGCGGCTTGAGCATGACATCGTAGTCGAGCGTGAAGATGGCTGCTGTTGCGCCAATTCCAAGGGCAAGCGTCAGCACTACGGTGAACGTAAAACCGGGCGCCTTACGCAGCTGACGGAAGGCGCAACGCAGGTCTTGAAGGAATGTTTGCATGGAAATCCTCGTGCCGCTATGAGTGCAATTGCCACGCAGCAAGTCCCATACCAAAAACAAGCGTGCAGGCAAGCCCGCATTGATAACAGCTTAGTTCTCTATACGCGGCTTGGTGCCGGGAGGTTCTGCACGAAATCGGAGTCTGATGTCCGGAAACGGACGCGTAGGTGTTTCGTCCGCAGCGAGTTCCGAGAGGATCGTGGCCGATCCGCAAGTGACCTGGTTTTGGGGCAACTTCCGCATAGGCGGTGATTCTACCGGAATTGCATTTATGGGCCGTCCGGCCATTCCCGCTTCCAAGGCACTAGGGGTATCATTGGCCCATGTTTCGGTCCATGGTTGCCATCCTTGCGCTGGCAGTCCTGATTCAGGAAGCGTCCGCCCAAAAGCCTCCGGCATTCGGGAGTGTTTCCGGATTCGTTTTCTGCAGTGACACAAATACCCCTGCCCGCCTCGCCTCCGTGGTTCTGCGTCCGCTCCCTTCGGCCAAAGTCAAAAACTCTGCACCGGGTGCTACAGAAGGGGTGGAAGTGCGGACGGTTCAGACCTCGATCGATGGCAGTTTCTCCATTCCACAGGTTGCGCCCGGCAGATACTACGTCTTGGCAACAATGGAAGGGTACATCTCGCCTTTGGCCACAATAGGAATTAGTGACTCAGACCTTCTGAACGTTGACGAATCGACCAAAACAAAACTCCTCGCGCACGTGCCCACCGTGGTTGTGGAAGGAAACCTCGGAGCATCCGTGAACGTCTCACTGGAACGAGGCGCGGCCGTGGCAGGCACAATTCTGTTCGATGACGGAAGTCCGGCTCCTGGTCTCTGGGTTGGCTTGCTCACGCGCAAGCAGGGTAAATGGGTTCCCGTCGAGACCGGCTCTGCTGCTGGATTGGTGCAAACCGTCAAGACAGACGATCGCGGCCATTACCGGATCAGCGGCATCCCGCCCGAAGAAGAGTCTCTCTTGAAGGTCCAACTGAGGGTGTCCAGTTCCAGAAACTACCTTTCGAAGAATGGAGGCTCCTTTCATGATCTCGGAGACTACACCCTCGCCGTCTACTCGGGCGACGCACTGAGGCCCGGCTCCGCCAAGCCATTTGCGCTCAAGCCGGGAGAGGAACGGCCGGGGGAAGATGTCGTTTTGCCGCTATCCAAGCTGCACAAAGTACAAGGGGTCGTCACCATGCAGCGCGACGGTCGCGTGCTCAATGAGGCAACGCTCTCCCTCGTTTTCGCTGACGACAAGTCCCCGGCAGGAAAGACCAGGATTGCAAACGGCGAGACCAGCTTCTTGTTTCCATTTGTGCCCGAGGGAGATTACGTCCTGCAAGTGAGCGGTGCAGCCGATGTCGGGTTTGAAGAGGTCTCGAACGGACCGGGCACGATCCCGCCTACACATACTGAAACACATACATTGCACAGCTACGGTTCAACCGAAATGCCCGTGCACGTGGACGGCGATTTGCTTGATCTCAATATTGCCGTGCCCGACGAAGCCGCACATTCGAACTGAACCTTGCACCCCGCCTTTGAGCCCGAAGCGAAACATGCACAATCGGGACATCACCCAAGCTGAGGTAATTTCCCCATGGCGGTGATTCGCCCGGAACCGGACAAATAGGAACCCGAAGGTGACGGAATTGTTAGCGCCGCAGGTCGGCTCGCCGTTACAGTGCGGTCTTAACGGTCAATGAGGGACTCCATCAGATCTTCGATCTCCTCGGAAAGAAGAGGGTCCTGACCGCTTTCCATCCCTCGGGCACTCTGACCGATCCGGAAGATCGAAGCACTTTGCCATCGTTGTAGACAGACACGACTGAGCCAGACCAGCCGCATATAGTCACTCTTCCTTCCTTCCATTCCACCTCAGGGAAGTTTCCGGATGGACCCTCGAACATCACCAGAAATGAGGAGCCGCCCGGTAGCTCGATCTCATCTCCCCAAGGTTCGAGACAAAGGACAGTGGATTCCAAGTGCGGATTAACCACCCAGACTCCCTGAGTGTGCGAACTCGGTGTAGGAATCTCGGATGTCATGCGATGCCCCTGCAATCGATGCTAATGCACGAATTTCTATCGTGGCCATTACCGGCCAATCACTGCCCATTTTTATGTGGTGTAGAATATTGTAATTTTCGGTGCCGATCCTGCGTTTTTTTTTCTGCTGAGGCGACCATGCGCTCTCCAGGGGAAATCCAGTTGGCTACATCAAGGGCCTGACGGTCGTGCCTCAACAATGCACGACTGTCAGGCCGTCCGACTCCGATTTCGTCCTCCAGACGGCCACCTGGCACTCATAAACTGCCGATCGCCTACTAAGTCGGACCTCGAATCCCACCATCTGAAGTAAGAAGCCCAGCTGAAGAATAATAACTCTACTTTTCTTTCAGACGACTCTCAATTGCTCCGCAAAAACTGAGGTTCAATGAAATTGGCCGGTAAAGACGGCCAATGGGGAAGTTTCGAGTGACCCGGATCGCCGCCCGACGAACCCTACGGCGTGAGGCCCCATGCAGCCGAGACTTGGGGACCGGCCCACTTCTTGATTTGCTTTTCCCACTGGCATGCAGAGAGGGCTTCAACACAGTCCAGAACCATGTCGCGTCCTGCTGCGTCGCTTTGTTCGAGAGCACGTTCCAAAAACTCCATACAAACTGGAACCTTGCTTAGGGAATGTGCTTCGTCCTCCGAAGCCGTGTACTGCAGGACTTCAGCTTCCGAGCAGATAAATCGAGCGAAATCGCCGAACGCGAGATATGACAAATTCTCTCGTTCCCACTCGGTATCGATTGAAAAAGCGGGGACGGCTTTGCGAAGTTCTGAAATGGCTGTGTCTAACGTGAAGAGCATGTGTTGCCTGCGAATGATACGCGTAAACCCAAGTTTGCGGTGTGATCCTTTTATTCAGGTCGGATTGTGGGCGACTCTGACCCTACCGTGAGCCAAATCACAACGCCGCCAGCCGGTCCCACGAGGAAAGGCGAAGGAATTTCAAAGGGAATCTGCCGTCACTCGACCACAACAGAACCATACAGCTCGTTTCCCGTTCAATTCGGCGTTAAACGATAAATGGCGAACCTATGGTTGGTGGTGGATGTACAGGTTGTTGTTCAACGATGCGGCAAAGGCTTCGAGCGAAACAAACTCCATTGACCACGAGAGTCTCTTGTTGTGTCCAGACTTGAAGCAAACGTAGAGGCCTGAGCCCTTCTGAGTGTGGCGGACATATACTCTGTCGATTGTGTGCGCGTTGTAGGCGGTACGCGTGGTCCAGAAGAGAATCTTGCGCTCGATAACAAGTTGACCGCTGGATCTGTCCGCAGTGTATTTCGACGGCACGGATGCATACAGCGCGAGTAAAGCAAAGAATGAAACCGCCAACGCGCCTACTGCCTCATCAGCAAAAGTTGATCGGGATGGTCTTGGTCTCGTCAGCCAGAGCGAAAGCGTTAAAAGTGCGAGTCCGCCAAAGAGCCAAATGCCACCTGTGGTACGGGTTTCTTCAATAACGACGCGGTGGTGCGAATGCTCGATTTCGCATACAGAGTGACCGAAACTCCACATGGCTCCCCCATCCAATGTTCGCATAAGGAGCAGCTTGCCGAATGTTGTCGGATGGTGGACGGCTCGTTCCTTTGACGCGTGTTCGCCATTCCCTGCTGACTGTCGCCCGGACACCGTAAATCGTAGGGGAAGAGTCGGCGGTCATTCACTCAGAATGGGAAGCTGCTACTATGCTGCTCTAGCACGAATCCCGGTGGAATTGTGCCCATAACAGTTAAAGCCACTCTGATCCTCTCGCTGACCGTCATTGCAATTCCAAACGTCACGTCAGCTCAATCTGACGCGAGGTCCGCATCCGCCCAGAGCGCCGTACCTTTGCCGCTCCCACCCATGCCGACCGAAGCGAATCCAGCGTTCGAAGTCGCCACGATCAAGCCAAGTGACACGTCCGCTCCGCATGGTAGGTTTATTCGGAACAACGGCCGCCACGTGATTGCCTTCAACATGTCCGTCGGAGACCTCATCATTTACGCCTACGGCCTTCAGGCCAAGCAGATCGTCGACGGCTCTCGGTCGCTACTATCCATGCCCTTCGATATCGACGGTGTACCCGACATCGTTGGCCGCCCGAATCGCAGTCAATCTCGGTTGATGTTTCAAAAGCTGCTCGTCTCTCGTTTCAAGCTCGCATTTCATTACGAATCTCGCGAACTTGCTGCCTATGCAATCCAGATCGCAAACGGCGGACCCAAGCTCGCCCTGACTACGCGCAAACCCGGCGAGGGTACCAACTTTTCTTACTCTTGTCCGCCTGTACTTACGGTTCGCAACTACTCCATCTCCGACTTCGCCAAAGGCATGCAGGATGCGTTCCTAGACAAACCTGTCGTCGATCAAACCGGGCTGAAAGACCGCTACGACTTCGATCTCAAGTGGACTTCGGACGACTCGCAGACCTATTGTCCGGTTGATCCTGCTGGCTCTCGTGACGATCCGAACGCCCCGCCCGGCATTTACACCGCCATTCAGGAGCAGCTCGGACTCAAGCTCGTCCCCACTAGGGCACCCGTTCAGGCAATGATCATCAATCACATCGAAACGCCGTCAGAGAACTGACTTTTTGTGCAGCGGGAGTATCGTGGCCGATGCGTACATGACCCCAAGGTCATGTATGTAATGGCGGTGATAGTGTGCCATGAGCACGAGACGCTCGAAAGAGCAGAACGTGCGTAACTGCTTAACCGATGAGCGTCGGCCCCTCGGAATCGGCTTACAGGAGCGGATTCCAAACCACCTTCGGCGGCTGTGGCGAAAAGCCATGGTCGTGAGCGCGGAAGGAAAGGGGCCGGGGAGGACGGGGTCAGGTATCAGGCAAGAAGAGGACTGCAAGGAAACCACTGTTGAAGTGTCGAAACCGATGAGACGATGTCAAAACCGCGGACTTGTCACTACCGCGGGACAAAGCTCCGACGAAACCTGTTTACGGGCGGAGCGGCATCCGGCATGAGAGGTGGCCTGACTTCGGGCGAAGGGAGATGGTTGCAGCCCGTCGCGTCGCCTGATCCGAGCGATCCGAAGCTCGCGCACTTGGACGGGCTCAATCTCAGCCGGGCATGGATGCTGGAGGGAATCGCTGCCGGTCTGCCGAAGCGCGACAAGAGGCTGCCCTCAATCACGGCGGCTGCCGTGGCACACAGGCAGACAGGCTTGGCGGCTGTGACGGGGGAGCATTACGAGGGCGGGCACTGGCTGGGCAGCTTTGCAGTCTACCTGGTCACGAAACGAGGCGTTTCGAGGACTCCCTGAGCGACCGCCTCCTCCGCGGGAGCCTCCTCGGCGACCGCCTCCTCCGCGGGAGCCTCCTCGGCGACAGCCTCTTCCGCCGGAGTTTCCTTGGCGACTGCCTCCTCCGCGAGAGCTTCCTTGACGATTTCCTTCTTCGCGGGAGCTTTCTTGGCGACCACCTTCTTCGCGGGAGCTTCCTGGGCGACCACCTTCTTCGCGGGAGCTTTCTTGGTGACCACCTTCTTCGCGGGAGCTTTCTTGGCGACCACCTTCTTCGCGGGAGCTTCCTGGGCGGCCGCTCTCTTCGCGGGAGCTTTCTGGGCGGCCGCTCTCTTCGCGGGAGCTTTCTTGGCCAGTGTTCTCTTAACGGACGCTTTCTTCGCCGCAACTTTCTCCGTGGTCTTAGCGATCGCCTGCCCTACAGTGTCTTCAATTGTTTTTTGGCTGACTCCCTTGCCCACGGCCTTCCTGACAGCAGTTTCAATCTTCTTGACAGCCTTTTCACGCCTGCGCTCTTCGTTAGCCATGCTGAGGTCCCTCGGTAGACCGTTTGCGCTGCAACTCGGAATTCTACAACGCGACTCCGTGCTCTCGCCGCAAGTTCGTTTCTCCCCTTCGAGTATTGCTGAAAGAATCGACACTGAAGAATCGACACTGACGAGTGGACGGTGATACTCCCGGAACATCGAATGAGATGTGACCCGGATTACATTCAGGAACAATTGCAAAACATCGGGTGTGGTGGCCAGAGCGAACCAACCATTGAGATCGTCGGAAAATTTGTGGCTGAGGTGGTACATCCTCTTGGCGACGCATGTTGATTTGACTTTATCGATGGCCTAGTCCAGAGTCTCCAAGCTGATCACCCTACGCTGATTCCACCCAAAAGGAAGCCACTCCTTAGCATCACCGTTCATATACGCTGGTTCATTGAGTAGTGTCCACAGAATGGAGATGTTTGTGATTATCGATCTCAAGCGATGCATTCTTGCTTCCACTCTCTTTGCCGTATTTGTCACGGCTGACGCACATGACGCGTTTTCCCAGCATCACGCGGTTTTGCCCGGCGTCTCGGTCCACCCTATTTTTGTGCAAAGCCGGGCTCCCGATTCAACAACACGGCCGCTCTACGAGACGCGGGCGAACCATGACCCAAACGGTACGGGGAAGTTCTACATGGGCCGGGAAATCGCTCAGGTAATGGGTCCAGGCGGCATAGAGTGGCTGGACCGGCGTGAGCGCGAAGAAGAGGAACATCCAGCCAAGGTCCTTGACTCGTTGGATCTTCGACCTGGAGAGGTCGTTGCGGACTTAGGCGCAGGTTCGGGCTATTTCACATTTCGAATCTCGCCAAAAGTTGGCGAAACCGGCAAGGTGTTGGCCGTCGAAATCCAGGAGGCGATGCTAAATACCCTCCGGGCGCGTGCGGCCACGATGAAAGCGACAAACGTGGAAGTAGTGCAAGGCAGCGAGATCGATCCTCACTTGCCCGTCAGTGGAGTAAACCTTGTGCTTGTGGTGGACGTTTATCACGAGCTGGCTTTTCCATTTGAGGTGATGACGAAAGTTCGTGAAGCCCTGAAGCCAGGGGGTCGTGTGGTCTTTGTCGAGTACCGCAAGGAAGATCCTGCGGTCCGCATCAAGGAAGTGCACAAAATGTCAGTGAAGCAACTGGAGAAGGAGATGAACGCGGTAGGGTTAGTGCGCGTGCGTACAGTGGAGACACTACCACTGCAGCATATCGTTATTTTCGAGAAGCACAATTAGGCTCTCAATCCGCACCTGGAATACTGGACAATCGGGCCGCGATTGGCGCCCTTCAATTACTGGGCTGGCGGTGCCGTCACTGCACGAGCAGCCTTCTTAGCCGCCCGCCTGGATTTAGCCCACCGCTTCTTCTGGGCTGCGGCAATCCTGGCACGGGCTTCTGCGCTCATTACACGCTTCTTTGGTTGCTGAGCGGCTACCTTCTTCGCCGCTCTTCGGGTCGCCGCTCTTCGGGTAATCACACCGCCAATATTGCTACCCTTAGCCAATACGTCCCGTACTTGTTTTAGCCGTGCAATCTCAGCATCAACGCAGAGATGATGGATTGATGTTCCACTTGGTGTTTCCTCCCGTCTGCAATCTTAATCGACTTATACGAGTGAAATAGATTCGCCCGTCGGGATTGTCTCGTTTGACCTGATGGATAGAATCGAACATCCAGTTCAGGCCACGCCCTGGGAACGGGCGTAGGCGTCGCGGGCTATCTGCGGGTCGCGAAGAAGTGCAACGATCCTTTTGCCGCTGGGAAAGATCTTGCGACAAGTCTACCGCTGAAAGCCGCGTGTTTGATGGCGAAGGAGCCATTCTGAGCGGGTGGTGGCCGATGCGTACATGACCCCAAGGTCATGTACGAGTGAGCGGTGATTCGACCACAACGCAACTACGTGGTCCAATTCGCAAATGGTTAGCCATCTACTTTGTGATGTTCTTGGTGCGGAACGCGTTGGAGAGGAAACGGAAAGCGGCGATACCACTCAAAGTTGTCATCATCAGTCCGAATAGGATGACAACCCAATCGTGAATAACGATGATGACGACAACGAAGACTACGAAGACGAGCAGCAACATTAACGCAAAGATGACGAGTCCCACCCTCTGGACAGGAGTGGCCTTGGGATCGCCTTTCCATAGGAACTGATCGACGGCGCGACCCGAATTCAAGGTCTGGGGCCATGTGACCGGTGATTGGTCGCGGTCGATTTCTTTCAGCAACTGCTCGGTATCATGCTTCTGTTGCAACGCAGCAAGCCTCGAAGTTCTCAACAATCATACTCGGGGAGCTGCATACTGATGGTTCTTTGGATTAGTTTCGGTCGGATTGTGGCCGACTCGGACCTTTGCCAGCCCTTCGTCTTCCTGACCGGCTCGGCAGCAGCCTCCTAACCCGGTTAGGAAAGAGTGGGCGGTGATCCAGGAGTAATGAAGCAAAGAGCACATGGAAGATTGCTGTATTGACGCGGCTGCCAATTTGCTGCGGCTTGGTTCATGGAAACCGGGTTTTTCGTCAAGTGCATCCACAGCAGAGCGCTAAACGACTGACTTCGCTTTGAGTAACCTACCAATCGAATCTCGAGTTGCTGATTTGCGTATTGCAGGCCATTGGAGAACACCCCTTTCTCGCTTCCCCGGAGAGGGAATTGCGCCTCATGGAGATGCTTGCCGAAGTTTGCGAAAGAGATGGTCTGCCGCATCCCGTTAATCTTGGGAAGTGAAACGCAGTAACGAAGCTTAGCAACGATCCTTTTCGGGCGGGCACCTTCGTGAAATACTCCGAGGATGAAAATCAGCCGGAGAAACGCCTGCATCCTTGCCCTGTTGTTGATCCCCTTTGCCGCGGACGCGCTGAAGACAGCCGCGCAGACACCCGCCGCGGACCCGCTGCATTCCTGGGTGTCGGGCACGGATCCCGCTGCGCTGGAGTCCTGGGTAAATCTGAGGCTGACCGAGGAACAGGCCGCAATCGACAAGCTGCTTGCGGTCACTGGGATGCGTACGGTCGAGAACACATTGCGCCCCTTCGACGACGCGCAGAATCTGCTCGCACTCGCCAACAACAACGCCTACATGACCTATTCGCTGGCCGCCTCGGCCGCGCTACGAGATAGGGGCCAGGCGCTCACCGCGAAGATCTCCTCGGCAAGTACTGGGCTCAGTTTGAACCCCAAAGTCTACGCAGCCCTGGCGGCCGTCCCCCTGCCTGACAATGACCCGCCGACCCGCCACTACCTTGAGCGGTCGCTGCTCGAGTATCGGCTGAGCGGCGTGGACAAGGATGCCGCCACGCGCGCCAAAATTCAAGCGCTGCAGGACAGGATTACCGCGCTTTCGCTCTCGTTTGGCCGCAACGTGGCGGATGGGACGCTTAAGATCACCGCGACACGGGCCGAGCTCGACGGACTGCCGGCCGATTACATCGCACTGCACAAGCCCACCCCCGACGGCACCTATACCTTGACAACAAACGAGCCAGACATGCGGCCCGTGATGAGCTTCGCCAAGTCAGCCGACCTGCGCCGCAGAATGTTTCTTGCCTACAACCGGCGCGCCTATCTACAAAATGTTCAGGTTCTTAAAGACCTGCTCGCAGCGCGCCACGATCTGGCGACTACGCTGAGCTATGCAAACTATGCCGACCTGGCTACCGCCGATCAAATGATGGGCACATCGAGCCATGTAGAGGCCTTGCTCAATCAGTTGGATGATGCATCCGGTGACGTTGCCAAACGCGAGTACGGCCAGTTACTGGCCTTCGCACAGCAGCAGCAGCCTGGATTGACCAGCATCTCAGAATCCGATGCAGGCTTTTGGGGAGAGCAGTATCGCCGCCAGAAGTATGACTTCGATGCGCAAAGCGTGCGGCCTTATTTTCCATACGACGAAGTGCAGGCTGGAATCCTGCAGACGGCTTCGCGCTTGTTTCACGTGACGTTCAAGCCGGTCAAGGACGCCGTGGTTTGGAATCCCTCGGTTGACGCCTTCGATGTGCTCGATGCGGCGCAGGGCAGCCAGGGCAAGCTGCTGGGGCGCATCTATCTCGACATGCATCCGCGCGAGGGCAAGGATAAGTGGTTCTCCAGCGGGCCCATCGTGCCCGGCATTCGCGGCCGCCAAATTCCCGAAGGAATGCTCGTCTGCAACTTCTCCGGTGGCACGGCCGGGGATCCCGGCCTCATGCTGCACAGTGAAGTGGTCACCTTCTTCCATGAGTTTGGCCACCTGATGCACCACATCCTCGGCAGCCAGGGCGAGTGGTCCGGCGAAGGCGGCTTCAATGTCGAGGGCGACTTCATCGAGTCGCCGTCACAAATGCTGGAAGAGATGTTCCATGACATCGAAATCCTGCAGTCGTTCGGAAAGCATTACCAGACTGGTGAGCCTATCCCCGCCAGCCTGGTTGCCAAAATGAATGCCGCAAGCGCATATGGGCGTGGAGCCTGGCTCCAGGGGCAGTTGAATTACGCAACCTTCATGGTCCAAATCCATAACCGGCCGCCGGCCGATGTAAATCTTGATGTGCTTTCCCGGCAGGATAGCGAGCGCTTTTCACCCTACACATTTGTCGAAGGTAATCGCTACTATGCCGCCTTTACCTGGGTCACGGGCTACGCCTCAAACCTCTATACCTACGCGCTCGATAAGGAAATTGCTTTGGACTTTTTTGCCCAGTTTGACAAGCGCAACCTGCTGGATGGGCCTACCGCCATGCGCTACCGGCGCGCCGTGCTCGAGCCGGGCGCCAGCAAGCCCGCTGCTGAACTGGTCAAGGATTTCCTCGGCCGGCCCCAGAACATGGATGCCCTGAAGAGTTGGATGAATCAGGAGTTTCTCCCGCCACCCTCCGCACCGAAATGACCTACCTCTTTTGTGGCCCGCGAGACCTTCCGCGATTAGGACTGTTCACTTCTGGTTGCTCCCATGAGGGATAGTTGCTGCGAGATGGGAGCTCAGACCTGCGTCAGTTGAGGTGGACAAGCCTTTGGGTGAACTGAGGGGCTTCCTGGACACCTGGTGGTGCCTGAATCCTGGTTGCCAATGAGGAAGTTGGCCATTTTTAGAGCTACTTCCCACTTCGCGGTCATCCGCTCGGAACGCTGCTGAATCGCGTCCGAATCAATGGCCAATTATCCAGTGATAGAGGACAATCACAGTGAAGATGCAAATCAAGACGGCGAAAGCCGTCGCCCAAATCTTCAGCCGATCTTGTGGCGGCCGGACGATTGGAGCATCCAGTGTCGGGATAAACCCATGTCTGACGGTTGGGACCTCTCGCACCATCGTAGTTAAAACCGTCAAATAGTGATCCGCTTCGCACAACTTCAGTAACGCTTCGTCCCAAGCTTCTTGTTCGTTGGGGTTTTCAGAATGATTCCGCGCCTCTATCTTGCGGACCAACCCTGCAATCTTTTGTTCGTATTCGTTCTCGTCGTAGTCCCGGTCGAACGCTGCGCTCACTTTTCGGATGTCTGGCAGCGTCCAGTCTGTTTCGGAGAAATAGAGCATTTTCCGCTCCACCTCCGACAACTCTACGCCCTCGTTTTCCGCCTCCGTTGCAATCCGTTCTGCGAGGAAATCCTTTGCTTCTTTGATCGTCGTAAATTCTTTCACGCACTGGATTTTAGCTCGAACCCACGACAGCACGAAATGCTAACCGGGTTGCGGAGTGAGTAGTGGCCGACTCTTCAGTAACGACTTGGTTAACTTTTCGCTTGCCTGTCGCCAAAATGGTAATTGAGAGTGGGCGGTCATACGGGAATATTATGGCCGAAGCCATATCGACTGCCCCGATGTGACATAGTAGAGCGGGTTGCAGCGAAGGGCGGTCTCTCAGGCAAGAGTCATGAGCAAGACGAAAGTGGGTATGAACTCAACCAACCAGACAGCGAGGATCGCGGGCGTGCTGTACCTGGTAAACGGGGTGACTGGCTTCTTCGGCATCATCTATGTTCCCAGCAGACTGATGGTATCTGGTAACGCGGCTGCAACCGCCCAAAACATCCTCGCTTCCGAGAGGTTTTTTCGTCTCGGCATCGTCTCCGAACTCATCTGTGCCGTCGAATTTATCTTCCTGCTCTGGGCTCTGTACCGATTACTCGGAGGGGTAAACAAGACGCATGCGTCGCTGATGGTGATTCTGGGCCTGGCCTTCGTTCCCATTATGTGTGTGAATGTGCTAAACGAGATCGCTGCCCTGACGCTCTTGCGCGGTGCGGACTTCCTGTCGGTATTGGGCGAGCCGCAACGCGAAGCAATGGCCATGCTGTTCCTCGATTTGCATCGCTACGGGTACGTTATCGGCTGGATCTTTGGCCCCTGGCTTTTCTTCTTCGGGCTGCTTGTATTTAAGTCGGGTTTCCTTCCCCGCATCCTGGGCGTACTGCTGATCGCGGCGTGCTTCGGCTACTTGGCGGATAGTCTTACGCCGTTGCTTCTGCCGAGTTACACGAACCTCGTGGGCCGAATCGCGAACATCCCGCTAACGCTGGGCGAACCAGCGATTATCTTGTGGCTTTTGATTAGGGGAGCAAAGGATCAACCATTGGAAGCCGCGGCATAAAGTGAGTCGAACTCCCGGCGCTGGGCTTCACGTTCGATGGAATCTGAGCGAATCGTGGCCGATCCGGAAGTGACCCCGTTTTCGAGCTATATAGAAGCTGCTTCTCACACATGGTGCGTGACTGCCTCCACAAACAACATCCCGCCGATCAGCACCAGCCCGCCGTATATGGATTTAAGGAACGCGGCGCCGGAAAAGCGATGGTTGATAGCCCGCCCCAGGAACACCGCCGGCAGCATCACCGGCACCGAAAGCAGGAACTCGCGCGTCACCGTGCGCGTCCACAGCCCGGCGCTCCAGTAGCCGATCATCCCCAACAAGCTGGCAGGCAGAAAATAAGCTTGCAGCGTCGCGCGGAAGTGCTGCGGCGACCATCTCCGCAGCGAGCCGTAAACCACCAGTGGCGGCCCGTTCATGCCATACGCTCCACCCAGAATGCCGGCCAGGAATCCTGAAAGCAGAAGCAACGGTCGGTGCTCGTGCTCCAGCCGGAGCGCATCGCGCGCCATCAGCGAATAGGCCGCAAACAGCACGATCAGGATGCCAAGTCCTGCCTTCACCAGTTCCTGGTGCGCATTTGTCAGCACCAGCAACCCAAGCGGAATCCCGAAGACCGTGGCCACCACCAGCCCGGCGGCGCTGCGCAGGTGAATATGTCTCCAATCCTGCGTCACTACCACAGCTGCAATCGTGACGGAGAGCAGCACCGCCAGCGGCGCGACCACCGACAGTGGCATGAAAAGCCCCAGCAGGGGCACCGCGATCAGAGCTTCGCCAAAGCCAAACGCCGACCGGATCACCGTTGCAACGAAAACAATCGCCAGGACAAGCAGAAGGGAAGCGTGGATGGATATCTCCCGAATACGAAAATAATCTCGAAGATCCCCATGCCGAGTAAAGCGCGGGGCGTGCTTATTCAAGCATACCCGCCGGCCTCCTCTCTCTCTCTCTCTCTGGAAAACGCCTCTAAGCTCCCGGGAACAGCCCGACGTGATTTAAATCACGCTACTTCCGGTTGGACGGTGATACTCCCGGAACTCCAGCAAACCATTGAAATGCTTATCCGTTGAGACTCCAAAACTAGTTGCAAGCTTGGTATGGAAGAAGCAACATGAGGCGCGGAGGAGCTTGCTGAACAGGTGGGCAAGTCACCTCACCGAATTCCCATAGCAACGATCGGCTTGGGTCGTAGTAGTGCGGTAGACGCCAAAACGCAGTCGTCCGGTCCCATGAATTGTTCTTAACCAAGACTTGGTCTGACATAGGCCATGGTTATGCGGCAGTGAGGCGCGCTGCGCCTGCACTCCGCTCTTGAGGGCTCCGTTCCGGCGCAGCGCGCAGGCCGGCGGTGTCAGACGCATCCCCAACCGTCAGACGGTCCAACATCTTCTCCTTCGCCAAATGGGTCGAATCCAGGAACGTCTGCATCGGCGTTTTTCCGAAGCAGTACTTGCCTGAGTGCTCGCGTTCCTGATTGTACTCATGTACCCAGGTGTCCAGATCCAGTTGCAGTTCCTCGAGTGTGGTATAGAGCTTCTTGCGAAAGGCCACGCTGTAGAACTCTTCCTGCACGGTGCGGTGGAAGCGTTCGCAGATCTGGCCGCGACTCCCTCGACTCAGAGAATGGGCCTATGCAGGGTTCTTCTTTGAGATGTCCGGCGCGGCGGCATCTCATGTTCTGGTCGGCGATCCCATCGGCATATATGCCACGCCACTGGCTTTCACCTTTCTCACGTTGGTCTCCTGGTGGTTCCAGCCGGACCGGGAAACGCCCTGGATTCGTCAATAGGCGAACTGACCCCTTGGCTCGCATTCCTCGTCTTCCGTGCGAGGAGCGGAGGCTTCATGGCCATCGTGATGCTCTCTGAAGCACAGGACTATGATGAACCTGAAAGGGTACTGTCGAATCGGCGAAATCTATCGCCGATTGCGAGTTGTAGTCGGTTTGTGGCCGATCCTTTCCCAACCCTGACTGAGGCCTGCACTGCACAAGTGGTCCACGCTTGCGGAAAGACTGAGTCGTACGTGCATAGCGCGGTGTATCTCTGCGTGATACGGCTGCATTGTGAAGAAAAAGAGCCGGGTCAGAGAGAGCGTAAGTCGTCGCGCAGACCTCGCTACTTCGGTGTTTCAGGCTAATGAATCGCGAGGCTATCTCCGCGACCATGGGAATCGACGAAATGAAATCATGCTGCCTACACAACCTTTTTGCGGGGCCGGGTTGAAAGAAGTATCTGGATGCGCCTGAATCCAGAGGACAGATTCTCCACTTCGGGGTTCTGCAACTAACTCACGCACAAACTATCTGCCTCGGCTTTTCTTAGGAAAGGCGTCAGGACAGCTGTGTGCCCACACGCCTGCAAGCGAAGATCTGTTACCCATCACTCCTGCCGCAAGGCGGCACGAACACTCTTCCGGAGGACAATCATGAATCGTATGCCCACTAAGCTGATGTTTGCGACTGCGATGGCAGTCGTTGCATTCACGTTGTCAACCACTCCCTCGCATGCGCAGAAGATCTACGTTGTGCAAGACGGACGCACGACGTTAACCATGTCGAAGGTACTTCTGGCCGACCTGGCGACGATCGGTGCGACGCCGGCGCCGGTTGCCGGTTCTCAGTTACTCAGCAATCAGATCTATTTCCCGATCACTTCGGGAGCGATCAGCCTAGAGACGGCTGCGGGACAAATGCTGCACTCGGGCGGCATCAACATCAATACTGCGACCAAGCAAGTGAAACTGGACAGCTTCATCGTGAATACCATTGGAGAAGAGTCTTTTGTCACTGCGCTGGTGGTAGTGGATGGGAAATTCCTGGGCCGCATCAAGATGTTCGACCTAACCCTGCCGAGCGACTTGACTTTGCCAATCGACCCCAAGAGCGGGGACTTTTTCTTGGGAGGGGTGCGGTGGAACCTGGATCCGGAGGGCGCCGCAGCCTTGAACGATGCTTTCGGGACCAAGATTTTTGCCGATGATTTGTTTATCGGCGATTCGCTTTCGCTGGTCTTTGTGCCATTGAACGCCGACGGCCAGTAGGCGGAGAATGCCGGGGCACGGCCGCCCAGGAAGTGCCCCGGTGGATGTTGAGACGGGAGCTGCGAACAACTGATTTGAAAGCTTTGCGAACTGCTCATGCGATGCGCGTGAATAGATAAAGCCAGCGATCCCATCATCAAATGTGGATACCAGCCGAGGACCCCAGCGAGCTGATTGCGAGGTCGTTTGCGAATTCTGGGCGTGTTGTGGCCGATACTTCGCTATGCCATTTCTTTGCCTGCCGACCGGTTGGGCGGTGATCCAGGTGCATCCCGCAGATGCGCTCCGAAGAGCGGCCTGCGACGACCACCGGATCGAATCACACCAACGCGTCGCGAATCGTGCGAAAATAGTTGCGCTGGAGGGAATCATGAAGATCTCGCGTCGCCAGTTTGTTGAAGCGTCCGCAGCGGGCTGCGCGGCCGCGCTGCTCTCTGGCTCGTCCTTCGGTGAAACCAAAAGGATGCCGATGCGCGCATTTGGCAAGACCGGAGAGAAGGTTCCCATCCTCGCTTTCGGCGGGGGCAGCCGCTACCTGATGTATCAGGACGAAGACCAGGCAATTGCCGTGCTGAACCACGCCATCGATCTAGGCCTAACCTATATCGATACAGCCCATGAGTATGGCGAACATGGCGAGAGCGAGACGCGGATTGGCGAGGTGATGAAGACGCGGCGTAAAGAGGTGCTGCTGGCAACGAAATTCAGCGGGCGCAAAGCCGATGAGGCCAAACGCATGATCGAGACCAGCCTTCAGCGGTTGCAGACTGATCACGTGGATGTGCTCCAAATCCATGGTCTGGGAGGCGCCGACGAGCTTGCCGAAATTGAAGCTCCGGATGGTGCGCTGAAAGCGCTCTACTGGGCGCGCGACCAGAAGATGACGCGCTTTGTGGGCGTGACCAGCCATGCCGATCCGCACACATTAGCTGTGGCGCTTGAGCGGCACGACTTCGATTGCACCCAGATGGCCCTGAACGCGGGTTTGACACGTATGGAGTTTGGGGTGAAGACGAAGGCAATTCCCATGCCGCAAGGCAACTTTGAAACGGTCGCGTTGCCGGTGGCCAAGCGCAAGAAGCTCGGCGTGATTGCCATGAAGGTCTTCGGGCAGGACTGGCTGCAGGGCAAAGCTCCGGTTGAGAAGCTGATCTATTACTCTATGTCCCTCCCAGTGAGTGCGGCGGTCATTGGAATGCAAAAGCTCGAGTATGTAGAAAGGAACGCCGCACTTGCCTGGAACTTTGCGCCGCTGCCCGAGGCGGAGATGCGCCGAATATCAGACTCGATTGCTGACGAGTACAAGGTGGCGATGGAGGAGTTCCTTCGCAACCATATTGACGCGTAATGATCGTGCTCGATACGCGGAATGAGTAGTTGAACGTTGCGGCGTCGACTTCGGAAGCACAAACAGATCTGTTGCGGTCGTCTTCGGAAATTCGAAGGGTGGAGCTTGCTTGGTTTACCTTCGCCGGACCAGAAATAGGACGGAACCGCCCTCCGCGACATTCCTGACGAATTGTGGCCGATGCGTACATGACCCCAAGGTCATGTACGAGTGGGCGGTAATACTTCTGCGAACGCGAAGAGCGCAATGTTTCTGTCGGAAATCAAGGTCGAGGATCAGTCTTCTTGCCCGCTTCGAGATTCAATGTTGTCATGTGTGCGTGTGGCGGACGAAGAACAAGAGTGAGGCGCACGAGGAACGGCACGATTCGGACGAGTACCGTGAAGACGAGAAATCCTACAGGCAAATAGAGCAACAACTAGGCCACCCGCCCCGTCGAATTTCGCCTGATAAATCACTTCCATCTGGTGATGCACGCAGCTTACAATCATTTTCGACCATCCCCTGAAGCCTGCACCACGGGAATTCATTCCGGCATAGAAGGGCGGGATGGGGAACCTGCTTGAGATCGGGGCACGGACCCCGGACGCCAGACGGCAAAACTCCTTCCCTGTTTTATTACGCGCCGCGCGATGGTTGCCCCTCTCCGGGATTCTTACATCACGTTTGGGATCGGAGCGAAGGCATGGGACGAATGCTTTGTGTATTCTTGTCCGGGGTATTGCTTTCCGGATTTCTTGATTATCGGCGGGCGTTCGCTGGGCAGGAACCGGCCGTAATCGGCGGGGACAAAGCCGTTCGCTTTGAGCAGAGCCCCGGGTTCTTTCACTATGCGGCTTTGTGTAGGACTCTCACGGAATCCACGCACCAGATCCCCGCGCCCAACCTCCCGCCTGAGATTACTGAACCGGCGGTCTGCTGGTACGTGAAGACAGTCGTGACGCGCGGCTCCGGGCAGGTGTCCCCTGAGGCGGACGGGAAACTGGTCATCTCCGCGCACCACGTCCTCTTCGTGCCGCGCAGCATGCAATACGAAGATCTATACGTGGACCTTCCTCCCGACCAGGTGCAACTAGACCACCAACCCGGTCAGCCTCGCGCACTCTTACGGAGCGGCAGTCTTTCACTCAGCTTCCGCTTCAGCGATCTCTGCCCGGCATGCATGCCCGGAACCGTCAATCCGCCCGCACTCGTCCCCGCGCTGCTCGACCGGGAATTCACTCTTCTCTACGCCGGCATCCGGCAGTTCGATTCCGGCTGGAAGCAGATTGACGGGCTGATTGAACCCAGGCAGACCGAATCACAAATGCGCGTTCAGCCGGCCCGTGGTGCCGCTGCGCCCGAACCGCCGCCCGCCGCCACGGAACCGCCTCCAGTGACCGTCGCCACGCCGAGCGCTCCCGTCGTTTCGGATTCGGTGCCCGCGCCGCCCGCCACCCCGCCTCCCATGCAGGCGGTGGTTGCTGAAGCTCCGTCTGTTGCTTCCGCGACTTCAGCTGAGCCTCTGGTGGCCGCCGCTCCGGTCCCTGCGCTCGATCGCCCGCACTCGGGAGGACGGCCCGCCCTGCTCGACGGGGCGCAAGCTCTCCGGTTCGAGCAGAGCCCCGGGTTCTTCCATTACATCGCGTTCTGCAAAACCGCGAAAGAATCCACGCCGGAGTTGCCGCCGAGCAAGCTCCCTCCCGACAGCATGGAGTACGCCCTCTGCTGGTATGTAACTGGGTCAATCAGCCGCGGAAGCAGTGTGTCGCCCTACGCGGAAGGAAAGCTGGTGATTTCCCCCCACCACGTGCGTTTTGAGCCCCGCGATGCCCGATTTGCCAGACTGTACCTCGAACTCCGTCCGGAACGCGCGGCGTTGCGGCGCGACTCCGCCCAGGACTATGCCGTCCTGCAGGGCAACGATGTCGAGTTTCGGTTCCAGTTCACCAAGATGTGCCTGACCTGCACGCCGGGTTTGCCTGCCCCGCCACGCGTCGTTCCCGCGCTAATGGACGAGGAGTTCGGCCTCCTCGACAAAACCATCCGGCATTTCTACTCCGGTTGGAAGGAAATTTACCGCCTCAGTTCGGGGCCCCGGCCGGAATCGGACAGCAATGAGCCGGGGGGCATGGCAACCTTTACCGGTTCGCGGAGTGCTCCGGTGGACCCTGCCCCCGGGCGCTACCCAGCCGTCTGGGCGTTATCTGTCTGGTTACGGAAGAGTCGACACGGAAGAGTCGGCGACTTTCGAATCGATGAGTTATGCTGAGGGCCTCGTGATCGCGCGATAAGACGGAATCCGGAGGGTCAAAGTGGACCTTAAGACTCTGATAGACACACCTCCATGGGACTGGCCAAGAGATGCCGCAGAGATGTTTCAGAAAATCCTGAATGATAGTAGGGCCGAAGAGTCCGACCGACTCGTTGCCGCCCAACTGGCAGGCGATTCTACCGTCATCAACGACGACCTGGCAGATGCCTTGATGGCGATCATACGCAATGCTGACGGGCCGGAGAAACTGCGGGCCAGAGCAGCAATATCCCTCGGGGCAGTACTCGAACAGGCTGATACGGAGGGGTTCGAAGATCCGGATGATGTACCGATTTCCGAGCGCACATTTCGCAACATCCAGGACACGCTTCACAGGGTTTACCTCGATCACACAAATTCCAAAGAAGTGCGGCGGCGAATTCTGGAAGCATCGGTGCGAGCCCCCCAAGAATGGCACCAGAAGGCAGTCATGGCAGCCTATTCAGGCGGGGACAAAGAGTGGCAGTTGACGGCCGTGTTTTCGATGCGCTGGGTTCGAGGTTTTGATAGTCAAATACTGGAGGCATTGAGAAGCGCCGAAGCCGAAATTCAGTACGAGGCGATCAACGCGGCTGGCAACTGGGAACTGGACGCGGCCTGGCCTCGCGTTGTCGTGCTCCTCAATGAAGCTAGCACCCCGAAACCATTGCTGCTCGCCGCCATCGGTGCGGCATCCAGTATCCGACCCGAGGAGGCACGAGAAACCCTGATTGACCTTGCTGCCTCCGACGACGAAGAAATCGCCGAGGCAGCAGACGAGGCCATCGCGATCTCTGAACCAATACCAGATGAGGATGACGAAGAAGACGGTGCGAGTGAGTGGATCAACTAAGCGGCACGGCGCGTATTCGAGCGGCACGGACGCGCTTTACGCATCAGCGTTGCTCTTACCCTCGCTGGAACGTAGTCGGTAAAGGCGAGGTTGGCAACACTTTGGCCTCAGTGTCCTAGTCGCCGGTGACTCAATAGGAACCCGAGTTTGGCTTGATGAGTGCTTATCAAAGATGACAGCCATGTCATTCCTTCGAATATCCGGACAAGGAGCTAGGTGTACGATGGAGCCGTTTTGAAATTAAGAAGGGAGATTCCCTGTGAAAGACGCCGGTGCCCGACAGCCGTCGCCTTTTGTGACACCGCTTCTTTACGGCGGCGCGGTGGTGATCGTCCTTGTCGTGCATCTCGCCACTAACGGCAACCTCGGCTTCCACACCGACGAGCTTTACTACATCGATTCGGGCCGGCACCCCGCGCTCGGATATGTCGACTTTCCGCTGATAGTCCCGCTGCTCGCGCGCCTGGAGACCGATCTCCTGGGAGCCACGCCATGGGTCCTCCGCTTGCTCCCAACCCTGCTCGGCGGATTCATGGTTGCTCTCTCAGGTATGTACGTGCGGCGCCTTGGCGGCTCGCTCCGCCTGCAGACGCTTGCTGTGCTAATCGCCGTCACGGCGCCGTATTTCCTCGGCGCGAATTGGGTCTATCAGACCGTGACGTTCGATGAGGCGACCTGGATGGTCGCGTTCTACTGCTTTCTGTCGCTGGTGCTGGAGCGCCGGCCCAGGCAGTGGATCTACCTCGGTCTCTCGCTCGGCATAGGCCTCGAAGTCAAATACACGATCGCAGGTTTGGTGGTTGCCATCTGGATTGCCATCCTGCTTACTCCGCGCTGCGTTCGGAGCTGCGGACGCGGTATCCTTGGATCGCCGCCGGCATCGCCCTGCTGATCTGCGCGCCGAACCTTGCATGGCAGGTTGCGAAAGGCTTTCCCTCGCTTATCTATATAGTCAACCATCAGGGCTCCGGCGGCGGTTTTGTCTCCAACCTGGATCTGATCGTGGTCTATCTGTTCTTTCTCATTCCGCTCTGGATGACGGGATTGGTGTCGCTGCTTCGCAGTGCCACCTTGCGGCCCATCGGGATCGCGTGCCTTCTTCCTCTCATCGTTTTCATGTTCGTGGGCAAGTCGTACTACGCAGTGGGCACCGTGCCGATAGCCCTTGCTCAAGGGCTCATGGCGATCGCTCGCGTCAAGCGGCCAAGGCTGCGCACCGGTTTCGAGATCGCAGTCGCGGTTGCCTGCGCGCTCCAACTGCTCACGTTTGCCCAACTGACGCTACCCATCACGCCGCCGGACCGAATTCATTCGTTCGGCCTCGACGTCAAGAACGAGCTCTTCAAGGACAGCGTGGGATGGGAGGACGTCGCCCACCAGGTCGAATCGATATACGGCCACCTCCCCGGCCCGGAGCGAAATGGAACGATCATCATCTCGGCGTATTACGGTGTTCCAGGGGCGCTGCATATCTACGGCGAGAGGAGATCGGTCCCCGCGGTCGTCAGCCCTCAGTTGAGCGACTGGTATTGGCTTCCCAACGATCTGGTGGCGACGAACGCGCTGATGATCGACTATGAGCCGTCGGACGTCACCTGGATGTGCTCATCCGCGACTCTCGTGGGGCACCTGACGGTCCCGTACGGTGTGCAAGGCCTGGAGCAGGGCGCACCGATCACGTTCTGCGTGCTCAACGCTCCGATCCAGCAGGATTGGCGCCGGCTGCGCAACTTTTCCTGAGGGTGGTTGCGTGCGGCGGTAATGCGCTTATCGAGCTTGCCTACGATAACAAAGTCGGTGTACCGAGCGAGTTGTGGCCGATGCGTACATGACCCCGAGGTCATGTATGAGTGGGCGGTGATACTCCCGCTTG